>PJEL010005108.1_pt1 | contig 10635 bp, 9 predicted proteins | sample 1853271 | NCBI WGS metagenome assembly PJEL01 (sample SAMN08108733, study PRJNA415343) | Invertebrate metagenome, whole genome shotgun sequencing project. | host: Globobulimina | place: Sweden: Gullmar Fjord | collected 2015-08 | reverse complement strand
GAACACAAGCTACCATTCAGGAATTGAAAGATGCTAGCCAGCAACTAAACTCATTATCTGACAGTATGAGTTCTGTTGTTGAATCGAATCAACAGGGTACCGAACAACAGAAAAGTGAAATTCACAGCGCTGCGTCAGCGATTACTGAAATGGCAGCATCCACCGATGAAATTGCTAAAAACGCTCAACAGGCAGCAGATGAGACGGAGTCTGGTTTAGCAAAAGCATCGCAAGGAAGTAAAGATATCAGCACCTCAATGTCAGGGCTTACACAGTTAGCTAATGAACTAGAAAATACCAAAGCAGTCGTGAGCGAATTGAAACAGAATTCTTCAAAAATTGGATCCATACTAGATGTTATTAGAGGCATTGCAGAACAGACAAACCTATTAGCGCTCAATGCTGCTATTGAAGCGGCACGCGCAGGAGAAGCTGGGCGTGGTTTCGCCGTCGTCGCTGATGAAGTAAGAGGTTTAGCCACCCGAACGCAAGAGTCTACAGACGAAATACAAACAATGATCGAACAGATTCAAAACGGAGTAAATGGAGTCATTCATTCAGTTGATAAGACGTATGACTACTCGATAGAAACAAAATCTTCAGCAGAAACCGCAGAAAAAATGCTGACAGAAGTAAATAATGCAATGCAAGAAATTACGTCTATTACTATTCAGATTGCAACCGCTACCGAAGAGCAATCATCAGTAGCCAATGAAATTAGTAATAACACGCACAACATTGCTGAATTAGTCGACAAGGGCGCCGATAATTTTTCACAGGTAAGCGATTCGACTAATGAAATACACCAATTAAGCGAACTATTAACCGTAAAGGTGAATCAATTTAAAGTATGACGTTGCGTTAAATAAAGTATAACTTCGCATCAATTTATATACACCCAATTGGCCGCACCGTTGTCGCAGACAATAGTGTGGTCAGTAATATCGTCACATTGAGCTATATTATCAGGCCGCTGATCACTGAGCGTAGCCTTAACTACCATCGTTTTCTTATCTTTTTTAAGGTACCGATACATCGTTTCAAAACGCGCCGTAAAGCTCACGTTTTTTGCCTGTAAATCATGAAACGTACGATAGAAGCGTGTGTAGCTCATTGTTGAAGCCCCCAAACCTATGTCTACCATTTTTCTAATATAAACGCCGTAGACTTCAGAAAGATAATATTGTGTTTCAATATTGTTACCCTTAGCGCCTCTATAAGGCGGTAGGTTCATTAAATAGCCGTCATCTAATACACCCAGCGCTAACCGATGATTTGGCTGGTTGACCTTTATCTTGAATTGGCGCGATCCACACTTAATATGATCAACGAATAATGTACATTGACTTAAACGCAGGGCATGCGAAGGCAACACTAAATCCGCCTTCTTTTGCGGCTCAACGTTAGGCTTGCGCGATGCTTTATTGATAGGTAATGAGTTATTGCTAGGTGATGAGTTATAGCTAGCGTTAGGTGTGTTTTTTGAAGCCACGACTGGCGAATTAGGCATTTTTATTTTAAGTCGTGCCGCGGGGCGCTTCAAAAGTAATTTCTGCACTATTGCGTCGTTACGTTTAAAATCTTCAAATGCAGGAAGAGATCTACCCTCACCTTTCTCTACAATTTCACAATAAACCCGCTCGTAAGCCGTTTTTGCTTGAGACAAGCAATTAGCCTCAGAGGATATAGAAATACAAACAGCCACAAGAAAAACCATGTACTTAAGTCGTGTAGCGAAATTTACTAATGTATGAGAGACTTCATTTTTCATACCGTAAGTTTAGCTAAAAGTACTGAAAAAAAAGACCTTTCACTTCTTATTTTAGTCATAAGTCAGACACAAACCATCTAGAATTAGATTTCATATCACCATCTCACTATTACTCCACACCTACTTAATGTATTTAAGGTCATTACAATTAACATTCAAACGATCTTTTCTGAAAAAAACATTCCCTATATTTCCCTCGTTATAGCTACATTCCTATGGGGCAGTTCTTTTATCGCGCTCAAAATAACCTTTGTTGAGTTTCATCCCGTACATGTATTGTTCTTTCGAATGCTCATCGCATCGCTCTGCTTTATATTGGTCTTTCGTAGGTTGGGGAAAGCGCGCTACCAAAAAGGAGACTGGAAATACCTTGTTGGAATGTGCCTGTTTGAGCCTTGCCTCTATTTCATATTCGAATCTATTGCACTCAAAAACACGAGCGCATCACAAGCGGGGGTAATTACATCACTACTGCCACTAATGGTTGCAGTAGGCGCTTATTTAACACTTAAGGAACGCCTGAGTAAAAAAACACTATTCGGTTTTTTTGTCGCTGTTTGCGGGGCAGTTACTCTAAGCTTACTCAGTACAGAGACTGAACTTGCACCCAACCCTATTTTTGGTAACTTTTTTGAGTTTCTAGCCATGGTTTGTGCCTGTGGTTATACGTTATTGCTAAAGCACCTAACCGCGCGCTATTCAGCACTTTTTCTCACAGCACTTCAATCGGCAAGTGGCGCATTGTTTTTTCTACCCCCTGCACTATTGCTTCCACTTCCCGATGATTATTCTATCAATAGCTTATTAGCCATTATTTACTTGGGAGTATTTGTCTCAATTGGTGCTTATGGGCTCTATAATTACGCGGTGAGTCAAATCCCCGCCTCTCAAGCCACGGCTTATATTAATTTCATTCCTGTATTTACAGTCATCATTGCCTTTTTTGTACTCGATGAAAGACTGACTATTTGGCAATTAGCTGCCTGTGGAATCATTGTTACTGGTATACTTTTATCCAAATCATCTAATAAACAATAAATTCTTCTTTGGCGGCACGAGGTGCCCGAGAAAATATAAACCGAGATTACCTATGCATTACCAAACTGACGATATACGCATTAAAGAAATAAAAGAGCTTCTTCCACCCATCGCACTTCTTGAACGTTTTCCTGCAACAGAAAAAGCGGCAAAAACAGTCTTCCAAGGTCGAGAAGCTATACACCGTATATTGAATGACGAAGACAAGCGTTTATTGGTCATCATTGGCCCCTGCTCTATTCATGACCCTGCTGCTGCGATCGAGTATGGAGAGCGCTTAGTTAAGCTAAGAGATAAATACAAAGATAGCCTCGATATCGTGATGCGAGTCTATTTTGAAAAGCCCCGTACTACTGTGGGTTGGAAAGGACTTATTAACGACCCTTTTATGGATAACAGCTTTAAGATCAATGACGGACTTCGTATTGGGCGAAAGCTACTACTAGACCTTAATGACATGGGGCTCCCTACTGCCACAGAATACCTTGACATGATCACCCCACAATATATGGCCGATCTGCTCAGTTGGGGTGCCATTGGCGCTCGCACCACAGAGTCACAGGTACACAGAGAGTTAGCCTCTGGCCTTTCATGTCCAGTCGGTTTTAAAAATGGTACTGACGGCACAACCAAGGTAGCCATCGATGCCATTGGCGCAGCGGCGGCCTCACACCACTTTTTATCTGTCACTAAATTAGGCCATTCAGCTATCGTAGAAACCGCAGGCAATGCAGATTGCCATATTATTTTACGCGGTGGAAGGGCTCCTAATTATGATGCAGATAGTGTTGCAAAGGTGATGACAGAACTTGATACAGCCAAGCTACCTAATAAAATCATGATCGACTTTAGCCATGCCAATAGTAGCAAACAATTTAAGAAGCAAATGGATGTCTGCAGTGATGTATGCAACCAAATAACCTCAGGAAATAACTCAATTTTCGGCGTGATGGTTGAAAGTCATCTGGTAGAAGGCCGCCAAGATCTCACTGGCAATAAAGCTGAAACCTACGGCCAAAGTATTACCGATGCCTGTATTGGTTGGAATGACACTGAAACGCTACTAGAACAACTGGCTATTGCATCATCTGCACGTGCAAAATAGTTCACATAAATCGAGCCATTCATGACTAACAAAATAGCGCTTTTTGTCGATGTACAAAATATTTACTACACCGTCAGACAAGCCTACCAGGGGCAGTTTAATTACACTGCCTTTTGGCAAGAAGTCAGTAAAAAGGGCGAGATAGTCGCCGCTTATGCCTACGCAATTGATCGCGGAGACCCAAAACAACGGAGTTTTCAGAGCTTTCTTAAAAAATTAGGGTTTGAAATTAAACTTAAGCCCTACATTCAACGCAGTGATGGTTCGGCAAAAGGTGATTGGGACGTGGGTATTGCACTTGATGCCTTTGAAGCCGCAAGCACTGTTGATACCGTAGTGCTAGCGTCAGGTGATGGCGACTTTGATTTGTTAGCACTAAGAGTACAAGAGCGCTTTAACACAGCATTCGAGGTTTACGGGGTACCCTCACTCACAGCAACATCTATCATCGAAGCTGCGAGCCAGTTTAACCCGATATACGAATCATTGTTGATGAAGAGATAAATCTCGCCACCTGATAAAACAGGTTTAGAGAAAACAGCCTAATAAGCTATAGTGGCACACACCTGATCTGACAGGTTTCATCTTAATTTTAGATAACATCGTACAATTGATAGCTTCAGTAAATGCCACGTAACTGACTTTAACAACGAATATACTGTAACCGAACACAGCACTTGTAGGGCGGGCACTGCCCACCAATTTTATAAATTATATCATCGACTTAACGGTGGGAAATGCAAACCCTACATGAAGAATGCTTCTTATTTGAACGCTCATTCAAGTAGATCCTTAGGCCGAAGAGCCGTCAAATAAGTTCGAAATGAAAGGTCAAATCCGAGCGGCTACAAATAAGCTATTTATTCGAGCAAATACGCTGTTTTTTCTAAAGAATTCTCATTCTCATCAATAAATTTAAATGTATTCCATGCAACCCGAACAACATCGTTATTATTTAGTCTTTGACGCTGCTTAACAGGCAGGTCATTCACAAACGTGCCGTTCGTACTCGCCTTATCTTCAATATAATAATCTTTAACACCATCAAGATACTGATTATCTTCAATGGCAATCAATGCATGTTCGCCACTCACTGATATTTCATTAATCTGTATCTGATTATCTGGATGTCGACCCACGTTTACACACTCGCCATTCAGGTCGAACGTATTGATAACCACATCATCAACTAATTGCGCTAAAACTGCCATATTTCACCCTGCTTTCTACTTTCAACCAAATCAAAATCGAACCAAATCAGACAATGTTCTGAATAAAATAAATCTCAACATCGATCTGCATAAGATCAGTTTAAAAACTACTGCCGCCTCATCATAATGACGGACACATTGTCATCTGCTTTATTAATCAAACTTTCATCAATTAAACACTCTACCTGTTGTTTAACCGCTTTTTGCTGGGCCACAAGTAGTGGCCACAGCGTCGAATCAACTGCCCCCGTCAAACCATCTGAACATAAGAGCAATGACTCGCTACTACTCAGAAATAATTGCTGAACATCAGGTTTCACCTCTGGTTCAGTCCCTAACGCCTTCGTGAGTACATTTCTAAAAGGTACTTGGCCTATTTCACTATCTGTAATAGAACCATCATCAACCATCGCTTGGGCAACGGTATCATCACGGGTCACCTGACAAGCAGCGTCTCTTGTTAAGCGATAACATCGAGAATCACCTACATTAGCGACAAACGTCTGGTCACCCGCAACCCATACAATCAATAATGTTGTTCCCATACGCGACAATGACTCATCTTGTTCTTTCACAAGTCTTATCTGCCGATTGGCTTCCGCAACTGATGCATTGATTGCGTCAATATGCTCAACAGCATCAAGGTCTGATTTTTCAGTCAAAGGTGAAAGTAACGCCATGCAAACATCAACGGCTTTTTGACTCGCAATGTCACCCCCTCGATAACCGCCCATACCATCAGCAAGCACCGCAATGGCATTGTCACCATTTGCTGATTGATGCCATGCGATGGCATCTTCATTACTCCTACGAGTAAAACCTATATCTGAATCACCGTATATTTGAAGACTCAACTGACCACCTCCCGTACATATTCTTTTTCGATCACTTTACGAATAGCCAATGCCATTGCACCTGCTGAAGAAAACCTTTTCTCAGGGTCCTTTTGCAAAGACTTGTTAATAATGCGTACCGTACCTGACGCGATATCATCCCGTGTCGTTTTAATGTTTTTCGGTTTTTGGTTGATAATCTGGTACGTTAAGTTAGCCAATGAATCACCATCAAACGGCGTATGGCCCGTTAATAACTGATAAAACGTTACCCCTAAACTATAAATATCAGAGCTGCCCGCTACCTTTTTCCCCATCAATTGCTCAGGTGACATATATAAAGGGCTTCCCATCACACTGCCGGTTCTGGTTTTAGATCCATCGGTAATTCTGGCGATACCAAAATCGGTCACTTTCACCTCTCCTGTAGAGGCGTTATAGATAATGTTCTCAGGCTTAATATCACGATGCACAATCTTCTGTTCATGGGCATATTCAAGCGCATCAGCAACATTTAAAATAATGCTATGCACTCGATCTATGGGTAATAGTGACTTAGGTTTATTGTAAGAATTCAGAGGTTTACCTTCGGCATAGTCCATCGCAATGAATGCAAGATCTGGCTCTTCTCCCACATCATATACAGTCACAATGCCAGGATGACTCAAGCGACCGGCAGCTTCAGCTTCCCTAAAAAATCGTTCTTTAAGCTCTGCAAGTAAATGGCTATCAAACTGACCGTAGTTCAATGTTTTAATCGCTACCGTGCGCGAAATTTTAGGGTCACGACCTAAGTAGACGACGCCCATGGCGCCACGCCCTAGCTCACGATCAACTTCATATCGACCCAATATCGGTTTACTAACACTTTGTTGAGGTAACAACAAAGTGCCCATCATATCTTGAGGCTCTGTCGCCTGAGAGGTGACTTGCTCAAACTGTTTTAATTCATTAAGCCGGTGTTCTGCATCTTTATAGCCTTTCTTAATACTAATGATCCGCCGATACGCATCTATCGCTTGGTCATACTGCCGCTTACGTTCATGCTGTAATGCAATATCATACGTCGCATCAATAACCTCTCTATCCATCGCACAAGATGTAAGTACTTCATGAGCTTCCTGAAGTTGTCCTTGTTGGAATAAAAGCCGACTTAATCTCACTTTTGTTGTTTGAAGATCGACTGATAAGTTTTGAATTTTTTGATAGGAGGGCAACCAAAACAACATCACAAAATAGCCTATTGCCAAATACAGCATGGTTGCACCAAAGGGATACCATTGTTGCTTCAATACCTGCATATACAATTGCGATAAGACCAGTGTAACCAATAAAACCAAAACCAAAAGAACACCTGTCGATGAATTCAATTTAGGCAGAATAATAACCAAAAATGATGCACTACAAGAGATTAACAATACTTCAAACCAACTAAAAAAAGCAGGCGTTTGTAACCCTTGGTCCAATAAATTAAGAGCAAACATTTCTGGCGTTTGAAATGTCATAGGCCAGAAAACTACATTATCAACAGGCGCCGATAATAGACTGGGTATCTGAAAAATATACTGGTTTAGCTCATCAAAAACTGCAAATTGCGTTTTAACAACTAACAAACCCACAGCCATACAAACAACAATGAGTCGAAGACTAAATAGCGCTGAAAAAAAACGTTTTAAACTGAGCACTCGTGAAAACCTGTTCAATAAGATAGAACGACTATAAGTACCTCTTATGCTTGAAAAACCCGCTAAGGGAGAAGCAACAGACGTATATAGTGAGAGCCTTCTAAACTAAGAAATAAACAGGCTAATTAACAGTGTAAAACGATTACATTATGTAAGGGTTTGTTGTAATGAGAAGAAATCGACAGAGGGACTGCCGACAACTATACAAAGAACCATGTGAACGACTATATAAGGAGATGCTAGTTCGATCGACTAGCAAGCCATTCAGCCACATTTGGCCAAATAGTTTGAGGGGCTTTACTACCTGATAAAATACCCATATGCCCACCGTTAACTTCAAGAACTGACGTATCTTTGCTAGAAACATGGTCTAGCATGGCTACACTGCAAGCAGGTGTAACAACGGGGTCTTGCTTGCCAACGACCAATAGCAGGTTAGATTTCACATTACTTAAATGCCCCTCTGGGTTCTTCATTGGAAGTTCACCACGAGCAACAATATTATCGGCCCAAAGGTACTGAATAACATCTTGAATAACAGCGCCAGGGTAAGCGACCATATTATCAAGAAAGGCACCATTGGTTGCATGAGAAATAACGTACTCTTCATCATGCAAATTCTTTAATAAATCGAGATACCCTTGAATACTTCCAACGGGGTTTGTCAGTTTAAAAGTTAACGAATTGGCCCAACCGGGTGAGCGCCAGAATCGACGACGCGTATTATGGACACGCCACCCCGTTTTATTTTCTATCCAGCGCAAGCGCTTTGATATACGTTGGTATTGCTTACCCAGTTCACCGTTTGCATGGTAATCACTAGGTGAGCCTACCAGTACTAAGTTTTCAATATCTGGGTCACCTAATGAGGCATAGCAGGCACTAAATAACCCTCCAAAGCTCCAGCCATGCAATGAAAGCTTCTTCGAGCCACTGTGCTCCCTAACGTGACTAAGTAGTTTGGGTATGCGTTCCGCAAAATAACTAGAAATTGAGTAATGGTTATGGTCCCAACCCGGGCGCCCCCAATCAATTAAATAAACTTCAAACCCTTTAGCGCGTAAGTACTTAACCAAACTACGTTCTGGAAACAGGTCATATATATACATATTCACGGCTAGAGGAGCCACCATGACCAACGGAATTTTATGCGATGTTTTCTCTACCTTTATCTTTTTTCCATCAACGACAATTTCACTTTCTTTTAAGGGGGGATAATACCGAAGACGCACAATGTCTTCTTGATAAATTACATCAAATGGCGTTTTCTCAGCCTGTACTAATTTTTCAGTGTTAAAAAAACGCTGCTTTGCATTACCGGTTGAAAGTCCTATATATTTCCAAACTTCTTCATATCTTTTTTTTGCCAGACGAGTCGCTGCTTGCATTTATATTCTCTATATTTTTAATAGGGGGTATTTATAAGGCAAGTTTACGACCTTTGGTGCATTGCGTCATTGCCTAAAACATCCATGAAGCTAACATTAAAGTCACAAAGCGCTATTGCAACTAACACAATCAACTCAAACAATTAGACTATACTTCTAAAAAACCTGCTAACTTTCAGATAGAAATAACTTTAAAGGAGCGTTATTTTGCAAGAGTACAATGGGCCTTTTTGGGTCATTAACTTACCTGAACGCTGGAACGCTCACCACGGCAGTGAGAGTGACTCTATTTTTTACCAGGATGGTGTCGGGGTCGTGGATATCATTTCAATTATGAATGACGTCACAGCGAAAGATAAAGATCTTCTGTTCTATGCTTCAGAGTACTTAGAAAAAGCATCTGATACCGCTCCGATTCATTTAGGTGAGTTCTCAGGCTTTAGCCTTGAATACGATGAAGACGGTGATTTTTGGTGGAGAGCATTTATTAAAGCAGGGCACGTACTATTATTCATTTCATACAACTGCAAAAACAATGAGAAACGTTTGGAATTGGAGGCTGTACAAGAAATTCTGCAATCGCTATCTGTTAGGTGGGATATTTAAACCCCAAGACTCCTTACGTAGCACTCGACTAGGCTTTTTCAACTGGATATTATTTGCCAATTTATTTATTAGATTGAGAGCAATACTATGGTTAGTTACAACACATGGCTCTTTGCAATACTGCTCTTCGTGATTACACTTACAGACAAAAAATAGACGGCATTTGCCGTCTAAAACAAATTTCTACCTCGGTCGATATATTCCCTTCTCATACCTTCCACTCCATCCATTGCTTCAGTTAAATTTACGGTCACAGCACCGTTAGGAATATTAAAAAAAGCACCCGAGGTTGCCTGAATAAAATCAGCAGCGGCAGGATTCTCTTGCCTCACATCTTTTAACCACTCTACCTCTTTAGTTTGAAAAGAAAGAAACATGCCCTCCGAGCCATCGACAATTGCCCGCTTACCATTTTGTTCACCGATTTCACCTACAGCAAAACCTTGATATTGAGATAGAGGAAAACACGTCTGAATACCCAAGTTTTTACAACCTTGTGTTTCAATGATGATATCACCAGCCGGACAATCAAAAATATTATTACAGCCTGGTAGAGAAATGTTAGATGATGACAAGGGACCTAATAATCTCAACAAAGACCAGCGAGTAAATCCACCTGCGTCTTCTAAAACAAACTGCTCTCCGTTAGGTACCCCTAAATATTCAGCACGAACAGGGTCTACCTCACCATAGTCAGGTTTGTCTGGGTCGCCTTGAACCGGGCGCGCCTTAGTTTTCAATGTTTTACCGCCCTCCAACAAAGGCGTAAGTAATACGATAACCTGATCACCAAAGCTACCACTCGACTCAGCATTACTAAGGCTTTCGCCTGTGTCTTCGATAATGACATTCACATTACCAGTCAGATATTTTATCTCACCGCCCAGCATTCCCTGAGCCTTCCCATACCCTATACGCACACCCACCATTTCATTAGTATTTTCATCGTAGGCAAATTCAAGGTAAGGGTCCGTTATTTTAAAAGGAACTATTTCGCC
>PJEL010005107.1_pt1 | contig 10635 bp, 7 predicted proteins | sample 1853271 | NCBI WGS metagenome assembly PJEL01 (sample SAMN08108733, study PRJNA415343) | Invertebrate metagenome, whole genome shotgun sequencing project. | host: Globobulimina | place: Sweden: Gullmar Fjord | collected 2015-08 | reverse complement strand
CTGCGTCAGGGTTGCCCCCATTGCGCAATATTCCTCACTGCTGCCTCCCGTAGGAGTCTGGTCCGTGTTCCAGTTCCAGTGTGGCGGATCATCCTCTCAGACCCGCTAACCATCGTTGCCTAGGTGGGCCGTTACCCCACCTACTAGCTAATGGTACGCAGGCTCATCCCTATACGGTAGCTTTCATGAAGAGGCCACCTTTCCTTTTAAATATTCGCATATCTAAAAGCGTATCCGGTATTAGCACCGCTTTCGCGATGTTATCCCAAATATAAGGGTAGATTACCTACGCGTTACTCACCCGTGCGCCACTCTACTCGTTTCCCGAAGGAAACTTTCTCGTTCGACTTGCATGTGTTAAGCACGCCGCCAGCGTTCGTTCTGAGCCAGGATCAAACTCTCCAGTTTGATATCCTGAACTGACTTATTAAAAAGCCAATTACTTGCAAAGAAAAAAAATAAAAATAAAAAAATAAACTTAAAGACCCGTTTGTCTTTACTATTCAGTTTTCAAAGATCGATGATACTAAAGATTTTTAAAAAAATCCTCAGCAGGAGACTTGATGCTACCAAAGTACTCCCTAAAATCTCCACTATGTACGGCAAAATTTGAACCGATAGGGAAACTTGTAAATTTACCATTTTCAACTGAATTGTCAATGGATTTGTCGACCAGGAAACATAGATATACCGTTCCCAAGGAACGCGGCAACCTATAACCTTATGATCATATTGTCAATGGAAACTTTTATGGTTTTTAAAAAAAAATCAAACAGCTTTGAAGTTCTCTATTTATTAATGGTATATATAAAATATATATACTGTAAGAATATAATATATGGGAATATTGGGAATGACAAAATAGCAGAAGAGGTAATTACCAGTACCTTAACATTCAGTATGGTTCCAGCAAGGTGATCTTATGAAGATTGCAGACTTTCAAAGAGTGCTTGATGAAGAAAAAAAAACCGTTGAATGTTTCCTGTGCAACCATCACTGCCATATCAAAGATGGCAGAAGAGGTATCTGCCAGGTAAGGGAAAACCGTGCAGGTGTCCTCTACAGTCTTGTATACGGACAGCTGGTCAGCCAGAATGTTGACCCCATAGAAAAGAAACCGCTTTTTCACATGCTGCCCGGTACACTTTCCTATTCAATTGCCACGGTGGGCTGTAACTTCCGTTGCCAGCATTGTCAGAATTATGATATTTCACAGTACCCGCGGCTGCATAACGGCGCCATTGTCGGCAATACAGCGACGCCGGATCAGGTGGTGACGGCAGCCCAGGAGTATGGTTGTCAAAGCATCAGCTATACCTATATAGAACCGACGATATTTTTTGAGTTTGCTTATGAATGTGCGCAACTGGCCCATGACCGCGGCATCAAAAATGTATTTGTCAGTAACGGTTATACAAGTCCTGAAGCGACCAGGAAGATTGCTCCTTTTCTGGACGGCAATAATATCGACCTGAAGGCCTTTTCCGATAAATTCTACCGGGAGGTGTGCGGGGCAAAGCTTGCACCAGTTCTCGATACCATACGATTGATGAAGGAGTTGGGAGTCTGGGTTGAAGTGACCACCCTGGTCATCCCGGGTTGGAATGACTCAGATGAGGAGTTGAAGCAGATTGCTGAATTTATCAAGGGGATAGACATTTATATGCCATGGCATGTAACGCGTTTTCATCCAACCTTTAAGATGACTGACCGGGATCCGACCCCTGTTGCAACCTTGGAAAGAGCCCGCAAGATAGGATTGGCAGAAGGATTAAAAAACGTATTTGTTGGTAATATCCCGGGAGAAGAGGGCGAGAGTACCATCTGTCCTCGATGCGGGACAACGGTAATTGAGAGGCGGGGGTTCTCAATCGTATCTCAGAATATGACGGAAAACGGCAGATGCGTTAATTGTGATGAGTCCATTGCCGGTGTTTTTCAAAAGACAATGGCTTGACAGTTCAGCTGAAAAACGGTAAGGCATTTTCCGAAATGTTATTGAATTTAAGCAGGTTATAAAAAAGAATTGGGGTCGCTCATGGCTACCGGCAAAAAAAAGACTACGAAAAAAACAGGAACTGCAAAGCAAAGCCTCCTGCAAATGATTCCCCAGGTAGATGAAGCATTGGGATGGCTCAACCAGAAGACGGATGCGCCTACTGTACTGATCAAGCAGTCAGTAAGAGAGGTCCTGGAGGATTTGCGGCAGCGTATCCTGGCAGGGAAAAAGGTTCTCAAGACTGAACTTTCTGAAAAGAAACTCGGGCCAACTATATTAACCCGGCTTGATCAGAAACTTGGACCTAATTTCAAGCGGGTTATCAATGCAACCGGTGTAGTCATCCATACCAACCTCGGACGTTCTGTCTTACCTGCAGATGCAAGTGAAACGCTGGTCCTGGCGGCAATTCGATATTCAAATCTGGAATTCGACCTGACAACAGGGAAACGGGGCAGTCGTTACAGCCTGGTTGAACAGCTGCTCTGTGACCTGACGGGTGCTGAAGCGGCTTTGGTGGTCAATAATAATGCCGCGGCTGTGCTGCTGGTCCTAGAGACTTTGGCCAAAGGGCGTGAGGTTATAGTTTCCAGAGGACAGCTGGTTGAGATCGGCGGTTCCTTCAGGGTGCCTGATGTGATGGCTAAAAGTGGCGCCAGGCTAGTTGAAGTGGGTGCAACGAATCGAACCCACCTGAAAGACTATGAAAACGCAATCACTGAAGACACTTCAATGCTGCTTAAGGTGCATGCAAGTAATTTTGAGATAGTCGGCTTTACCAAGGAAGTGCCGGTTGAGGAGTTGGTGGAACTGGCGGGTCAGCGGGGCCTACTGGTTATGGAAGATCTGGGCAGCGGCTGCTTTATTGATTTGTCACGCTATGGGCTCCGCAAGGAGCCGACCGTACAGGAGGTTGTCAAAGCCGGGGTGGATGTGGTGACCTTTAGCGGCGATAAGCTGTTGGGTGGTCCACAGGCCGGTATCATTGTCGGGAAACGTAAAATCATCGACTGTATTAAGAAAAATCAACTGAACCGGGCCCTGCGGATTGATAAGTTTACCCTGGCAGCCCTGGAATCAGTGCTGCGGCTCTATTTTGATCATGAAACCGTACTGCAGGCCATTCCCACGTTAGCCATGCTGACCGCGCCTCTTGATACTATAGGACGTCGGGCCCAGCGTTTATCCAGAAGGATAAAGAAAAGTCTGGAATTAAAGTGTTCAGTCACTGTTATGACAACCGGCTCGATGGTGGGAGGCGGAGCATTACCCGCCCAGGCGCTGGAGAGCAGAGCGGTTGTTTTAGAACCTTTAGACCGGAGTGTTAATGATCTTGAAGAACAGTTGAGGGTCGGTGCTGTACCGGTCATCGGCCGCATTGAAGAAGACAGGTACCTGCTTGATATGCGGACCGTGGCCGATGATGAAGTTGCAAACCTGGCGAATATTCTATTGCATGTGTTCGAGGTAGCCGCATAATGAGCCACTTCCCCTTTGAGTGGCATGAACAGGGTCTCACCTTTGAGGACCTTGTAATTTCCCATAACCGGTTTCAAGAGACAATTCTTCATTATATCCCTTTTGCCGAAGGGCCCGTGTCCTTCGTGTCATCTGCGGATGACAACACTCTCTATAGTCCACAGGCTGACCAGCCCAAGTACTGGACCCGCTATATAAAGCGTTTGGTTAAACAGCAGAGTTCCGTGATGGTGAGCGACAAGAAAATTCTTTTTCTGCCTGTCTGGAACGATTCGGTCCTTATTGGGGCTGCTGTGGTCAGAGGGATTGATGAAAAATTTGCCAAGTCTCTGTCCAGGGAATGGTTAAGTGATCGAAGTCGTATAATTTCCAGAGAATTTTATTTGCAGAAGCAGCTCACCATCGATCCTGCTACTGGTTTACTGAATGGCCGGCATCTGTATGAGGTGTTGGATGGCTTATGCAGTGAAGTGAGTAAAATTGAGCCGGGCCGTAAAAAGAAAATCACCAGTTTAAAGGACTTTGCAGATGGGCCGCAATTTTATAGTTCTTTATTCCTGGTTGAAATTTACCTCAGGGCGCAAAATGCTGAAAAGGCCCTGAGTTATATTTCCCGGGCCGGGCACTTTCTCAATTCCTGCCTGGGACAATCTGTTATGTATCATCTGGATAATGGCGTTTTTGCTTTGATTGTCCGGGATATCAGTGAAGATCAATCCCAGAAACTGGGTCAGAATATTCTTAACTGGCTGCGGCGGGAAAGTTATAACCGTGTACACATTGGCATAGCCTCTTTGGCTGCGAAGAATGTTCATGAAAATACGGTTACTGAAAGTATCTCATCTGCTGATCTACTGAACCAGGCTTGGCTCGCCTTACGAAAAGCCGCCCGACGAGGCCCGTATGCATTTTGCACATTCAATTCTATCAGCAATCCTGCAACGCATCCCTTGCACCGGCCGCCAGCAGCGGCCATGATAAGGCTCAGAAAGCTCTGGAAGGATGAGGAATCATTCGCCGTTTTGTTACTCAAGCAGGATGGAGGACAAAGCAGCAACTCTTTTTTTAAACGGGCTTTGGTCCTGATAGAAGCAGAGGCCCCGGCAATACAGATTAACGACCGGGAAGCCTATATTTTTCTGCCGGGTTTAGATGCCCCAAAAGGACTGCAATGGGCTCGTAAATTCAAGAAAAAACTGGATCCTGAGAGTGATATTACCTTTTCCATTGGGGTTGCCGGATATCCTTGTATTGATTTTAAAAAATCAGATATCCCACATAATGCCAGGAAAGCACTTTTGCATACAGCCTTTTATGGACCGGACACTGTGACAGCCTTTGACGCAATAAGTCTCAATGTCAGCGGCGATATTTATTACGGCGAAGGCGATCTGGTGCGGGCGGTCCGGGAATACCGCAAAGGTCTTGAACTGGATCCGGCTGACACAAACCTGCTGAACAGTTTGGGTGAATCATATGCGCAGATGAACAAACCAAAGTTGGCAAAACCATACTTTAAAAAAGTGTTACGGGCTGATTCCAGACATTACATGGCGCTGTTTAACATGGGTGTTACCAGCCTGTTAATTGGTGAGGAAGATCGGTCAATCAAGTATTTTGAACAGGCACTGGCCGTGGCTAAACGCAAGCCGGAGATCAACAATAAGAATGATTTACTCATGCAACTGGGAAAACTTTACTGCCGGACTGGAAAATTCAGCAAAGCGGTTACCCTTTTTGAAGCGAGTAACCTGGTTGAGGAAGGCAGCAGCAATGGGCTGGCCGGAGACACGGTGTTGCGTTACCTGGGAGAGGCATATAGGGGTACTGGTAAAAACAAGAAAGCAGTTACTGTCCTGCAACGTGCGATCCGTTATAATCCCCATGATGCCTTTTCGCTGAGCATGCTTGGTGAACTCTATGCAGTGGAAAACCAGGGAGATGACATTGCCTTGTCTCTCTGCGAACAGGCAGTAGAACTTGACGATGTGCCATGGATGTATTGGTACCGTCTTGCCTGGATCAGGTATAGGTTAAAAGATTATGATCTTGCCCTGAAAGATGTAAGGGAATGCTCGCGCAGAAACAACAAATCCCTGCAGACGCTGATGCTGGCCGGGAAGATCTATGCAAAGATGGGTAGAAAAAGGCTGGCAACGGCCAAGTATGAAAAAGTATTAAGCCTTGATCCTGCTCACAGGAAAGCAACTGCAGAACTATCAAAAATCAGGGAATAACTAAAGAGGTGAAAAGTTGAGTTACAGACGTTCAACCAATGGGGGGATTGAAGCGGACAAGCGGACAACGGATATGCATCATCAGTACTGGCTTGATTATTTCAATGCCGGTGATTCCTGGCGGCTGTTCAGGATTATGGCAGAATTCGTCGATGGTTTTGATAGCTTGTCCAGTATACATGGCCCGGCAGTTTCCTTTTTTGGGTCAGCCCGGACTACCAAGGATGACAAATATTACAAGTTGACCGAAAAGATTGCTGCCGAACTGGCCGATCAGGGATATGGGATCATTACCGGCGGCGGGCCGGGTATCATGGAGGCTGCCAACAAAGGTGCAACAGAGGCAGGCGGGCATTCAGTCGGGCTCAATATCGACCTGCCCTTTGAACAGGAGCCGAATATCTTTACCAATATGCCGCTTAGTTTTAAATATTTCTTTGTACGCAAGGTTATGTTTATCAAGTATGCCCAGGCATTTATCTGTATGCCGGGTGGATTCGGTACGCTGGATGAGGCATTTGAGGCTTTTACTTTAATACAGACAAAGCGCATAAAACCTTTTCCGGTAATCCTGGTGGGCACCAGCTACTGGTCCGGTCTGCTCGACTGGATAAAAGAGAAAATGCTGGCCGCCGATAGAGTGGACGAGGAAGATATGGCGATCTTAAAAGTTTTGGATGAACCACAAGAAATTGTTTCATACATTAAAAAAACAGTGATTTTATAACATTCTTGATTAAGTACTTTTTTTTTGCTGAATCGGAATGTTTCTTGTATATTCGTAAACGGAAAAATTATTGGTGTTTAGTTATTCATCAAATAACAGCCCAAGGAGATTGTAAATGGCGCAGATTGATGCTTTTTTCAAGTTGATGAATGAGCAGGGTGCATCTGACCTTCATATGATGGCAGGCCAGCAGCCTATACTGCGGGTAAGGGGCGAAATGGAGCCCGTTAAATACAAGGCCCTTGCTAATGATACACTCAAGGCGATGCTCTACGAGATATGCCCTGAGGAAAAGATCAAGGTGTTTGAGGAAACCGGCGATGTGGACTTCGGGTATGAAATTCCCAACCTGGCCAGGTATCGTTCAAATTTCTTCGAGCAGAAAAACGGCATTGGTGCTGTCTTCCGTGAAATTCCCAGCAAGATATTGACCTGTGAGCAATTGTTATTGCCTTCGGTTATCCCTAAACTCGCATCACTTCCCAAAGGCATGGTCGTTGTAACAGGCCCAACCGGTTGTGGCAAGTCAACCACCCTTGCAGCAATTGTCGATGAAGCAAACAGGACCAGGAAGCACCATATTCTGACAATTGAAGACCCCATCGAGTTTGTTCATGTGGGTCAGAAGGCCATAATAAATCACCGTGAGGTCGGTACCCACACCAGGAGTTTTTCGGCGGCATTGCGTGGCGCTTTGCGTGAGGATCCCGATATTATCCTGGTCGGCGAGATGCGAGACCTGGAGACCGTGGCTCTGGCTATGGAAGCTGCCATGACCGGTCACCTTGTTTTTGCCACCCTGCATACCCTGAACGCCTCAAAAACAGTGGATCGTATGATTGAAATCTTCCCGGCATCCCAGCAGGCACAGGTGCGTTCCACCCTGGCAGATGCCTTGCGGGCGGTAGTTTCTCAAACTCTGTTCAAGCGGCGCGATGTCAAGGGACGGGTGGCTGCCCTGGAGATACTCATCTGCACAGCTGCAGTCCGCAACCTGATCAGGGAAGCAAAGACCTACCAGATTCCTTCTGCTATGCAGACCGGTAAGAAATACGGTATGCAGACCCTGGATGATGCCATTTTTGATCTGATGAAGAAGACATGGATCAGCGCTGAGGATGCCTATCTGAATGCTGTCGAGAAACAGAAGTTCCTGGGGTACCTGAAAAAACCGCCGACAGATTTTACCGAAATATAGTCTTCGCCTATCAATTTGATGTAATGAGCAGGTATCAGTTTACCTGGTACCTGCTCACTGATATCTCCCTGCCATTACCTGAAAAGCTCACGGTGCCATCCTTGCCAGTGGTATACACCTGAACACCTGTATCTTTTCCGCTTGCAAGAAGCGAATTATACAGGAACTGGAATGGGTTGCGCCGGCCTGCTGATATAACCAGGTATGACGGATCAACATGGGTGAGAAACTCCGGGCTGTTGGATGAACTGCTGCCATGGTGCGGAGAGAGTAAAACATCAGCTTTTAGCAGGTGTCCCTCAGAGATTAGTTTCTTTTCCATGTGCCGGTTTATATCTCCGGGAAACAGATAGGAGAACCCTGCAGTGTCAAGCCTGAGCACCAGGCTTCTGTTGTTCGGATTACTATATTCTGTATCTGAAAACAGATCATTCTGCATGGGTAATTTGTCACCGGTAACGTCAGTCATGCTGACATTTCTGAGCCGGGCATCGCCACTTTCAAGAAGCAGCGTGTCCGATCCCGGGATTCTTGTTTGTATGCCAAGCTGCTCTGCCTGATCCAGGAGTTGTAAATAGCTGGAGTCAGCTCCTCTGTCACCATTGATCCACAGAACCTTCGGGCGAAAGCGGTTGAGGATAAAAGGCAGGCCATTGTAGTGATCGGCATGGGGATGGGTGATCACCAGGCCGTCCAGACGGGAGATTTTATTTTTCCATAGAAAAGGGGCAATAATCCTTTCACCGATATTGAAACGGTCTGACCCGGCGCCGCCACCATCAATTAATATGTTTTTGTTGCGAGGAAGCTGCAATAGAACAGCAGAGCCATGTCCGACATCAAGGACGGTTACGGTGGTATTGGAATTAAAAAAAAGTACGAATTTAGGATAGCCGGCAGAGACAAGAAGACAAAAAAAGCAGGCAACAGAGAGTTTCCGCCAGAAAAGTTGCTGTGGTCTTTGTTGATAAAGAAAGAAGATAAGTGATGCGAGAAAGAGATAATAGAAAAATATTTCAATTATGGCAGGGGTGCTCAACCAGAGAGATGCAAAGGGAAGAGAGGAGAAAAATGCACAGATCCTTGCTGCTCCCAAGAGCCCCCAACTGCCGGCCTGAAAAAGGCTTTCTGCAGCCCATGGAGCAAAGGGAATGAAAATACAGGCAATTATCCCCAAAACCAGCGACCACAGGCATACAAGTGGTTCAACCAGCAGGTTGGCTACAGGAGAGACGAGAGAAATACGGTTGAAATGAAAAATGGCAATCGGCAGTATCCCCAACATGGCTGCCGTGGTCACAGTAAGACCTCCATATAGCCACTTTCTGGAGGCAGCTGAAACCGTTGATACAATTTGCCTGATGTTCAGGAATTGATTTGGGAATGGTGACAATGGTGATCCGGATACAGAGGGTTGTTCATGATCGGTAAATAAATAGTGGTATAACCAGGGGTATATCACCGCAATAGCAATAACCGCACTGAACGAGAGCTGGAAGGATGCAGAAAGAAGGCAGGTGGGCTTCCATATGAGAATAGCCAGGGCTGCCAGAAGTATATGAGTCGGCAGGGAACCTGGACGGTCAAAAAGGAGTGCCAGCACAAATACAACCGTCATGATAAGTGCCCTTACCACCGGGGTATTAAAACCGGCTATAAACGCATAGGTGAGCAAAGGCAGCAGGGCCAACCCGGCAGCTATTTTAATCACCGGCACATGAAGGATCAACCAGGCAGAGCGTTTGAGCAGCCAGGTCAGGAGACCAATGACCAGCAGGCTGATGAGTCCCATATGCATACCTGATATGGCCAGGATATGAATGCATCCGGCCTTGATGAAATTTTCCAGCACCACCGGCTCAACACTACTTCTGTCGCCGATGAGGATAGCCTTGTAAAGGCCTCTTGCCGGCTGGCTCAGGTGGCTATCCAAAAAAACTGCTATGGAGGTTCGCATACGTTCCGGTACATACCGCAACCCGGCAAGACCGGATATTGTCGAAAATGGAATGGAGTCCTGCAGCTCGACAATATTGACCGGTGACTCTATCCAGCCGTTGACCCAGATTGAACGGTTAGCAAGAAACCTCTTGTAGTTGAATGTACCGGGTGTTGAATAGGTGGTTACTCTCGATACAACAGCTTTCGCTATAAAACGGTCCCCAGGCATTAAATCTTCAGGCAGCGTGCCCTTTAAATTGAGTTGAATGAGTCCTGTTGCCTTAATAGTTTTATTGTTTTGTTTTCCGGTATTTGAAGCAAAACGCAGGGACCTGACATGCATAAGAAGATTTGTTTTGTGACTGTACGTAGAGTCTTTTACAGACGGCATTTCCTGGAGTATGCCATCAAGACTGACTGTTTGCCGCTCTGGTATGAGGTTGTAAATATGATTTGGATCAGCCGGTGTTTTCAAGTGCGGCTGTGTATAGAGAGCCGCAATGAAAAAAAAGAGCGGCACGAGAAAGAAAACAGGAGGGACCATTTTCCGGCTATGGTGTGAGAGGTGGCTTATAAGGGCTGCTGCGCCCAGCAGGGATATTGCCAGCCACACGATTAAATGATTGATGGGGAAACTGGCTGCCCAGCTGATTCCGGCGCTGAACGACAGGACAATCAGAAGAAGGGTTGGGGAGAGGTTTATTATTGCATGAGAGCGGTTTGAGTTTTTTGTCATCGCAAACTTTGATGGCGTCGCAAAAAGTCCGATCTACTGCGTCGTAGCGCATTTTCGGAGTCTGCGCTACCTGTTCGCTCGGCATACCATATGTATAGCCTCGCTCACAAAAACACACGACTCCTCGGAGTCTACGCTTACCTGTATCTCGAACTTTTTACTTAGCCATCCCATGACTTTTTACGAGAGCATCAACTTTAGGCACGCGCTCATTTTTTCATTACAATTATAATTATCCGACAGGCATCTATTCACTCATGTACAGTTGGCGGAACTTGTTGATTTTCTTTTCAACCTGCGGGCGTAGATACAAGTCAT
>PJEL010005106.1_pt1 | contig 10635 bp, 18 predicted proteins | sample 1853271 | NCBI WGS metagenome assembly PJEL01 (sample SAMN08108733, study PRJNA415343) | Invertebrate metagenome, whole genome shotgun sequencing project. | host: Globobulimina | place: Sweden: Gullmar Fjord | collected 2015-08 | reverse complement strand
AATGAGAAAATTTGCTCATTAATATATTCATGAGCCCAATCACAAGCATCACAGTGATAATCCTTCCTAGCGATTTGCTCGGTATCTCTGCAAAAATCCCACCCCATTTCTTACACTCCCCTATTCGACATTACTTAATCTAAGGTAATCATCCCGCTGTACATGTCGTATTTGTAGTCATTGCCGTTTTCGTGCTTTTCACCTAGATAATCCATTACCAACCCCCAAGCTTCAATTTGAATAGCCACAGAATCTCTTATAATTTCCTCAGCCACATCATACTTTTCGAGACACCTTGAATTTAACACGCCTTCAGCTAGTTTATTCTTAATCCTAGCGTCCCTCAGCAAGTCAGAAAATCCAGGGATTTCTTTAGAATCTATAATCATTTTCTTCTCCATTGTTTAGTCGCGTTGATACGACATTTTTACTATTCAGCGGCGATTGGCACAATTCTGAGAGCATCCATATCAATGATATTTTCAGTAAAGCTGTCCGGCAATTCGTCGTACAAAGCGTCTCTTGCTGCTCTTTCTGCCGTGTCTTTGTTATCACTTACGATATCGATAGCGACTTCAATTTTCATGTAAACCCTAAAAGACATTTGCTTTCTCCTATTCGACATTTTTACTGGTTAATCCTGCAATCTTCACAGGTGCTTTTGATCTCTTCCCATGTTCGCGTGTCCGTAGCTGACCTTCCGCAATTCATGGTGCATGTTTTGCTTGGTAGCTCTTTCTTTGGCTTACCAATCTCTGGCAATTTTGCGTACCATGCCTTATTAAAATCTTCCATCGCTTCAGCGGGTGAATTTCCAAAACCGGAAACACCCTCTTGTAAGTTTTCACCGTACAACGCACACCATTGATCCCCATCAACTGATAAAGCCGGTTTATACAATACTGATGGGTTCAGTTGCTCATTAGCAGCTTCTTGATACGCCATGCTCACCCTGTCTGCATAGAAACTTATGTTTGCGTCACGCATCGCTGATTCAACAGCTTCACCAATATCACCACCACTAATCCTGCTTCTTACTGCGTCATAAATTGCTTGATAACTATCCATTACACTCTCCAATTCTTAGTCGCGTTGATACGACAGAACTACGTTAAAGAGTTGTACCTATCGGCAGTTTGCGCCACCCTTTGGCATCCAGTTCATAGACGATTCCGCCTACCTCTTTACGGTCGCCAATATCATTCAGCTCCACTGTGACAGGCTGATTTACTTCGTTAGCAATTTGTTTCATTTCATTTTGTCTAAATGCTCGACTATCAAAAAGAGCTACTTTTTCGTCAAGGGCTTTTACTTTATCGCCCATAAGTTCGCGAACGAAATCCTGTTGCTGTTCCGTGATTGGATGTTCAAAATTCATACTCATATTTTCACCTCATTCTTAGTTTGCGCAAACGACATTTATTCTTGTAGACCTTCCATCTCAACGTTCTCAATAAGCTCCTTTATAAGCTGATTCATCCGTCCATATCTATTGGCACCATCCTCCCAATACGAACTAAGCATTGAATCAAGCTCACCTTTGGCCCGGCTCCATGCCATCATTCTCATTGTTCTTATTTCTGCGGTATCTTCCATCACTTACACTCCACTATTCGACATTATTTAGTTTAAGGGCACCCAGTTTGGCCTTCCAACCCGACGTATTGCCAGTTGTTGTTCACCCATTTGTACACATACCCACATTCTGTAAGATAATAAATAATCAATACTCTATCCCCCGACATTTTTACTGGTTACTCTTGGTAAATGTCATAATATTGACACAGACCATTGATTTCAGGTCGCGCTCTAAATGTGCACCACTCCCCATCCCATTTACCACGAACCTTTATATATTTCTGGCCCTTCAATATTCGCCAGTCGTCGCGCTTTGCTTTGGCAATTAGGCGATAATCAGCAAAGGAGAAAATCTGCTCGTTGATACAATCGTGAATCCAGTCGCACGCTTGGCAGGTATAATCTTTTTTAGCAATCGGCTCTGAAACACTTTCAACATCCCATCCCATACAAGTCACTCCTAGTATTCAGCGCCCATAAGCAGCACAGGTTGCGCAAAATTTCGGTATTGTCATTTCAAAAGCTCCTCAAACCCTCTCTAATCGATATTTAACGCCATCCAAAATAAGGGTATTTTCCTCAGGTTCTGATTTTCCTTCTTGGTCTTCCATTCCAGTTTCAATAAGCTCACCATAGCAAATGTCACCGTTTCCAAGCTTGCCGCACGTTATTTTCAATTCGTTTTTTGTTGGTAAACGCCATAAACATAGACCCGCAAACACTCTCAAACCAGCTGATAATATTTTAGTGCATGTTATGCCCAAGCCTGCCTTGATGCCCGAGCCTGCCTCGATGCCCTCGCCTGCCTCGATGCCCTCGCCTGCCTCGATGCCCCAGCCTGCCTTGATGCCCTCGCCTGCCTTGATGCCCGAGCCTGCCTCGATGCCCCAGCCTGCCTCGATGCCCTCGCCTGCCTTGATGCCCTCGCCTGCCTCGATGCCCGAGCCTATACCTGACCAAATATGTCCAGCTGCAAGAATTGAAGTAAATTTTAATGTGCCTAAATTTACTTCAATTTCAATATGTCCTGAAAAGTTAGAAATATCCTCTTTCCCGATATATTCTTTATCAGAGTTGAAATGTTCTTTAGTTAATTTTAACGTCTTCATTTTAACCTCTCTCGTCGTTTCTAAGCGTGTTTAAGTTCTACTGGTGTCAACGCACTAACTTTTTACTGTTCGAGCGGTGACTGGCACAGAAATGCTGAAATTTGCCCTTCCGGCTTCATTGGTGGTAACCTGTAACTATTAACTGACTCAGTTTTTGGCCAATTTTTATATTCAATTCCATTAATTAAGCATCCACCTTTATCTTTTGAATTCCCGCCATGCTGCTTAAACCAAACAGGAACATCAAAAGCTTCACAGAAAAGGATTAAATTAAGAGCCCAATTTTTATTAAACGGTCTAAATCCTGGCCCAGATTCTCCGCCAATAATGCACCAATCGATTTTATCTAAATTAAGACAACTGCCTAAATTTTCAAGAAGAGGTTCGACACTCAAAAAGCGTACTTTTGCCGGAATACTTCTAAGCGCATCAAGTCTTGGTAATCCATGATAGACATCCTCAACAGTTACACCAAGCCATACATTGTGATAACCTTTACCCCAATCTGCAGGAAGACATTTTTCGATCAACGTAGCGCGCTTTGTAAGTAACTGCCAATCAAGCCAAGGTGTCATTCGGATAAGCGAAAACAAATCATCACGCGCACCTTCTGGCGCATCTTTATCACACCAATCCATCATGGATCCGCAAAAAACTCTACGCCTCACACCATCAGCTTTAGCTTGTTTATTCCATCGTAAAGCTTTATTCCAATTTGATTGCTTAGTTCTTCGTGGTTTATTCTCTGCACCCCAATAATTTCCACCTGTGCGCTTATCAAGTGCTTCTGCATAGCAGTTGTCACAACCTGGAGCTATCTTTGTGCAGCCCCACCAAGCGTTAAATGTGTGATGTGTCCAACTTATTCCAGTTATGTCACCCATAGTTATTTACCTTCACTAAATTTTGACCAAATATCATTCCAGTCACCAACCTCATTCGGAATTGAAACAAATACGTTTAATCCTTTTATACTGAGACGGTGAGCTAATTTATATGCCGATGCTTGCCCACAAAAATTAGCGTCGTTGTCGCCATAAACTATGACATCAGTTACATCGTTTGGTGCTTCCCACTGTTCTAGCATGTTTGAATTTGCAGCAGCTAAAACTGGCATTCCATAAATCAAGTGTGCAGCAATTGCTGTTTCAATACCTTCAGCTATGCCAATGGATTTAGGTGGCTCTCTGTAATCACCTTTAAATCGATCAAAAATATAGATTGCTCCACCGTTCAACCTCTCTACAGGAGTCATTATTTTTCTGAATGAATCAACCTGAGCCTTTTCCCCACTAGTTGTAAGAAAAGTGATATGGTAGCTGATAGGTTTGCCTTTTGAATTACGGAACATCGCGACCATTGCAGGGTATTTTCGAACTAACTTTGAGTCTTCGTAGTAGCCTAGAGATGGGTGAAAGAAGAGATCCTTATCTGGCAAAGATAGGTTTCTACTAATTAGATATTGCTCGACAACAGTACCCTTCGGATCCTTTAATTCTGAGTGAATCCTTTTTAGCAAAATAGATGGATCCCGCTTTGTAATCTGCTGCCTTGGTGATTTTTCAACTGTGCCGATAATAACGTCAATCTGCTTAGCAGTTTCAGCGAATGATTTTCCGGTAATTTTAATTGCTAATGCCATTCCATCGCCGCTGCCGCAAGAGTTACAGATCCAAGTGCCCTTACCGTCCTTGTTATCAAATCTAAACCATTTCTTTTCTACTCCGCATGCAGGACATGGGCTATGCTTATTCCGAAGGTATGACTCATCCACACCTAAAGCCATTAATATTCCAGGCCATTTATCAACTGCTGATTCGATTGTGTTCATGTCAATAGCTCTTGATGCTGGTGAATATTTCCGATAACTTCGATAGTAACGTCACTATGTATTTGTTGAACATACAGCCTTCCGTTTTGCATTTTTAATAGTTAGGTATTTTATATACATTAAAGTTTCAGGACTTGGGTCCAGTTCTTCTGCATCTCTGTATTTGTTAGGATAAACACCATATTTTTCACGATAAGATCTAGCCGCCCAGCCTGGTTTGTATTTTTTATCTGAACAATATTTTTTTAACTCTCCATAAAACTTTTCTTTTTGTGCAGGAGAATCATTTTTATTATCTTTCTTCTTGCCCTTGATCTGCTTTAACTCACCTTCGGCCTCTTCGATGTCAGATTGTTTTTGAGGCGCAAATAGACAATTAGGGCAAGCATGGACACCAGCGGGTTTCAGAAATGCGCAGCTCGGGCATTTTTTCGGGAGTTTTTCTTTTGCTTCTTTGGCTTTTGCTGCTTTCTTTGGCTTACCGTCATCCAGTTTTTCATGATGAATATCTGTAACGTAACCGAGATTTTCGTGAGTGTTTGTGTGGTCAAAAATAATCAGATGATCTTTACCGTCTGCAGTACGCAAGCCGCGACCAATAATTTGGGTAAAAAGAATTTCGCTTTTCGTCGGCCTAGCAAGAATAATGCAGCGAACGTCCCAATCAATGCCGAACGTCAGGCAGCCGACATTGCAAACAACCTGAATTTCACCATTTTGGAACTGTTTTTTAATTACCTCTCGTTCTTCAATTTCTGTGTATGCGTCGATATAGCCAGTCTTAATTCCAGCAGCATCAAATTTTTGCTGAAGATGTTTTGCGTGAGCACAATCAACTCCGAAACAAAGCGTTGGTCGATTTTCGCCATTTTTTAACCAGTTAATAACGATATCAGCAGTCAACGGTGGCTGGTCCATAATGTCTGCAATGTCGCCTTCGTGGTAATCACCTGCAACCGTTCGACACTTGCTAAGATCTGGCGATGATGGACCGAACGCTATAAAATCAGATAACAAACCCTGATCGATTAGTTCTTGAGTCGTTGCGCCGATAATTAAGTCGTCGTAGTATTTACCAAGACCCTTAGTCCATGGCGTTGCAGAAAGACCTACGAACGGGACCAGGCCCCAGGCATCCATCCACTTACCGTAAAACTTAAAGAGCTTATGGCACTCATCTACAATTACGATATCAGCATCTGGAAACCGTCTACGGCGCGCTAAAGTTTGAACACTGGCGATCTGTACCGGCTTGGAAAAATTAGTTAGTTCATGATCTGCCTGAATCACTCCAATATCGCGAATGCCATCTTCCCAAAAACTCTCAATGGTTTGCTGAATCAAACTAATTGCCGGTACGCAGAATATTACACGCTTGTTTTTCCGCAGTGCTCCCTGAACGATTGCCGAAGCAACAACCGTTTTACCAAAACCAGTTGGACACTGAACCACAGGTCTTTTAAATCCCTTGCCAAGCGATTGACGAAGCAAGCTAATAACTTTCTCCTGTCCCGGTCTCAGTATTTTCACTCAGATATCTCCCCACATCCGCATCATGATCACACCCTTCTTCGTGCTACCATTCGACATAACTTCAGGCGATAGCATGTAGCAACCTGACCTGACAATCTTGATCATCTTTTTTGCTTGAAGCGCTCTCATGGTCCTGGTTACAACATCAAGACTTACTTCAGCTTTTCTGGCTATCTCTCGCTGAGTGCCGTGAAGCATATTGTTAACGTCTTTTTCTTTGATTATGTATGAAAGCAAATTAACAGCCTTGCCTTCGCCGCATTTGATATATTCAGATAGAGTTTTGGCATAAGCTTTCTGCCATGCATTTTTGTTTGTTTTTTCAATGAAGAAACCAACATTTATTTCTTCACCTGTGACTCTATCGATAACCTGATACGTTGATGGATTAAAGTAATTGTGTTCCATTTAGACCTCTGCTGTCATGTTTTCTTAATGACTAGTGTAACGAATTATTTACAGATTTCAAGACAAACGTAATGATTAATTGACCTATTTTTCGTTTTGTCATGATATACCACTTGTTTTGTCATGGTATATCATGACAAGTCGAAAGTTATGTTGTTGTTTTTGTTGAATATAAAAAAAGCTCCCTTCTATGATCTACAAGCTACCAGATTCCCTCCATACTCCCATACACCACCAAACTCATGTTTTAGTCTTTTAAAATCAAAAGATCCTTGCCAAGATAAAACTATTCTTAAGTGAAAAGTTCGACCTGTCCCTCAATAAGTTATTACATGGCAAAGGGGGTTTTAAATATCATAATCGGTCAATGGGTCAGAATACGTAAAGACCACCAACATCACTAAAACTGCTAACTGGCTCTAGGTTAAGCCTGTCAATCTCAGCATCTAATGATAGTTTAGCTTGCGTCAAATCATACCCATCCTTAAAAGGCTCAATTATAACAATGTAGATGCCGTCTACTTCACCAGAATATGCATTCCCTGTTGCAAATACGTCAAACTCATCATTTAATTCACCTGAAATATACTCTTCTAACCCATCCTCGCACGCTTCCTCTGAAAGGCCAGATTTACCTTCTACCCTGTAACCAATACCATAATAACCTCTGTAATCAACACCCATCAGAATCTTTAACCTCTTTCTTAGTAGCCTTTAGAATCAGGTCTGCAACAACGGATTGTTTATTAATTGTCAGGTGTGGATTTTGTTGGCGTCTAAACTCAATAAGCTTTTCAAGCTCAAGGTTGACAGACGGTATAACTCGTACTTGTTTGATCTTCATACACTTACCTCTTGGTTAGCCAATATATTAGTTTTTATTGAATTTAAAGTCAATTAAAGAAAAATAAAATATTGACATTCAGTTATCCTAGTATTAAGCTTTTAATCATCGAACAACGGAAAAGCGGAAATGAACGAAAAATGGAAGTTAATAATTAATGAGCCGCCAAAATACATAAAGATGGCTAACGGAAGGCTTGGGCAGGTAAGGGCTACACGAAAGGACCAGAATCATTAAAGCAATTAGAATTTAAGGACTGTCCTAACTACATAGTTTTAACAAAATCAACCAGCAAAGAGGAAGGAAACAATGAAGCACCTAACAAAGCGTCAACGTAAAGTTTTAACCGGCCCTAACGCGATATCACAAAGATCGCTGAAGTATGGCCAAAACATTCAAGTTGGTGAAACTATGTTCCGTGGTGGTCATAAGCTTCCTTGGGTCCGAGCGAACGTTTTAAACTGAGGATACGAACATTCTACTAATACAACTAATGTGGGTTATCGGATTGCAGCCCCGATACCTGAGAGAAGTGACTGATAAACCGGATGCACTACGGGTGCATGCCATTACCGCATGGGTTTGGACCATGTATGGAATGGCTGCATAAATAACACATAATGAGGGAATGATCTCATATCTTTAGGTCGGATATCGATATGAAGTGACCCTAAAAACCGACCCCCTAAGCCCCTTAACTGGGGTTTCTGGGTGAGAGCACAGGCTCCATAGATTTTACGATTAACGCTATCGAGAGGATAAGATCATGTTCGAGTGAATGGTAATTCATCACCACCTTAGCCGCTTCATTGCGGCTTTGTTGGTAGAAGCAGGAGGTTATTATGACCAATATGACTAATTCCGACATAGCGCTAAGACGCAGGATGAACAGACAGATGAGAGCGATTGATAGTTACGCTCATTTTTGCGGGTTTGATAAGGGATACGTTTTATATCATTGGTGTGAGCGTGATTTGTTGGGCTTCTCGCTTGCTGGATTTTGGGGAACATATAACTAATGGGAGAAATTAAATGAAAGATAAAAAAAATAAAGTTATTGCATTTAAGGCGTTTGATGAAAATTTAAAATGCCGTAGTTTTCAGTATGAGATTGGTGAAACCTATTTACATGACGGTAAAGTTGAATTATGTAGTTCTGGATTTCATGCATGCATTAATCCACTTGACTGTTTATCGTATTATGACTTAACAAGTTCAAAATTTGCACTTGTTGAAGCAATTAATCCTATTAGTGATGGCGACGATTCAAAATTTGCAACAGCAGAAATAACAATAAAAGCAGAATTAAAACTACCTGAATTTATTAAAAAATCTGTTGAATGGGTTATTGATAATTGCAATTTTGATACAAAAAAAATAAATAGTGGCGACAACGCTAAGCAGGCATCCAGTGGCGACTACGCTAAGCAGGCATCCAGTGGCGACTACGCTCAGCAGGCATCCAGTGGCTACAGCGCTAAGCAGGCATCCAGTGGCGACAACGCTCAGCATGAAGCATCTGGAGAAAATAGTGTTATTTCATCATCTGGTATTAATTCAACTGCTAAAGGTAATAATGGAACTTGGATTTCGTTGGCTGAATTTGATAATCAGAATAAATGTATCGGCTTTGCCGTTGGGTGTGTTGGTGAAGATGGAATAGAGGCTGATGTATTTTATCAGGCTAAAATTGGAAAACTAGTTTCTGTAAAATAATTTTGAAGAAAATAGAGGTTAACGTGTACACGCAAGTAGTTAAAACAAATATCGAAGCTCAAGTGACTTTCATTAAGCGAGTTTAGCATAATGGCTGACCGCATTGAGTTGAGTAATACAGAACTGTTGTTGAGATGGAAAAGGAACAAGAAAATGATTCTGAAAATGAAACTGCAAAAAAAGGCAATTTGTAAATATGCTCATTTTTGCGGATTTGACATGGAGTATGCAGTTGGTCGTTGGAGTCATGATGATGGTGTTTTTTGTCCTGCTGCATTTTGGGCGGCGTATAACACATAGTCTGTTTTGAAGATGTCATTGCTAACGATACGGGTAATGATAGAGTCCCGTTATAAAGGTTGCCCGATTTACGGGCCTTAGCGCACACATCGCGGAACGTTCGAGATAAGGAAACGGCACTCGGCGGCATCTTCAAAACAGATTGCATAGTTTTTATTTATGAGAGTAATGCGCAGGCTGATGCGTAATAGTGTTAACCCTCCGGAGCCACGATAGCTCGAAAGAGAAACATGGAGGAAGCTGGGTTTCAGTACCAGCACTCTCTTAAATACGAATTAGTCTGCTTATGAAGTGGAGTTAGTAACTCAATGTAAATGTCGAAAGTTAGTAGACGCCCGGTAGGGTAGGTAGAGTGGCTCCGGCAAGGAGTATGTTGTAGGTTCGATTCCTGCCTAACTCCACTTCATAAGCAGATTTAAAACAGGAGAACAAAGTGGACCTTGACGACCTAATAAAACTTAAACGCGAAGCTGATGATAAAGCATCTGATAGTAACAATCTTTCACAACGGGAGAAATGAAATGGGCAGAGAAATAAGAAAAGTACCTAATAGCTGGGAGCACCCAAAAAACGATAACGGTTGCTATAAACCTCTTTATGACAAGTCAGCGACAGAAGATTTCAAGTTGTGGTTAGAAGAGTACGAAGAGTTCAAAAAAACTGAACTAGAAAGAGTGGCTAAAGATTACAAATATGACGTTAATGATCCGTACTCTGCTTTTTGTGACTGGCATGGGCCTCCACCTAACTATGAGTATTGCCGCCCTAACTGGGACGAAGCAACAGCTACATGGTGGCAAGTATACGAAACGGTATCTGAAGGCACTCCAGTTTCACCACCATTTGAAACCGCTGACGAGCTTATTGAATATCTTGTCGAGAATGGCGACTTTTGGGATCAGTCTAGAAGAAGGGCGCAATATTCAGGAATGAACTGTGATCCGTGGAAGAGAGAAGTGGCAGAAAGGTTTGTTAATGGTCCTGGCTGGGCACCATCTTTTATAGCCTCAAGTAATGGGCTTCAGAGTGGTGTTGAAGCATTAGCCAACATACCAAAATGCAGCGATGGGGATTAGATAATGAATTGTGAATTCGCTACAAAACTTCAAGCGCCTTTCCCTGCAGAAGATATTGAGTGGAAACCACAAACCAGTGGTGTATCGGCAGGCGGTAAAGCATATGTTCTAGCTGTTCCATATATCACAAATCGTGGAGTTCAGGAGCGGTTAGATGAAGTCTTTGGTGTGTTCGGTTGGGAGAATGAATATCAGCCAGTTCAAGACGGGTTTCTTTGTGGAATAACTCTTCATGTGGAT
>PJEL010005105.1_pt1 | contig 10637 bp, 12 predicted proteins | sample 1853271 | NCBI WGS metagenome assembly PJEL01 (sample SAMN08108733, study PRJNA415343) | Invertebrate metagenome, whole genome shotgun sequencing project. | host: Globobulimina | place: Sweden: Gullmar Fjord | collected 2015-08 | reverse complement strand
GGCGGCCCTTTCGGCGGCGGCAATGGCTTTTAGGGTTTTGGCGCTGGGTTTTTCGCACGCGCCGCGGCGGATCAGGCGGCCAGCCTCCAAAAGGCCCACCTCCACATCATCGCCACGCTTTTGAACGGCCCGCGGGCCAGCGCGCGAAATCGTCAGTTTCACCTTGCAAGTGTCCATTTCGGTTTCCCTCATTTTGGGGTTTCTGGAGGGCGGCCCCAGGATCGCCAGGGCCGCCTTGTTTTCCATGCTTCGCACGCTTTACCGTGCCACCTGGTCAGCCTTAGCTGGACGGGTGCACAAACGCCTTGATTGCGCGCGCATCAGCCACCGCGCCATCGTAGCGGGTGTATGCCGCCAGGCCGAAACCAGGCTGGAATTTGCTATCACGCGCAGTCATAAGCACCGTGCCGCCGATCTTGCGAACAAAGTATTTGCCCATATCGCCCATAACCATAGAGCGGGCCGAGGCGCCAATATCAGCCATTGCAGGGTTGACTTTGTAGCGGAACGAAACACCACCCACGCGGATCACGCCCGCACCGTCCGGTGCCTCCGAAACCAAATAACGGCCATCGCCATCTTTCAGCTTGTGGATCGCGCCCAGGGTATTGTCGTTAAACATCGCCCCAAACTTAGGCGACGCTCGGTAAGCGGCATCAATCGAATGATAGAAATCCAGGATTTCGTCAGGGTCGATCAGCGTAGCGGAAGCAACGGTAACACCCGAGGCGGTGGCGCCGGGAACAATACCCAAAGCCTGGCCCGATCCGGTGCCCAGGGTAAGGTCTTTGTTAGCCTTGCGGCCGATCCGTTCCCCCAGCATTTCGCCCAGGATACCCTCAACGTCGCCCATCGCGCCGGTGGCCAGCTGAATGGAAATGCCAAGCCAGCCCGTATCCACCATGTAATCCTCAAGGGTTTCCTTGGTAAACACGGCATCGGTGCCAGTGCCCAGGCCCGTGCCTGGGTCGCCTTCGTCGATGTTTGCCGAGGCATCGTTGGCTAGATCATCCAGGCCAGGGATCGGCATGGAAGCGCCGCCCGTGGTCTTGATCACGCGCGCAAAATCATCGTCAAACATCGGACCAAAGGCAGCCATTGCCTTGACCAGGGGCAACATAGCCTCATCAGGGATAAGGTTGCCACCGGCGGGCGCCGTGCCCGCCACCTGGGCGCGCAATTCGGCGGGCAGCTGGGCCATGTTGGCCTGGCCAGCGGCAAGCACCTGGCGAACCTCGGGCGCAAGCACCAGGGCCTCGCCACCCACCTGGAGCAGCTGGTGGAATGCCTCACGATACGTCAAGGCGTCGGCATTGCCGCCAGCATCGGCACGGGTATCCTGGCCGTTAGGGCGGCGCGGATCACCGGACGCAATGTCGGCCTCCATGCGCTCCAGCTTTTCAGCCTTGGCGGCGCGTGCTTCCAGGCCCTCGGCCTCGGAAATCATTGTGTCGAATTGGGTTTCCAATTCGGCGGCGCGGGCCTCGGTTGTGCCGTTTGCCTCGATTTCGTCACGCAAGCCACGGGCCTGGGTGATAATTTTGGCGCGCTTGGCGCGCAATTCCTTGGGTGTCATGTCAAAACCTCTTGTTGACGATTGAAAAATGGGCGCGCACGCCCAGGGTTTAGACCAAGCCCGCCAGGGCAAGGACCATTCGCATCCGGCGCGCGCGCTCGGGTAGCGAATTTTTAGCAGCCAGGGCACCGCGGTGGGCCTCCAGGCTGCGCAATCCTATTTCGGTGCCCGAATAGGCAGGCTCAGAAACCACGGCCACATCATACAGGCGGCCGATCTGGGTAATGGAACGGCGCGGAATGTCGCCGGTTTCGTCCCATTCCTCTTTGTCCACCGAAAAGGCAAAAGACATTTTCGCCAGGTCGCCGCGTTTCAATTTCGGAATGATCCGCGCCGCGTCGGGGTCGGACGCATCCAGCGTGGTTTCCATGTAAAGGCCGCGCTCATCCAGCGACAACTTGAGGGTGCCGCTTGTGGTGCGCGCCAGGGGCAAATCACGATGGTTGACCAGGAATTGCACATCATCGCCCAGGCGGCCATCCAAAGCGCCAGGCACGATCCGCTCCTGGAAAAAATCGCCAATGTCAGCCCATTCGTCAAACACCGCGGCATAACCTGCCACCTTGACGCCCTCGCCTTCACCATCGCGGATTTCCACCGGCAACGCGGCGCGGATTTCTTTTTTGTTACTCATTGTCTTGCCCTTCATCATTGGCGGCCGGTGTGGCCGGTTTCATTGCCGCACCGGCCATCGTAGCCGGAACCATAGCGCCCTGAACAAGCGCCACGTCGCCACCGGATAGTGGGGCGCGGTTTTCGATTTCGCGGGCCTCGTTGATTGTCAGCTGGCCGGTGTTGATCCGCTTGGCGGTGGCCGCGGCACGGGTGCCCAGATCGCCGCGCATAAGGCCATCCAGCACATGCTCGGCGTAAATCTGGCCACCGCGGCGGCCCCAAAGCTTTAGGTTTGCCTCGGCCTCAAACGCGGCCGCCCAGGGTGCCACCAGGTGCTTGACCAGCTGCAAATCCTGTTGCTCGGTGTTGGAAAATGTGCCGTTCGTCAAATCCTGGAGGAACACCGGCGGCAATCCGTAAATCATCGCGATCTTGACGGTTAAAAGCCTCTGAACTTCCACCATCTGCATTTTTTCGGGATCAATCCCCAGCGCGTTGAGAGTATGGCCCTCGGGCACGGTCAGGGCATTGCCGCCCTTTTCCGCCAGGGCGGCCACCGCGGCGGCCAGATCATCGGCCGCACGCGCCACGCCGCCCGCGGTTTTGATCGGGCCGGTGATCGTAAAGGGCGGAATGCCGCCATTTTTGAAAAACCGCGCTCCATATCGCGTCACCGCCATTGCCAGGCCGATGGTGTTTGCATTTGAATAAATCGGGCTATGCGCGCCCAGGCGATCCGCGCCTGGCATAAAACACAAATCCAAAATCTCGGTGGCGGCATAGGTGACTTTGCGGGTGCCATCCAAATAATGGTAAAGGGTGCGCCCGGCGCGCCGCTCCACCGTCACCTTGTTGATTTCCAGCGGCCACAGATTGATCGGCTGGCCCGCCTTGTTGCGTTCAATGAACGCCAGGCCGCGGCCCTGGGTAAACACGTCCTGCCAAAACATACGGCGGAAATCAAAGGCGCTTGTTTCATCATTGGCCGCCCGGCCCAGGAGCCTGGCAACCGGATCGCTGGGGCGCGCCTTGCGGCCGTCCTCGGATTTGGAAAACACTTTCAAGGGTAGCGCGGCCAGGGTGCGCGACAGAAACGCAACAGCGCTGGCCACCTCAGGCACCTGGAGCGCGGTGGCCAATGTTACCACCTCGTCAGTCATAGCCACGCCGCCATTGAAAAACGCCACCAGGTTGGGATCACTGGAGGCGATCCGCTGCACGTCGCTGGCGCGGGCCTCGGCCTGGGGATCGGCAACGGCCGAGGCCGCCGCGGTGGCCTTGCTGGCCGCGCGCTTGTTCCAAAATGCCATTTGGTTTTCCTTTGTGTCTTACGCTGCCCGGCTAAAATTCGGGTCGTCATAGGGTGACGTGGCCGCCCCGGCGGCCTCGGGGTTGCGGCTCATCAACATGGCCGCGTTGAAAATTCCAATCAGTGGATCAATCTTGGCTTTGCCTGCCACCGCCTTGGTGATCAGCACCGCATTGCCGCGTTGCTCGGTCCTGGCATTGCTTACGCACCAGGTCAGCATATCCTGGGCCGAGTGCACCAGGCTGCCATCCTTTAGTTTACGCTCAACGCCCCACACCGCGGGCGAAAGCCGGGTGCCCTGGCCGATTGCGGTTAGCAAATCGCCCTCCATACCTTCCACGGCCAATTCATCCACCAGGGCGGCCACCCCATAAGGGTCCAGGCCGATCCCGTGCTTTTCCGGCAATAGGCCCGCCTGGTGCACCTGGGCGCAGATCGCGGCCACCTCGCGCAAATCCTGGGTGGGATCGTCGCAAATAACCAAATCGCCCTGGTCTGAAAAATCTTTCAGGCGGGGCGCAATTTCCTTGCGGCGGTCCAGCACCTCGGGGTGCGCCCAGGCACGGCCCCAGGCGTGCCAGCGGCGTGTTTGCGCATGGCGGCCGATCAGCCCCAGGCCCAGCAAATCATCCAGGCCGCCGCCATCAATCCCCAGGGTGACACAATCGGATTGATCCAGGATCGCCTCCAGGGTCATTTCCTGGGCAGCACCCGGCCACAGATCAACACCTATCCAGCGATCAGTATGCAGCCCCATGCCGATCTGGATATTGAGGTGCTGGCTTGCCCAAATTATTTCGTTGTCAATTCCCTTTTCCATCGCCTGGCGATAGAGGCGCACCAGGCGCTCCAGGGTGATAGACTTGCCCAGGTTGGGCAGCACCATCGGCCACAGTTTCGGATCGCGCCAGGGCTTACCCTCACCCGATTGTACGGCCTCGGGAAACTCATAAAGGCAGGGCAGCAAGTTTATTTCGGGGCCAGCAATTTTGCCATCGCGCACCTTGCGCGCGAAATCCAATTCCTTTTTGAACACTCCCGCGGGCGGCTCATCGCTTTGCGTGGTAATGATCAGAAGCAACGAATTTGCCCGCGTGATCATGCCGCCGCGCAGCTGCGCCAGCACCCGCTCAGCCTTGGCGTTGCTGCCCAATACGTGCAATTCGTCCAGGATCACCAGGAGCGGAATTTTGCCCGTCAGCACCCGCACATCAAAGGCCAGGATTTTTAACACCGTGCCGTTTAGCCGATCCTCAATTTCCTGGTCGCCATCACGCACCCAAAACCGATTTTGCAAATAGCTTTCGCCGGTTTCTTCGTCCACCGGGTCGGCGTCAATCATCCCCTTGGCCTGGGAAAAGCAGGTGTCGGCCACCTCTTTGGTCGGCCCGACAATATACATTTCACCGTTTGGCACGGTGTTGACCAAAAGCGCGGTCAAACCAAAGGCCGCCGAGTTTGTGGTTTTACTGTTTTTCTTTGGCACCAGGCAAAAGATTTCACCCACCCGGTTTTCGCCGGTGTCAGGGTCAGCCGATCCAAACGCGGCGCGCACAATGTCGCGGAACCAATCCGCCCCAGCCTCTGCCAGGAACGGCTGGCCCGGTACATCGGGCAGGCGCAAATAGTCGTAAATTTCCACCGCCTCTTTGGCCGCCACCAGGTCCAGGTCCAGATCAGGCATCGGGGTGCGCCCTTGCTCCAGGCGCTCCACCCAATCAGGACAAGCGAAATCAAATGCCATTTAGTGCACCTTGTTCTGGAGGCGCACACCCCAGCCACCAGTGGGAACCTTTGCCGCCGCGGTCGCTCGGTCTTTTTTGCCCAGCCCGTCCAGCGGGTCTGCATCCTCGGGCGTGGCCTCGGGGCCTGGGTGCGTCGGCATCGGTGGCGCCGCCCTACCCTTTTCGGCCAGGGTCATAACCTGGCGGGCGGCCGACACGTTGCCCTCTTTCATCCGGCGATGGATTGTCAGCAATGCCTCGGCCTCGGCCTGGTCTACCGCCTGGGTCAACTCCTGGGAAAAATGTTTGCGCAAGGTCTTAGGATCGCACCCGACATAGCGTGCGATCCGTTCATTCGACCAGCCCGCAGCTTTCAATACTTGCACAGCCTCTTGATTTTCAACGGTTTTTTCAAAACCAGGGCGGCCAAGGTGATCCGTTGCCATAGACACCGGATCACCCAGGAGGTCGCGGGGCGCCTCATTGTCTGGAATTTCGTCTGTCATGGGAAAAAAAATTCTCCGAATGCGGGGGAGAGCGGGTTTGCGGCCGCGGCCGTTTTAGGGATTAGGCCCACCCCTCCCCTTTACCATCGGGCCGGGCCGCCTTTTCTTGCCGTTGTTTGTCGCCATCGTGCCAGGCTTTGCAAACCGCTTGCAGGTTGCTTTCATCCCAGAACAACACCAGGTTGCCCCGGTGCGGCGCTATGTGGTCCACCACCAGGCTGTCAGGGTGGTGCCTGATTTCGTTTAACAGGTGCGGCCGGTCGCAGCCCTGGCACGTCCAGTTGGCACGCAAGGCAATCACCTGGCGCAAATCACGCCACCGCTTGATCGCATACAGCTTGCGCAACGGATTAGCCCTGGCGCGGGAACGCGCCCGCTCGGCCTCCTGGCGATTTGCAAAGCCCACGGCGCGCGGCGCATTGGCCAGGCGCTTGGGCAACCCTTTAAGCCTGGCCACCGCATCCTCGGAATGTCTGAAATAAACCGGCCCGCGCCAGGGTGTCCTGAGGCGGGCCGTGTTGTTGGCGCATTTCTGCACCGTTGATCTAAGGTTTGGCCGCGCGGTTATTTCGGGTCAAGGCTTTTCTTTGTGGCGCGGGCGGTCAGGCAAAGGCCCTCGGCCACATCATCCAGGGCGCCCAGGATCGCATCACGCAGGGGCGTGCGGTTAAATGCCTGGGCACTCCAACCATGCGCGCGCAGGATCGCATCGACGCTGGCACCATCCACACACACCGCGACCAGGGCGTCAAAGGCCAGTATTTTATGGCGCTGGCCGCTGGCGCGCTTAGGCGCCATCAGAACGCGCGCCAGGCCCTTGCGTGGCCCGTGGCGGATCGTAACCGGCCAGCGGTTTGCCTTGGCCTCTATCAGGCGCAGGCGGGCCGCGTGCTTGATCCTGGTGGTGGCGCCGCCATCCGAGGGTAAACCGTTACTATCCGCCCCGCCCAGATCGCTGACCTTAACGGCGCCCACACGCTCCACCGCATCGGCCAGCATGGTGGCCGCCGCCAGGCGCGGATCACTTGGCGCAAGGCGCGCCAGGATCGGCGGCAAGGCGCGTTTGGCGGTTTTGTATCCCAGCGGGGTGACGCGCTGATTTGTGCCCTGTCCCTTGATCACCTCCAGGCGCACCGGCGCACCGGCCAGGGCGGCGGGCAATCGCGCGCCATTATCCTGGTCGTGGCCCTGGCGGCGCGCCGCGGCGGCCTTGACGATTTCCATATTAACGCGGGCCATATAGCTGGCCGCGCGGCCCCTGCCCGTGGGTGTCAGGTGATCCATTCCGATTTCCTCCAGATATAGCTGGCACCACCATAACACGCACAACATCCGGTAAACATGCGGGATCAATATAGGACCAATGGGACCAGCGCGGGACCAATAATAAACGCATGAAAACATTATAACAAATTGAAAACTATAAAGTTTATCTCACTTATGGGACTAATGGGATCAATATATATACCTAATGTATATGCGCGCGCACGCCTGAACCGTAATTAAAAAGACCCTCAAAATTGAGCGGTTAACCCCATTAGTCCCACGCCGCCCTTCTATTCCGTTGGAATTAAACAGTTTTTAGGGTTGCCCGAGGGCAATTTATTAATCCCTAAATCTCGCTTAATGGGACCAAAACCGGATTAACCGCCTATTTTTTTGGGCGGGGTGCGGGGTGTGGCGGCAGGCTGGGGCCTCCAGCGGGCGCAGCTGAGGCATGGGCTTTCGCCCTGGTTTGCCGCCATGACGCGCTCCAAGCGGGCCTCAAAATCACCCACAACGCTCGCCAATCGCTCATTTGCCAAGTTTAGGACCGCCTCGGCCTGGTCATAAGCGGCAAGGCGGCTTGCCACCCCGGCGGTGGTAAGGGCCAACTGGTGCACCGCCCCATAGGCCGATTGCAAACCATGCAGATCGGTAAGCATATCCTGTGCGTTATCAAAAGAATTATTTCCAGGTATGTAGTCACAATTTTTTGTTGGGTCTTTCATTTATCTATATCCTCATACAAGCGCCAAACGTACACCCCCAACCCGACAAGCGCGGATTGACACTGCACAGCGTCAATTTTAAAACGCAAGCGCGTATCAATCAAAAAGCGAAAATAGATGAAAAACTCGTCATTAACGGTACTATTTACATTTTCTTTAGGCGCCTGCACGCAAATGTCAGACTATTATCCTAAGGCGGTGAAAACGGACATTGACGGGCGCACCTTCTTTGTCTCACCGCACCCCAGCGCCGCCTGTACTTACCTGGCCGGGGCAAATGATCCTGATATGGCCGAGGCGCTCCTGGGCGCCGGGGCCGCGTTGCCCGCCTTGAATGTCCAGGCAATTGAAAAGGTAACGGGGCACCAAGTGCTTATAGCTACGATAAATAACACACAATCCGGCGCCACCTGGGCCGCGGTTGATTGTTAGAGCAGCGCGCCCTGGGCCGGGATAGGTAACGGCGCGCCCTGGTGATCCTGGCGGGCGGCCGCCAGGGTGTCATGGCGGGCCACCAGGTCGGCCACGCGGGCCTCGGCCTGGGCTTGGCACCCAGGCGCGGGACACGTCTTAATCGGGCGCCGCACCTGGAGGCCCAGTTGCGGCGGCGGCGCAAAGCCAAGCGGTGCAATAGGCGCCTTGCAAAAATCGCAAGGGATCATCGGCCGAGGGCCTTCACCACTCATTACCAGCCACCCCGCCAACTACCCGGCGAATACGGCTGCCCGTCATGCGCTTGCGCAAACGCCGCGCCTTGCGCACCATCCTGATTTGATCCTGGTTATAGATCGTCACCGCGGCAATGCCTCGGATCACCGGATAAAATGCCCCCTCGGGCAGTAAAATGCGATACGCGGTGCTTTCCTCACAAATCGGCCACACCTTGGCAATCAGATCGGCGTGGCCACCGCGGTGGGCCTCCAGAACCATCCACAAAAGCAGGTGGCCAGGAACGGAACGCACGCCGCGCTCGGCCGCCCTCTTGGCAAAATGGGTGCGCCCGAACACCTCGGCCGTGTCAACGGTCGGGTGCCACTCCTGGGCACCCTCCAGGATCGGCCGCAAACTCATTTCGCACTATGTAGCTGGGTGGCATATTGGTCTTTTCGGATGCGGGCGGCCTGGGTAAGTAAAATACCCTTATAGCCGGTCGTGTTTCGCTTTAATGAGCTATAGGTGGCGCCATTGGGGCCGCGCACATTATTTGCGCGATCCTTGATCTGGTTAGCGGTATACCGCACTGTCCAATTGCCGGTGCCACTGTCCAGCATCCAGGCATTAAATGCCTGGTTAATATCCTTGGCGCTTTCCCAATCGCGGCTGTTGCCGGTAATGTCGCATTCAGTGGTCAGAAAATCGCGCATTGGATCACTCACCTGGCGGTATTCCAGGGTTGCTTTGTCAATTATTTCGGGTGGCCGTAAACCGCCTTGCATCCATTCCAGGCACCCCTCAACCATCCAGCGGAGTATCCCGGCGCGCTCGGCCCAAAGTTTTTGCGGCAACAGCGCGTCAACATCGGCGGCCGCAATTTGCACCTCCCAGGGAACCAACATCACCCGGCGCCAAATACCATCGTCAGCGCCGCGAATTTCGGGCTTGTAGTTGCCCGAAATGGTCAGCTTAAAAACCGGCACCAGGTCCACCGCTTCCTGGTGCAAGCGCCGGATCGGGAACGGCTCACCGCCGGTTAACGCCTTGATGCGCGCCTCGCGCATTTTCTGGCCTTGTTCCGGCTCGGACGCGCGCACAAAGCGCGCACCAGGCAAACGCACCAGATCGGGCGTTGCCTCGTTGCCCTTGTTTTGGTCGCTACCCGTCAGGCTTTCAATCGGCAAGGTGGTGGAATAGTCGGCCAAAATGCGGGCAATCAGGTCCACCGCGGTGGATTTGCCATTGCGGCCCTGGCCAAAGAAAAACGCCATTTTTTGCTCGGTAGTAACCCCGGTTAGTGAATAGCCAAACCACCGTTTCAGAAACGCGCGCATTTCAGGATCAGGCTGCACTTTCACCAGGAATTTCTCCCACTCCACACATTTGGCTTTTGGGTCATATTTAGCTTTTGCCAGCTTGCTGATTTTGTGGCGCCGATCATGTGGCAATAGATCAACTTGGGGCACCTCGGCCGGTTCGCGCCAGCTGGGCACCTCGGCCGCATCCTCAGGGCGCTTAGTGAAATGCAGCACGCCATTTTCGCAACACAACATCATCGGGTCGGTGTTTAGATCGTCCACTGAAACGGCCACGGCGGTTTTTGCCTCGGCCAGCATATTGGAAATCTTGCTGGTGTTGCCGCTATTGCTGGCATGGGTGGCGTGTCGGGCGGCCCCGCGGTCGTTTCCTTTATCGTCAATTTCTGGCGCAATGAACGGTATTTCGTGCATGATACGCGCAGCAATGCCCTGGGCGTCACTGCGCACCGCCATTTCATCCTCATCCGAGGCCCACCTTTTGCCATCCCAGCGAAACCAGCCGAGGCGCGGCACCCACACGAAATTGTGCCCATAGTACAGCACCAGACGCTGGCCGTTGCCGTAATCATTGCGCGGGTATTCCGCGCCCTGCACCTCTAAGGCACCGGCCGCATGGGCGTGCGGTGGTGGCGCCTCGGCCTGGTTCTCGGGTGCCTCTACCACGCCCACAGGGCGGGCGGCCGCAAACGCGGCGTGGATCGGATCAAGTGACTGTTGCATTGTCTATCTGCTCCATGCGCATGTCGTTTAAGTCACTGCCCTCGGTCGCATCCACAATCCAGCCCATTAGGCCAGGATGGTGCGCTTGGGCGCGTTGAATACCGGCCAGCAACTTGGCTTCGGTTGCTTTGGGGTTGCTGTCACCATCTTTGATGAAAACCAGTTGGGTGGTGCCCTCGGGCGGCACCCAGGCGGTAGTGTCGGCCAGGTCAGGCAAACCACT
>PJEL010005104.1_pt1 | contig 10637 bp, 7 predicted proteins | sample 1853271 | NCBI WGS metagenome assembly PJEL01 (sample SAMN08108733, study PRJNA415343) | Invertebrate metagenome, whole genome shotgun sequencing project. | host: Globobulimina | place: Sweden: Gullmar Fjord | collected 2015-08 | reverse complement strand
TGCTGGTGCTTCGTCCCTTGTCACAAATAAACATTTTATTAATCGGAGATGATTATATCTTAAATAATTAGCTTGCTGACTTATTGGTAAAGTCTGGCTATGTTGTTAGTCAATGTTTTGATGGCCTTTCAGGGCTAATAATAGCCCAAACTCAACAGCATCAACTTGTTTTACTCGACAAAATGTTGCCTAAATTAGACGGCGTTTCACTCCTAAAAACTTTACGGAAAACCAGTCAACAACCGGTAATTATGGTTTCAGCTAAAGGGGCTGAAGAAGAAAGAATTATCGGCCTCAGTCATGGTGCTGATGATTACGTAGCTAAGCCATTCAATTCTCAAGAATTATTATTACGCATTGAAAGTCTACTAAGACGTAGTCAGCTTGTACTTCTTCCAAAATATAATGCAGAAATCGTCGTTGATGGATTAACGCTCAATGTAGCTAAGCAAACAGTTCATGTGAATGAGCAGCCAATCGAAGTTACCACTATACAATTCAAATTACTTTGGGAGTTAATTTCAAAGCAGAATAAAACGGTTAGTAAAGCTGATTTGTATCAATCAGTTTTGAATAAAAAGCTTGGGGCATATGACCGAAGTCTAGATATGCATTTAAGTCGCGTTCGTCGGAAGCTCACAGAAGCTAACTGGTTAGGTGAGCGTTTGCAAACGGTACATGGAAAGGGTTATTGCTTTAAATGAATAAACTACCTCTTTGGAAGTTATGCCTTATTATTGCCACGGGTTTAGTGGCTTTTTTTTATATTTTAAGTGTGCTAACTACAAGAACAGAAGAGGGGATGAGTTTTATTTCTGAAGGTGATCGTAATCAATTAAAAGCGTGGGGAAAAGAAGCTGAACGGCTTTATCTATCGGATGACAAGGCTGCCCTCGATGATTGGTTAACGACGTTAAAGAAACAAGAAAACACTTGGCTTGCCGTTGCAAGTTTTAATATTGAGCATATTGCAGGTGAAGATCTTGGCGTTGTGTTAGCAGGCGGGCAGCACTTTGGCCGCAGTGTCGATTGGAAAATACATTTATATTTTGAAACAAATCCGGTTATGGAAGTACTATTTACTGAGGCTAAAGGCAGTTTTTTGATTAAACTGCCAAAACGAATGAGACCTGGAAAGTACTGGCTAACAACTCGAATTGTCATGCAAATACTGTTACCCATGACAATATTAATATTGTTATCAACTTTATTGTATCGACATATAATTACGCCACTACTGCAGCTGGATAACGCAGCTTCAGCCTTTAGTCGAGGAGATTTTAATGTCAGGATTAGAAAGTTACTGGGCAATCGCAATGATGAACTTTCCCATTTGGCGTCAACATTCGATCAAATGGCGATGAAAATAGGTGAGCTGATTTCAAATCAACGACAACTTATTTCAGATCTATCTCATGAGCTACGTACCCCATTAACACGTTTGGATATTGCCGTTAATAACTTTGATGTGAACAGCAGTAGCCAACATCTTGATCGAATAGCTAGAGAATCTAATCATATTCGAAAACTGGTTGAAGATACATTGACTTTAGCTTGGCTTGAAAATGAAAAACCAATAATTCAACAGGAAGACGTTGATTTAGTTGATTTACTTGATGTTGTTATTGATGATGCTAAATTTGAGTTTCCAGACCGTGAGCTTAAATTCACTTCACCAAGCAATGCAATAATACATAACAGTAGTCATAAAGCGCTTGGTCCTGCTTTAGAAAATATTATCCGAAATGCTTTGCGTTACACTCCTGTTAGTAAAACGGTAGCAGTGATTTTAGACCTACACCAAGATAATTACAGTATCAAAGTTATTGATCAAGGACCGGGAATCCCAGAACAGTATTTGAACAAAGTTTTTAACCCCTTTTTTCGGGTAGATAATTCGCGTATTGCTGGAAATGACAGTTTCGGGCTAGGGCTAGCGTTGGCCAAGCGCCATTTATACAGTGTTAGAGCAGAAGTATCCGCAGAAAATAAATTGGCTGGCGGCTTAATGGTAACTGTGATGATTCCTCTTACTTAAATGTAACAAATGTAAAAGTAGTATAAATACTCAACTTAAATGGTAATAATTCTCATTATCATAATTAAGTTAATTGAGAAGTAACTCGTGCAACACCCTTTAAATATAAAAAATACGTTTAAAACAACTGCCCTTAGTGCCGTCATTATAGTCGCTTGTGCTAGTTCAAGCGTTTATGCAGAACAACCGTTAGATGAATCTGAAGAAAATAAAATTGAAAGAATTACTGTTGTTGGTGCCACTACGAATACTGAGATTACCTCAGAGCAATTAGATAAATACCAAGCGAATGATTTAGAAGATATATTTCGCCATACCCCATCAGTTACTGTTGGAGGCTCTTTAGGTATTGCCCAAAAAATTTATGTTCGAGGTCTTGAAGATTCGATGATCAACGTTACCGTTGATGGTGCGCCACAAACAAGTACTTTGTTCCATCACATTGGCCGAGTAGCAATTGAACCTGAGTTATTAGAAAGTGTTGAAGTGCAAGCTGGCGCGGGTGAAGCAACAGCGGGTACAGGGGCAGTAGGTGGTGCTATTCGTTTTAAAACCAAAAGTGCGGATGATTTACTTAGCAAAGATGAAAAATTTGGCGGTATAGTAAAAGCAAGTTATCTGTCTAATAGTGGTCACAAAGAAAGCATTACACTTTACGGTGAACTGTCAGATAGCATTGGTATTTTAGCGTCCTATGTAAATGTTGATCGTGACAATAATAAAGATGGTGATGGCAAAGAAATCCCCGGTACTGCCGCTGAGCAAACGTTAGCATTTATAAAGGTAAATGTAGACTTAACTAAAAACCAAGCGCTAACGTTAAGCTACGAAAACCGTGAAGAAGAGGGAAAGTTTGGCAAGCAAACCAACTGGGCTCATTTGGAAGATGCACCGTTGTTTCAATCTTGGGGTGAGCGTGAAACCATAGTGTTAAATCATGCTTGGTATCTAAATGATTACGTGAATCTTGAAACAAGCCTTTATAAAACTGATTCATCATTTAAACGTGAACTTTTCACTTGGATTGCTGCTATTGAAACTACGGGGTTTGATATTCGTAATATTAGTGATTTAGGCGATCATTCAATAACTTATGGTGTCGAACAAAAAGTAGATAAAGTGAATGCACATTCTTATGAAACGTTCGGTGGTGTTTATGATGAGGAAGGCACAGTAACAGGTATATATGCTCAAGATCATTGGCAACTATCTGATGATTTTTTACTCAGCTTCGGTTTACGTCAAGATAGCTATGAACTTGATCATAAAGGAACAGGAATAGCGTGGTCAAAAATTGATGGAATATGGTATGCCGAACATGACCCAGCTTTAGACCAATCATTTTCTACCAAAAAGCAAGACGGTATTAGTTCGAATTTTGGTTTAGTTTATAGCATTACCGAAAATGTTCATTTCTCTGCTGGTTATGCCGAAGCATTGCGAGGCAGACAGGTTACTGATGCTTTTACTATCGGTGAATTGGAATTCAATGAAAACTTAGAACCTGAAATGGTTGCCAATCACGAAGTTGGTTTAGAATATAACGATGGCACATTTCTTTTTGAAGCGTCAGCTTATGTAAGTGTGATTGATGATGTTGTTTTCGATAAATTTAAAGGTCGAGAAGGTGTTTATCATGAAAATATTGGTGATTTAGAAAGCAATGGTTTTGAATTAGTTGCTGGTTATCAAGCTGATAATTTTGACCTACTCATTAGCTACAATCACAATGATGTAGAGTTAAATAATGCATCATTTGTGTGGGGAGATGAAACCGTTGTTTTAGACGGTGTAGATTTAGAAGCCTATGAATATGGTGGTTTAGCTAATGCCATTGGCGATTCAATTAATGTCAGCTTTAACTATGAAATTAACGACCAACTAGAAATGGGTTTGAATGTTAATTATGTGGCAAGCTTAAATGATATCGAAGTGTTTCATCGCACGGTTGAACTAGGTTGGGCTGATCAGATAGAAACGATAGATAAGCCAAGCTATACAGTTGTTGATGCATATATTAGCTATCAACCTATCGAAAACGTTAGCTTAGATTTAGCTGTGCAGAATCTATTTGATGAGTCTTATAGAAACCACGGCAGTGTTGCTGACTATGGTCAACTTGGTGAAGGTTATGACGATTATGATGGTGTTGTCGGCATTAAAGAATCTGGTCGTGATATTCGTTTAACTGCATCATTCAAATTCTAAACGTTGTTAGGTTCGGCACTTTTGCGTGCTTTTAACAATCATAATTTAGATGCTAGAAGCCAAGCATATTGTTAGTTTTTTTAGTATCTATTTTATTATCGACAGTAGTTTAGATTAAGGCAAACATAATGGATATATTCGTAATCTTCATCTTATTTCATGGTACTTGTTCTAATGACCTTTTTTAGAAATAACGCAGTGTCGATTAGTATTATGATTCGAGTGTTAGTTGCTCTGTGCGGCGGTTTTATACTAGCAAATTTAGTTGCAATTCTAATTGCTTCTATGTCAGCTGATAATCTGGTTGACGGTATAGTAGCGGGTATGATGGTGAGTTTTTTTGTGTATACCGCTGTTGTTATATTTGTGTTCTCAACCAAATCAGCATTAAGTGCCTCACTATATGTAGCATCTTTGTGTTTAGTCATTTTTGGTGTTATTTCTTATATTGATATGGTTGTTAAATAATGAAACCTCGTTTTAGACAGTCAATGAATTGGCTACATACATGGACTGGTTTTATTTTTGGTTGGTTAATGTACTTTATATTCATTACGGGTAGCGCTGGCTATTTCGAAAATGAAATAGATCGTTGGATGAAGCCTGAAATGACGATAGTTAATCAAGCTATTGATGAACGGCAAATACTCAAATCGGCAGAACGACACCTTAATGAATTAGCCCCTGACTCTTTAGAATGGTATATCAGTTTTCCAGCTTCGCGTAGTCCTTTTATTGGTATTTCATGGCTTCAACCCGCTAATAGTAAAACCAATACAGCAAGAGAATGGAAGACGAAGAACCTCAACCCTATTGATGGTTCAGCAACTGATGTGCGTGAAACAGGGGGCGGAAGAACCTTATACCGGCTGCATTACAATCTGCATTATGTACCTAAAGTTGTTGGTTACATTCTAACAAGTTTGGCTGGTATGTTGATGTTAATTAGCCTAATTACCGGTGTTATTATTCACAAGAAAATTTTCATTGAATTTTTCACCTTTAGATCCAAAAAAGGCTTACGCGCTTGGTTGGATATTCACAATCTCTTTAGTGTATTGCCGTTACCTTTTCATTTAATGATCACTTATAGCGGTTTATTACTCTTGATGGGCATAACAATGTCGACAGTCATAGATACAACCTATGGTGAAGGCAGAAAAAACCACAATCAATTTTATAAAGAAGCTCAAGCAGAGATAAAAGAGCAAAAATTCATCAAGTTATCTCCTAACGAACTATCGTTAAAAGCAGTAATTGAAGATGTCCGAGATCGTTTTAAAAATCAAAAATTGAACTATATTGGCTTAAAAGAGCGAGGTACAAAAGATGAACACTATAATATTTGGTTTGATGCTTTTGAGGGCATAGAGTCAGCTGCTTCAGTAGAGTATAGAATCAAAGATAAGCAAGTTGAAATTGAAGTCTCTCACTCAAAGGTTGGTAATGCAGCAAGTGTCTATGATTTTTTTGAGCATTTGCATGAAGGTTTATTTGCCGACACTTATTTGCGTTGGTTATACTTTATTTCAGGTTTACTAGGCTCAGGCATGATTGCCACGGGCATGATTTTATGGATACTTAAACGTCATAAAAATGCTGATAAGCAAAGCAAAACCAATTTCATTGAATTGATTGAACGTGTAACTGTGGGAGTAATTGTTGGCTTACCTATCGCTATCGCGGTTTATTTTTGGAGTAATCGACTAATACCCATAAGCTTGATTACTCGTGGTGAATGGGAAGTACACAGCCTGTTCATTTCCCTAATCGCATGTATCAGTTATTGTCTTATTCGACCGAAAAGAATAATTTGGAAAAACATGTTATGGCTAGCGGCTAGCGTTTATATGCTATTGCCGGTACTAAATCTATTTACGACAGAGCATAATTTGATATCGAGCATACAAAAAAGTGATTCATTGATGTTGGGTTTTGATTTAAGCATGTTATTTTTTGGTGTCTGTTTTGCTATTGCCGCCATAACTGTAAATAGGAAAACTGTAAATAAAACAGCGGAAATCAGCTTAATTTGCTCGCAAAACTGAGTCTTTAGAATCACAACACCCCCTTAAAAGAAGTGTTTTAACATTATGATTTTTAATGAAACTGTATTAATAATATTGCTAATACTCTTATTGATGATTGGCTTTACTCTACTCAGCTTGTCATTGTCACGACACTATAGCCATGTGATAGATAAACGGCAGCGTTTACCCAAAAAAACTAAGTTACTATTTAGGTTCATTGGTTATAGTTTTCTACTAGTAGCTGCAATAGTATCTGTAAATGCGTGGGGTATAGCTTTAGGGGGAGTTTACTGGTTTGCTACCACAACTCTAGTAGCAACAATTCTGTCGATTATATTAAGCTATAAACCTCGATTGTTCTCATTTATTCCTTTATATTTCCCAATTTGAATATTTTTATTACTTCATGATAATAACGTACACATTCACTCTTACCACACAATGGACATTTGGTAATAAGCGCCAGATAATGCTTCAGATTAGGTTTTTCTAATGAATATCCAATATATTTACAGCTGCCGAAATTCAAAACTACAAAGAAAATGCTGTTAATTGAAGATTATAAGCACTGAAACAGAAGAGGACAAAAAATAGAACATTCTCGACATCATAAGATGCCGAGAACACTTTAGATTAACTTAGTTACTGGTAAAGGCAATTCCATGTGTAAATATCTCACCTGTCTTCTACCTCAATAACTTTTGTATCACCAGAATAAAGCTTTTCGTCAATAATCAAGCTAAGCTGTACAACATAGCGACCTTGTACATCGGGAATAAAAGAGGCGTTAGTCTGATCAAATTCATTGATGGCAGCGTTTGAATTATCAGGTGCGGAGGTAACAGACCACTTAATTTCATCTACATCATCAAGGTTTAAGCTGTTAGCTCCGGTTAACAGCAGTTCTTCACCGATAAGTGTATTAAGCTCGTCGGCACCTGCATTTGCTACTACAGGCATATGCTTATCTGCAACAACCAGATAAATGCCTTTGTTTGCAACGATTGAAGATTCATCTGTTCTCAAGCTTATGTTAAATGCATATGTGCCAGGTATTTCGAAAGAAAAACTTTGAGTTGCGCTAGTTACATCGTCAAAAATAATTTCCGGCATAAAGGCAGGTTGAATACTTACGTTCCATTCATAGTGTATATCTCCGACATTTACATCGGTGATATATTGCGAAGCATCAATAGTAACTAGTTCGCCAGTCATACCATATAGATAAACAACCCCGCCATGATTTGGTGGTTCGTTATCGTCAGCTGACGAAGCAACAATCGCGATGTCCCTCTCTTCACTGGTTTGGTCATTCTCTGTAACGCTAACGGCTATTCTATGCCAGCCAGCATCCAATGCGGTAAAGCCTATTTTAGATGGTTCTGAAAGAGAAGTTGAGATGATAGGCGTACTTGTTTCGGTTAAAAGGCTATGACTAAAAGTTAATGGCTCCCCGCTTATGGATAAGGTATCGGAAAAATCAATAGAAAGCTCTTCACCAATTGTAGCCGTATAAATGCTCTCAAGCTTAACTCTTGAAGTTAATTCGTCACGTTCGTTAACCGTGACGCTGACTGTTACTGGCAGGCTATCATCAGTACCATCATTGACGATAAGTTGTGCAACATAGTCTCCGGCAGTGTCTGGCGCAAATGCTAAATAAGATTTATCACTTACTACATCGCTAAGGTCGCTATTTGCTGGCTGAGATATTAATATCCATGTATAGAACACACTATCATTATCATCATCATCATCAGAAAAATTACCGTATATCACGGCCTCTTGACCTAAAGTGTAAATGCCATTGGCTTGGATTGATACCTCTGCGACAGGGATAGTATTAGCCTTTTCAACCGTAATAGTAACGGTGTCTACAGGGCTGTCGATATTGCCATCATTAACTGTCAGGGAGAAAGAGTATTCTCCGGCTAGGTCAGGAGTGAAGGAGATGTTACTTATGGCTGTCTTTGTTAACTCTACCGTTGAATCTGTTGGTTTACTGTCAATCTCCCACGCATAAGTCAATGTATCACCATCGGGATCACTACTGTTATCAGCACTTAGGGATACAGTTTGGTATTGTATAGCCGTTTGCTCATTACCAGCATTCGCTGATGGAGCATTGTTAACCGGGGGAATAACAGGATCTGGAACAACGACATTGTCTGAACTTCCACCACCGCAACCAGCTAGAAGCGTAATAATAGCAAGACAAGTAAGAGATTTTTTCATTTAGTTAATATCCTTTAAAATTATTTTTGATTTTCTGTACTTATCAATTGTTATGAGTCACAGCTTAATCTAACAAAAACTGGTATTAAACCTTTAACATCTTGGCCTAGTATTACTTTTTAAAAGCAAAAGTTGATCTTCTGGATAACAGGATCTGATAGGAGGCTATTATATTGATAAACAACGGCTTACGCATAATAAATAGATGACAAATAATAGTATTTATGTGACATATTACTTCTAAATCGTATTGGACGCTCAAAAATCAGTCAAGAAATAATCAAACTGACAACTCTCCATCAACTCGATAAATATTAACTCGCTTTTCTAAACTCATTGGGCGTATGACCGTATTTTGCTTTGAAACAACGAACAAAATAGCTACTGGAGTTAAACCCGACTTGATAGGCTGTAACTGCCACTTGTTCTCCTTGATTCAATAGTAGACCAGCTTGTTCCAAGCGATGGTCACGTAATAATTCACTGAAGGTAATACCCAGCAAGGCTTTGATTTTTCGTTGAAATTGACGATCACTCATCGCCAATTTCTCGGCAATCATCGGTAGAGACAGCTCTGAGTCAGCATGTTCTTGCTTAAGCAGTTCGTTTATTCTGTCGACAAACAGTTGATCTTTTGAAGACAGGCTTTGGCTTTCTTCTGAACTGTTGGCGTTTTCTATATCAACAAAATTTGTAGATTGATAAGCTCCACCTAGGCGCTGTTGTAACAGTGACCTTATACCTAATAAGTTTTGCATACGCACTTTCAATTGCTCAGGTTCAAATGGCTTAGTAATATAATCGTCAGCAAACTCAGATAAGCCTTTTAGTTTACTTTGCTGATCACTTTTTGCGGTTAATAAAATAATAGGAATATGGCTTATAGCCATATTCGCGCGAACCGTAGAAAGCAACTCAAAGCCGTCCATTTCTGGCATCATTACATCACAGAGAATAATATCTGGGCTGTATTGATACGCCATGGCAACTCCTTGCTTCCCATTGCTTGCCTCTATAATATGATAATCTTCCTCGAGAATCTGTTTTAGAAAGCTTCGCATTTCCAGATTATCATCAACAATAAGTAATATCTTTTTTTCCAAATATGTTGATTCGCCTCCAGTAAAACTAACACTTAAAGGTTCAGTATGATTGGTTTCGGTATCTGCCTGACAACTGGACGTATCATGCTGCTTTTCAAAAGACTCAACCTGCCAAATATTACTTCCCTGGACTTTTTGATTAATCTTCGCTCTTGCTAATGAGGTACTGCTGCTTTGTTTTGGTAATTGAAAAATAAAATTAGCTCCTTGCTTAATTTCACTTTCTACGCGAATGTTACCGCCCACATTTACAATAAGCTCTTTTACTAAAGCTAAACCAATTCCAGCACCTGGTGTATATTCAGTGCCATTATCAAGTCGGGTAAAACGCTCAAAAATCTTTTCTTGTTGTTGTTTTGCAATCCCGCAACCGGTATCAGCCACGAGAAACTCCATCCATTTCTTTTTAGCGTTAACGCTAATCGAAATATGCCCTTGCACTTTAGTGTGTTTAAAAGCGTTAGTCAGCAAATTAAACAGTATGATTTCTAACGCATTAGGTGCGCCTTTTACCCACCAAGTATCATCAATTTCTGTTGTTAAGCTCAACGTAATTTGTCGCTCTACCGCTAAAACCTGAAATGATTGCAAAGTAGAGCCGCATACCGTTGCTACATGCTGATAGGTTTCTTTTTCAGTTTGCTTTTCTTTGATTTGAGCAAGCTGCAACAATTGATCAACCATAGATAATAAACGTTTTGCATTTCGCTCAATCAGGTTAGCGTGATATGTAATATCATGGTTGTTTGACTTGTTTTTAATAACTTGTGCGGGACCTAGAACTAAAGTTAATGGCGTTCGAAATTCATGGGATAAATTGGCGAATAACTGCTCTTTGGTTGCGACCAGCGCTAATATCGATTGCTGCTCAGTTTCTGCCAACTTTTTACGATAATACAGCCAAAATAAACCGAATAAAGTGGAAGCGAAAAGGATTAAGTAAATCCCGTAGGCCCACCAAGTTCTCCACCAGGGGGGTAATACCTGAATATCTAAGGTTAACTCTTTGTTTTCCTATGAAAA
>PJEL010005103.1_pt1 | contig 10637 bp, 9 predicted proteins | sample 1853271 | NCBI WGS metagenome assembly PJEL01 (sample SAMN08108733, study PRJNA415343) | Invertebrate metagenome, whole genome shotgun sequencing project. | host: Globobulimina | place: Sweden: Gullmar Fjord | collected 2015-08 | reverse complement strand
GGATCTCATTTTCAAGGCTGGCATCGGCGACCCAGAGGCAGTCGCTCTCCCGCCTGAGAGTGCACAACCTCGGAGCATCCCTCTGGCCTCGCTCATCGGATCCGACTATGACGGGCTCAACCGCGTCACGATCCTCCTTGCGGGTGGCGACGGTGGTCCCGGTCGCAGCGGCAACCGCACGGACAGCATCATGGTTGCGACGTTCGACACGGAAACAGGGAAGTCGGCAGTGTTCGGCATTCCGAGGAACATGACACATGCCCTCCTCCCTGAGGAGTGGAACACCGCGTTTGTCGACATCGAGAAGCAGCTGACACCTTGGGACGAGAGAAGGCAGTGGACAGACGAAGACGGTGACGGCGAGCCGGATCAGTTCGAGCCATGCCTCTGCTTCCCCGACCAGATCAACGCGATCTATCCGTACACGCGCAAGTGGGTCGACACCTATCCGGACGAGGTTGATCCGGGGCTGGCGGCGCTACGGGACACACTTCAGATCATGCTCGGTCTTGAGATCGACTACTACGCAATGGTGAACATGTCGGGCTTCGTGAGGCTCGTTGACGCGCTGGGTGGGGTTCGCGCATACGTAACGGGATCCGTGCAGACCGAGGTGTCACCCGCACGGGAGGGGGAGGACTGGATCGAGATTGACCTGCGTCCCGGCTGGCAACGGCTGAACGGGCATGAGGCGCTTGCGTACGTCAGGGAGCGCCGTTCCGTATCGGACTACACCCGAATGAAACGGCAGCGGTGCCTCCTCAAGGCTGTCGCGGCTGAGGCAGACCCCATCACCATTGCCACCCGTTTCTCGGGGATAGCTCGAGCGGTGGCTTCCTCTGTGCGGACCGATATCCCGATTGAGCTGCTGCCATCCCTCCTGAGGCATGGCTCGTCGCTTGATCTCAACGACATCGCGACCGTCGGTTTCGTTCCTCCGTATTACACACCAACGGTCGACCACCGGGGGAAGCCCACCCCGGACCTCCTGCGAATCCATGCCATGGTGCGGTGGGCGTTGAACGCCGAATCCGATACGGAGTTTGATACGGGCGGCGACTCGGAGTGCCGGATCTGAGCGTCTGCAAGCCTCTTATCTGAATCCACTGTACCGTTCCTGCATCAGGCGTTCGAGGGGACGATGGCCACTACGGATTCAGTCGAAACACGCTCGACAGCGTCGTACCGCCCATGGGTTGGTGCCGCGCTCAGCATCGTTGTGCCCGGTCTCGGGCAGGCGTATGCCCGTAGGTACCTCCGAGGCTTGCTCTGGTTCTCCCCGATGGCTGCTGCGGCCGTGGCGCTGTTCTTCGGTCTCGGCGTTTCGGTCACAGACCTCATCAACGCCGCTCTCGACCCAACCGTTCTCTGGGGTGTGTTCTGGTTGAACGTTCTCAGCGCCACCTGGCGCCTCGGAGCCGCCGCAGACGCTTTCAAGATCCTCGATGGCAGCGGCATCGGCGTGACATCGCTCGCTGTCGGCTGGGCAATGCTTGCGCTTCTCATCATCACTCCGCATCTGTTCGTCGGCCGGTACGTTTTCGATGCCGTCACCCTGGTCTCGGTTGTATTTGTCGAGGAAGGCGAAACCGTGGCTGTGCCGGTGATCCCCATCGGGACCGACGCAGACATCGTGCCAGATCCTGCCATCGACGCCCCCAAGCCCGAATTCGCGTCGGTGTTCGACCCGCAGCTGTGGGATCCGGACGCCGTGCTGACCCGGATACAGATGGCAGGCGACGAGGCGGGGACTGCACCCGCACCCTTCCTTCCGTTCAACGAGCGCGTCGGCGAGGATCGGTTCTCCGTGCTCGTCGCTGGTGGTGACGCAGGCCCTGGACGGGGTGGTCTTCGGACCGACTCGATGATCGTCGCGTCCATACACACAGGAACCGGCAAGGCGGCCCTCTTCAGCTTCCCTCGCAACATGGGTTCGATACCTCTGCCGAAGCGATTCGAGGATGCGTTCATCGAATTCGAGAAGTCAATCGCCCCTGAACCTGAACCGGTTGAGGAAGGTGAGGAGCCGCCGGAGTGGGAGAGCTGCAAGTGCTTCCCTGAGCAGTTGAACGCCCTCTATCCATTCACACGCAGGTGGACCAGAACGTATCCCGAAGAGGTGGACCCTGGCATGGCAGCGCTGCGCGACGTGCTCGGTGGCTTGATGGGTATCTCGATCGACTACTACGCACTTATTGACATGGCTGCCTTCGTCGACCTTGTTGATGCGATTGGTGGAATCGATGTGGATGTACGCCAGCCGCTCCAGGCCGAGGTCTCACCGCCGCGTGAAGGCGATCCGTGGGCAACGGTAGACGTCGATGTCGGCTGGAATCACCTCACCGGAACAGAGGCTCTTGCCTATGCAAGGGCACGCAAAGGATCGAGTGACTATGCCCGGATGGAACGTCAGCGATGCATGGTGCGCGGCGTGGCAGCAAAGGCTGACCGGTTCACGATACTTCGGTCTTTCCCAGCAATCGTTGACGCTGTCGAGCACTCGGTCGTCACCGACATTCCTCGGTCGTTCGCAGGCGAGTTCATCAGTTTGGCGGCGGGCTTGGACTTCGATGACATCGAGACGGTCGGGTTCACGCACGCCTACTGGGAGGACGAACGAGACCACCTCAGGCATCCGATACCAGACGTCAGCAGCATCCAATCAAAGGTGCGCAGGGTCTTCTCTGGCCAGGACACCGGTGAGGTCGCAGCCGTTGGCGATTCCGAGTGCGACGCCTAGCAATCAGAGGTACAGAAATCAAAGAGGCTCAGCCCCCATGAGTGAGGACTGAGCTTCTTCAGTTGTCTCGGTGTTACGGCTTGTTCGCCATCTTCTCTGTGTTGTCGTTGATCCGGAAGAGGATCATCGTCAGCTCGAGGAACACGCGGTAGATCAGAATCATGATCAAGAACGCAAGTCCGCCGAACAGGAAGCCACCGACGAATCCGCCGAAGCCATTGTTCAGACCGGCGATCATTGCGAATAGCCACATCAAACCAGCCATCACGATGACGAGGATGTAGATGATCTTCACCACAGATGGCGTGATGAACTTCTCGAATGAAAGATCGAACAGGCCTCCGAGTCCGACATTGTCGTTGTTCTCGCTCACTGATTCTCCTTGGTAGAGCGCCATGACCCTACCGCTGTGAATTCCGACTGACTGGTATCTTCCCCAACCGATGGATCGGTCGTTTCCAGTTGCAGCTGCGGTGTTCCTTGGCGGGGTCGCCGGCACTTCGCTCCGTTTCGCCGTTGGTGAAGCGATGGTCGCCTTGGGCTCGTCTGACCTCGCGCCTGTTCTCATCGTGAACATCGTCGGAGCGCTGGTGCTCGGATGGTTCGCTGAGCGCGTGCGTCACGCTGCACCATGGTCGACAGCTGTCGTCGCCTTCGTCGGTGTGGGGCTTCTCGGGTCGTTCACCACATTCTCCGCGTTCAGCGTCGAGTCTGTGGAGCTGTTCCGCTCGGGCGCGTGGGTGGCTGGCGCGGCGTATGTGATCTCGTCCATCCTTGGTGGGTTCGCTGCGGCTCGGACGGGCGTACGAATCGGGGCGCACCGATGACCGCGCTCCTGATTGCAGTCGGTGGTGGAGTCGGCGCCTTGCTCCGATGGGGTATCGCATCGTTCCTCACCAAGCGGAACAACGGTTTCCCCATAGGGATCACTGTCGTCAACGTGGTCGGTTCGTTCCTCCTCGGCATGATCGTCGGGATCACGGCGTCGGATGGGATCAACTTGGCAACGGCACCGATAACCGTCGGCTTGCTTGGTGGTTTCACGACGTTCTCCACATGGATGGTCGATATCGAAGAGGCACCGTCAACACGCGTGAGCACAGCGATTGTTGTAGTCCCTCTGACGCTCGGACTCGCAGCCGCGGCTGCCGGAATCGCGATAGGGACGGCTGGATAGGCCACCTTCAGTCGCGGCTGTTTTGCGCCGATGACAATCCAGATGTCTTCTGGACTACTGAAACGTTCCGAGCGCCATAAGCTGGTCGGTATATTGCTGCGCGTTCGCGCTGTGCTGTATGTACCGCTTGTGTTCCTCGTGTTCGTTCCTTCGATGCCCCTTGCGGTCAAGTTTCTCGGGGTTGTTGTGGTCGGGCTCGGGGCAATGGCCCCATTCATTATCCGGCGGGGCGATCGTTTCGCCGGAATTCGACTCTCTGCATCGTTGGACCTCGTGGCCGCGTATGTCCTGTGGTTGGCTGTTCCGTGGGGCGGCGGCCTGTCACTGCTGCTGTCCATATGGGCTATCGCCATCGTCGTCTTCCTGAGCCCAGCCAAGAGCGCCGCCCGAATCACGCTTTTTGGTATTGCCCTTGAGTTGTCGAAGATTGCTGGCGTAGCCGCTGGCATCATCAGTAACGACCCTGCGATGTCCGAGGCGACCGATCTCGGTGTGCTGTTCGGTCGCACAGTCCTGCTGAGCGGTTCGTTTCTGTTGTTCCGTGCAGTCGACATGTACGTGGTCCAGCTGGCGGCTGCAGCAGAAACCGGTGGCGAGCGCTACCGCAGGCTGATGGATGCCGCTCCGACGGGCTACATCATCCAGGACGATTCAGAGATCGTGTACATCAACGCCGCGGCTGGCGACATCCTGCAGCGACCAACGGAGATCGTGCTCGGGAAGAGCATCGGCGACTTCGTTGTGCCTGAGGACAGGTCCAGGCTCGAGCGCGCGATACAGGTTGCGTGGGATCGGCTCGAGCCGGTCACACTTGAAAGCGTCCAGATCCTGGCGGATCAGGACAGTGGACGTTGGGTCGACGCAACGTGCGCCGTGATCGATCACGGACGGGACCTTGCGATACAGGTGGCATTGCACGACCGTTCCGGCCAGCGGAAAGCTGAGATAGATCTGCACCGAACCGAGGTTGACTACCAAGAGTTCTTCGAACGGATCCCGGTGGCGCTGTATCGGTCGTTGCCCAACGGTCAGATCGTGCAGGCCAACGCGGCACTTGTCGAGCTCCTCGGCGCGGAATCAGAGGAACAGGTCGTGGCGCTTGATGCTCGCGACGTATACGTCGATGAGGCCGATCGCGACCACCTCGGGCAGCTGCTGGAGGACGGCGATGTCGTTCAAGGGTTCGAAGCTCGCATGAGACGCGTGGACGGCAGACTTATCTGGGTTCGGGACACGTCGAGGCGTATCGAGAACTCGCGAGGCGTTGCCTATGAGGGCGCAATGGTCGACATCACCACTAGACGGTCGATCGAGGACGAATTGTGGTCACGGGCGACACAGCAAGAGGCAGCTGCAACGATCGGTCAGATAGCACTCGACTCTGACGACATTGAGACGGTTCTTGACGAGATCACACAGCTCGTGTCAAAGGTGCTCGGCACCGAGGGCGTTGTGCTGTTGCAGCGGTCGTCTGACGCTCAGTTCAAGGTCAAGGGAACGACGGGTGATCTGAGCCTCGCGCCCGACCTTGTATCGAGCATTGCCGACCGCGCCCATATGACGACCGCGCCAATCGTTCTCCGGTCTGAGTCCGAGGTGCGGTTTGCGTCGCCGCTGCTCGCAGATCTGGGAGTTCAGTCCTGCGCCGCGGTGATGGTGCCTGGGGTGGAAGCAGATTTCGGAACGCTCGTGCTCGTCGCGCGCGAACAGCGGATCTTCTCCGCGGATGACATCAACTTCCTCCTGTCGGTGGCCAACGTGCTCGCAGCTGCCATCGACCGGGCGGCTGCAAGGAAAAGGCTCGAAGACCTGCTCAGATCGAAGGATGCCTTCGTTGCTTCCGTCTCTCACGAGCTACGGACACCGCTTACCGTTGTTGCGGGAATGGCCCATGAGCTCAACGAGCGATGGATGAACCTCAGCGACGAGGAGCTCGGCGAATTCACATCGATGCTTGTCGACCAGAGTCGGGACATGTCCGATCTCATTGAGGATCTCTTGGTCGCGGCACGTTCAAACATCGGAAACGTGTCCGTGCGGGCCGAGAGCGTCAGCCTTGAAGATGAGATTCAAAATGTCCTTGCCGGGTTCCCTGACACCGGATCGTCCTCGATAGCGGTCGATACGAGTGCAGGACAGGTCACCGCTGACTCGATCAGGGTGCGGCAGATTCTGAGAAACCTCATCACAAATGCGCTGAGGTACGGCGGCGACCACATCGAGATCATCACATCGGCGGAACCGGGGACGCGCGTTGTCGAGGTGATCGACGACGGCACCGGCATCGCCGCTGAGGACCATGAACGGATCTTCGCCGCCTACGAGCGAGCCCACCACACCGAGGGTCAGCCGGGATCCGTTGGGCTCGGGCTCACGGTTTCACGGACGCTCGCCGAGCTGATGGGTGGATCGTTGACGTACTGCTTCGACGAACGGAGCATCTTCAGACTCGAGCTTCCGGCAGCCATCGATGACGGCGCCAATCGTCAAACTGTTGACGGTATTCCCGGCACTGAAATCGAAGTCAAGACTCGGACCGTTGGTGCAGGTCGCTACGGCGTTGACGTGGGGTGAGTAGCGGGATCGGCCCGCAAGCCGTGGAGCATCGTCGCGAGTCCGTCTGCAACGTCTGTTCCGAGATCAACACCTATTACCGCGCGGTCCCGATCGGCGAGTGCCGCGCGGTCTCCTACGGCCTGAGCTGCGATGAGATTGTTGAATGTCGAATCTGTTTCGGGGATGGGGAGCGACGGCGTTGGCTCGTCGGTGATCTGCAAATACACGCCACCCGCGGGCCCGCCCTTGTGAAGCTGCCCTGTTGAGTGAAGGAACCTCGGTCCGAATCCGACGGTCACATGGGCGCCAGACTGCGCAGTCAGAGCCGTTCGCAGCTCGGCAAGGCTGGCAACGTTCCGCGCTGTTTGAGGGATGTAGGCCTGAACCGACACGTACGAGGGTGATGGGTCATCGAGTGCTGCAAGGAGTTCGGTGACCCAGCGCGTGTCGGTGGCCCGCGGTGGGCGCGGACCGCTGGTGTCCGCGCTGTCGTCCATCGCGGCGGCAGCCAGTTTCTTGGCAAGCTGCACATCGGGTTGATCGAACGGATTGATACCTAGGACGCTTCCCGCGACGGCGACGGCGAACTCGAGAATGAACATCGCTCCACCAACGTCATATGGATCGGCGACAACCAACTCGATGACACTGTGATCGGCGACCAAGCCTCCGATGCCAACCACGACCGTATCGCCGCGCTCATCGAGCAGTTGGCCACCATCGATAGGCACAATGCCAAGACCTTGTTTGCCCGTTGACTCTGCGACGAGCTGCTCTATCCAAACACCGAGAGTGGACACGGGAGCACCGCACAGGAACTGGGCCTTGTCTTTACCGCTGCGAGCCGCCTCGGCGAGTGCAACGCCCATCCCGAAACCGGGGTTCTCTTCGAGTGGTTTCGTCGGTCCGCACAAATCTGCTGCTTTCTGTGCACCGTCGAGCAGGCGGCCGAGATCGGCGCCGATCAAGCCTGTCGGAACCAGTCCAAACGCAGTGAGGGCCGAGTAGCGGCCACCAACGTTCGGATCCGCATGGACTACAGAGCGGAACCCCCGCTCGGTAGCGAGCGCTTCCAACGACGTACCCGGGTCGGTGATCGCGATGAAGTGGCTCCCTGGATCGGCGAGAGCCTCGGCAGCCTGCTGCCAGAAGAACCGGAACAGCGACATCGTTTCAATGGTGCCGCCCGACTTGGAGGCTACGACGTACCAGGTTGTCCCCGGATCCGTTGCCGCCGCCACCGCTAGGACTGCATTCGGGTGGGTTGAGTCGATGACCGTCAACTTCGGCGAGGCCGCGTTGCGTGGCAGAGTCGCTGCGAAGACCTCTGGAGCGAGGCTTGAGCCGCCCATGCCACACAGCACGATGTCCTCAATGCCTTCATCCACCGCCTGGTTGTGTAGATCTTCGATCGTGCCGATCAGGGATCGCGATCTGTTGGGTGCATCGAGCCAACCCAGCCGGTCGGAGATCTCCGGCGTTGCAGGGTCCGCCCACACCGTTGGATCCTTGTCCCACATCCGGTCGACTGTTCGCCCTTCCTGCCATTGACTCGCATGAAGTCCAACGACCGCCGAACTGGCTGAAGGGAGAGAGACCTCGAAGGTCATGATGCCGTTTGTCTCTGCTTGGTCTCGATTGCACTGAGGAGCGATGCGTAGGCGTCAGCGAACGAATCAACGCCATCTCTCTTGAGCTGTGCGGTAATCGTGTCGAATGAGACGCCGACCTCAGGGAGAGAGTTGATGAAGAGCGGAGCCTCGTCCATGCCAGCGAGCAGCGAGTCTGCGGTGACCGTACCGTGGTCGACGAAGGCATCGATCGTTGCAGGGGGAGCGGTGTTGACGGTGTTCGGACCGATGAGATCCTCGACATACATCACGTCGTTGTAGTCGGGGTTCTTCGTGGATGTTGAGGCCCACAGAACGCGTTGCGGGCGTGTCCCTGTCGAGCGAAGGGCCGTAAACCGGTCGCCTTCGAAGAGCTCTTGATACCTGCGGTACGCGACCTTGGCGTTCGCCACGGCCGCCTGGCCACGAAGACCGAGTGCACGGTCCGTACCGACTCTCTCCAGAGCTGCGTCAGTGGATGCGTCGACCCTGCTTACAAAGAATGAAGCAACCGATGCGAGCTTCGACGGGTCTGAAGCACGCTCTGCGCCCCGGATGTAGGCCATAGCCACGGCCTCGTAGTCGCTGAGGCTGAACATGAGCGTCGCGTTGATGTTGAGTCCGGCAGCGGTGAGCTCCTCGATCGCAGGAATCCCCGCATCGGTCGCCGGTACTTTGACCATCAGGTTCGGTCGGTGGACCCTGTCCCACAGCCTCATGGCGTCCGCGATTGTCGCGGACGTGTCGTGCGCCAGTTCCGGGGATACCTCAAGGCTGACGTAGCCGTCGTGACCACCCGACTGGTCGTAGACCGATCGCAAGATGTCTGCAGCAGCTCTGATGTCGTCGACCGCGAGAGTCTCGAAGGCTTCACCGGGGCTGAGGTCACGGAGCGACCCGATTTGCTCGTCATAGAGATCGGAGTCGGCGATTGCCTTCTCAAAGATCGAGGGATTGCTGGTGACGCCTCGGATTCCAGAGTTGACCAGTTCCTCCAGGCCCGAACCCGTGAGCATGTCCCTGCGGATGAAGTCGTACCAGATCGACTGGCCGGATTCGTGTAGCTGTCGGAGTTTCGTCATTCTCGCTCTCAGTTCTCGGGATCGGTCTTGTGCGTTGCCAACGTGTTGATGGTTCGCTGAAGGGCCTGTCTCATGTCGTCGCGGTCGAGGGCGGCGTGAATCGTCGCGTCCACGAAACCGCTCTTCGATCCGCAGTCGAAGCGGTGGCCCTGCGTCGCAACGGCGTGGAAGGGGAGATCGCCGATGGACGCCAAGAGAGCGTCGGTCAGTTGGATCTCACCGCCCGCCCCCTTCGCTGTCTTCGCCAGAGTGGTCATGACGGAAGGATCAAGGAGGTACCTGCCAATGACTGCGAGATTCGACGGAGCGGAACCGGCCGCAGGCTTCTCGACGATGTCGGCCACTTCGATGACGCCATCAGATGAACCTGCCGGTGTGATGATTCCGTACCGATCGGTCTCGTCGTCGGCAACCTCGTCAACGAGCACGACATTGCCGCCGTGTTTGCTGTGAATGTCGAGCATTGTTGTGAGATCCGGCGTGTCGCCCAGAATCAGTTCGTCCGCGAGCAAGACCGCAAACGGTTCGTCACCGACGACCTTGCGGGCACACCACACCGCGTGTCCCAGACCGAGTGGATCGATCTGGCGAACATATGAGACCTGACCGGGATCATGTCTGAGCGTCTCAAGTTCTGAGGCGATATCGCTCTTGCCATCGGCCTTCAGCATCGCTTCGAGTTCGAAACTGACGTCGAAGTAGTCCTCGATTGCGCTGTTACCTCGTCCGGTGACGAACACGAGGTTCTCAATGCCGGCGGCAACAGCCTCATCGACCGCGTACTGAATCAGTGGCCTATCAACGATCGGCAGGAGCACCTTCGGCATTGCCTTGGTGGCTGGCAGGAACCGTGTCCCGAAACCCGCGACGGGGAAGATGGCGGTCTTGACTGATGTCATTGGGTTGGAATCGCCTTGGCGATCCGCTCGGCGTGACCCGTTGCCTTGACGTTGTAGTACGCCGCCTCGATGCGGGAGTCGTTGCCGATGAGGAAGGTGGACCTGATTATTCCCATGTACTCGCGCCCGTAGTTCTTCTTGGGTCCGTATGCGCCGTATGCGGTTGCGATCGTGTGGTCCGGATCCGAGATCAGGTCGTAGGGGAGATTGTGCTCCTCCTTGAAGCGTGCAAGCTTCTCCGGTTCGTCAGGGGAGATGCCGAGGATCGTGAATCCCTGTGCAGTGAAGAACTCGTGGCGGTCCCTGAAGTCGCACGATTCGGTCGTGCATCCCGGTGTGAATGCTTTTGGGTAGAAGAAGATGACGAGCCTTGTGTCGGCGAACTCGTCGCTCGAACGCACTGTCCCCGTCTGGTCCGCACCTGAGAATGTGGGTGCTGTAGTGCCTGTTTCGAGCCGCAAAGGGTCCTCCATGTGTTCACTGCAGCGTATCTGCGTCCTAAGAACTACCTCGTGTCGGCGCGCAGCCGCAGTTGCCCGCACGCAGCGTCGATGTCCTGTCCTCTTGTGTCGC
>PJEL010005102.1_pt1 | contig 10638 bp, 9 predicted proteins | sample 1853271 | NCBI WGS metagenome assembly PJEL01 (sample SAMN08108733, study PRJNA415343) | Invertebrate metagenome, whole genome shotgun sequencing project. | host: Globobulimina | place: Sweden: Gullmar Fjord | collected 2015-08 | reverse complement strand
CCGACAACGAGCGCACCGTTCCCAATGACCTCGACGTCGCCGCCTTCAAGATTGGCGCTCCCCCAGTCCTCAGCCGACCCACCGAACCACACGTTGATCGGCCCGTCTGCCGCGAACATCGGATGAAAGCGATAGATCACCTCGGTGATCATCGACTCGTACCGTCGCGTCGGTGTCGCCATCGGGTTGATCGTGACGCCGCCATAGATCCACGACGACGGATCCCGCTGGAAGATGAAGTTCGGGTGCGGCGCAAGCGTCAGGGCAGAGGGATCGACGGACTCGTAGTGCAAGTCGACTCCAGCTCCCCCAACCTCGCGCGGTGCAACTCCGCTCACGAGGAACTCAGCAATCTCCTCGGTGGTGAGAGCCTCGATGATCTCGGAAGCATGTGAGGCGGCGGCCACACCGATCATGCGCTCGGACAACATGTTGGTGAGCACCCATCGTTTCGCGTCAGCGTTCTCGAGCGCTTCCGCGAACAGCGTCTGGGCGTACACGACCTCAATGCCGCGGTCTCTCATGACGTTGACGAACGCGTCGTGTTCCTCCTCGGCCTTGTCCACCCATATGACATCATCGAACAGCAGATCGTGGACATTGGCCGGCGTGAGGCGTCGGTGCTCGAGGCCGGGGCGATGCACCATCACCTTGCGGAGCTTCCCCACTTCTGAATACACGCCGAGCGTCACCATCTTCTCCTAACAACGAGCGGCGCCACAGTAACTGATTTCGGCGCCGCGATGTCAGCTGAAGATGCGCCGGTACAACTTGATGCTGATGGGTGCGGTCACCACGAAGATGCCAACAATCCACACGAGCGACAACAGGATCATGCCTTCGATCGTCTTACCTGATGGCAATGCTTCGACGTTGAACATGAGACCTCGCACGGTGGTTGCGACCACTGATACCGGCTGGTTCTCGGCGAACACCCGCAGCCAGTCAGGCATGGTTTGAACGGGCACGAACACCGAGCTGGCAAAGACGAACGGGAACACGAAGAAGAAGCCCGCAGCCTGGGCTGCCTCGGACGTCTTCGTTGCAAGACCGATAGCGGCGAATATCCACGAGACCGAGTATCCGAAAAGAACCGTAAGGGCGAATCCCATCAGGAGTTCGGGGATGCCCGCTGGGCGGAATCCGATGATGTAGCCAACGAAGACGAGCAGAGACATCACCAAGGTAGAGCGCACGAGGTCAGACAGTGTCCGACCCGCGAGAACGGCTGATCGTGCCATCGGCAATGATCTGAATCGGTCGATCACGCCCGCAGCGAGATCCTCAGTCAGCCCGATGGCCGTGTTCGTAGCACCGAACACGACCGTCTGAACGAGGATTCCCGGTAGGAGGAAGTTGATGTAGCTGTCGCCTGGACCCGAGATGGCTCCCCCGAACACGTAGGTGAACAGGAGGAGGAACATGACCGGCTGAACGGTAGAGAACAGCAACAGCTGGGGATTGCGTGCGAAGCGCAGGAGGTTTCGTCTCGTGATGATCGCCATGTCCCTGAACGCATGCGCAGGAGTGATCCGAGACCGATGGTGGGCTGTGTCCACGGTGGTCATCGTTTGCTCCTTCCCTGGGCGGCGGGTTCAGGCTCGGCATCCTCAGAATCGGTCGAGTGACCCGTGAGCGTCAGGAACACATCATCAAGCGTCGGCTTGTGCAGCTGGATGTCGACGATCGGAATCGTCGCTTCGTCCATCGCCCTAACAACTTCGATCAGCGAGCGCGACCCATCGGTTGCCGGGATGACGAGATGCCCGCGAGCCTCATCGAACATCGGGTCGGTGTCGCTCAATCCGTCGAGCACGCCCGTCGCACGCACACGGTCAGCGTCGTCGACGGTCAGCTCAATCATCGATCCACCGATTGTCTCTTTCAGCGTGTCTGGCGAACCCTCGGCAATGAGTTGTCCGTTGTCGATAACACCGATGTTGTCAGCGAGATAGTCCGCTTCCTCGAGATACTGCGTCGTAAGAAGAAGCGTTGTGCCACCCCTAACAAGACCCTCGATGAGCCCCCAGATCTCGATGCGCGACCCAGGGTCGATGCCCGTTGTCGGTTCGTCGAGAAACAGCACCTCTGGCCTCCCGACCAACGACGCCGCAAGGTCAAGCCTGCGCCGCATGCCACCGGAGTAGGTGCGCACGGGGCGGCCAGCAGCGTCGGTGAGGCTGATGCTCTCGAGCACCTCATCTGCTCGGCGCTCAGCTTCTGCGCGTGACAGGTTGTATAGGCGTCCGACCATGACAACGTTCTCTCGGCCGGTGAGGAAGTCGTCCACGGCGGAGTGCTGGCCGCCGAGTCCGATGCGGTTCCTTACACCAATCGGGTCATCCATGACATCAATTCCAGCGACCATCGCGGAACCTGAGTCCGGTCTGAGGAGCGTCGAGAGGACGCGGATCAGTGTGGTCTTGCCCGCACCGTTGGGTCCGAGGAGACCGTACACCTGCCCTCGCTCGACAGACAGCGAGACGCCGTCGAGCGCAGGGTGTTCAAGCCCTTTGTACGTCTTGACGATGTTGTCTACTGCAACGGCACGATCCATCGGCGAACTCCATTCGGGAAGGCCGACGGAGCATAACGAAGCGGGGTACTCCGGCTGACGAGATGTCAGAATGGACTCCTGTCGAAAACTAGGAAGGCACGACGAGTCCTCGATCGTGACACTCAATCATGCTGTGGCGGTTGCCACGGCATCGGGACCCAGGGCAGGTCTTGTGATGATCGACGAGATCGACGATCTCAGAGACTGCGTGTACTACCACTCGGCCCGCGGGGCGCTGCTCGCCGATGCACGCGACGATTCTGGTTCACGTGCTGCCTTCGAGCGAGTCATCGAGGTCGCAACAAGCGACGCCCAACGAGAGTTCCTGCTCGGCAAGCTCACCAAATAGCGGCGAACTGAGGGCCAGAACGTACCGTTTTGGTTGCTGCGAACCCAGGGTTCAAACGTACCGTTTTCGGGGAGTTGGGGAACGCTACGCGTTCCTTGGCAACTCCTTAGGAATGCCGAAGGCCATTCCCTGTTGCTGCAGACCGGACGCAGTCCGGTCCAAGGAACGCCGACGGCGTTCCCGAACCCTCGGTTCGCCGGCGTCAGGCGTTGGCGGCGGCTACTGCGGCTTCGGCGATGATGCGGTTGGCCTCTGCGATGTACCCAGCTGCCTCGTCGACCTTCTTCTGGTACTCGGCCAGATCACCATTGGCCAGCGCCTGGTCTGCTGCGTCGAAGGCGAGTTGTGCCCTCGCAAGCAACTCAGCGACCTGTTCTTGGACCGTGCCTCCGGGTGGAGTCACGTCGCCGTCCCCATCACCGTCCCCATCACCGCCGTCGGCTCCGGAGGCACCAAAGAGCAGTTCGAGAACCTCGTCAAGCGAGTCCGCTATCTCTATCTGGCTGTCAAAGGATGCAACCACCCGCTTGAACTGCGGAATGCCACCGGTGTCGGCGGCAAGATAGATCGGCTGCACATACAGAAGAGAGTCCTCGATCGGGACAACGAGAAGGTTGCCCTTGATGACGTTCGAGCCTTCCTGGCTCAACAACGTGAACTCTGCTGAGACCTGTGGATCCTGCTCGATGAAGTCTCCGACCTGACCGGGCCCGTCGATCTGGCGGTCCGCAGGCATGGTGTACGAGATCAGGCTGCCGTATTCAGCGAGTGGACCACTCTTGGCCACGACGAACGACGACATGTTCGGACGAGCCTCGGGCGTGAACGGCTGCATCAGCAGGAACGACAGTCGCTGTTCCTCGGGCAGTTGCATCAACAAGTAGTACGGGAGCATCGGACTCGTGGTGAACGATCCCCGCAGTGCAGGCTTTGGGCTCGTCGATGGGTCTCTGGCGATCTGCCACGGGTCGTTGACCTGATACAGATCCACAGGATCGGTCATGTGATAGAGCGTGTAGATGTCTGTCTGTACCCGGAACAGGTCTTCCGGGTACCTGATGTGGGGTACCAGCTCTTCTGGGAATTCGATCAGCGGCTTGAAGATGCCAGGGAAGATCCGCTCATTCGTCTGGATAAGGGGATCTTCGGCGTCGAACACGTACATGTCGATCGATCCGTCGTAGGCGTCGATGACCGCTTTGACCGAGTTGCGAATGTAGTTGAACGTCCTCGGGAGGTCTGAACCCTGGTTGAGCCTCGCCGTGTTTGCGAGCTCCGAATATGGGTACCTGCTTGACACCGTATAAAGGTCCATGATCCAGACAAGCCGCCCGTTGACCGTGACCATGTATGGGTCGTCGTCCGACATCAGGAACGGTGCCATGCGGGTGACACGATCCTCGATGTTCCGTGCGATCATCACTCGGCTCGATGCGTCGAGTTGGCTCGAGATCAGGGTGTTGAGGTCACCGAAGCGCAGCGCCCACGCCAGCCGTGTGAAGAAGCCTCCGATCTCCACTCCACCCTCGCCGTCGTAGTGAATGGTCGATGTCGACTCTGCGGTACCGCCGTTCTGTGGTATGTCGACCTCCCCTTCGAGAGAACCGGCGAACAGGAAGTCACTCTGTGAGTCATCAGAGAAATAGATGCGGGGTTGGGTCACGTCGAGACTCGCGTCTCCGGATCTGTTGACCGGCGGTATGTCCTGAATGAGAAAATCAGGAAGGCCATCGGTTGTGACATCTTTTGCGGGACTGAGCACGACGCCGAGGCCGTGGGTATATATCAGTCGCTCGTTCACCCATCCCCCACCCGGAATGTTCAGCTCGTCGAGGCCACGCGCCGCTGTCATGACCTGGGTCGGCTCACCATCGATCACATACCTATCGACGTCAACATCGGCGAAGTTGTAGTACGTCTTGATGTTCTGGAGCTCCGGGTACGTCTCTGAGAGCACGCCTGGATCCCACAGCCTGATGTTGTCAACTGTCGGGCGGTTGGCTTCGACGATGTCTGCCGTCAGATCGATCGACGCGTTGAACGGCCGAACATCGACCTCGTCGAGACCATAAGCGAACCTCGTGAAGTCGAGGTTGTGCTGGACGTATGGCAGCTCCTTGTTGAGTTCGTTCGGCTCGACCGAGAACCGCTGGATGAGTGACGGGTAGATCCCACCCACGCCGATCGACGTTACGAGCCAAATCCCAAGTGCGATGGCCGGAAGGGACCAACCCTTGAACCAAACATTGACCAGCAGGATGATCGCGGAGATGATCGAAATGAATATCAGCAGGTTCAACGCCGGCACTTGCGCGTTGACATCGGTGAAGGACGCTCCGAACACGGCGCCACGGCCGGAATAGAGCAACTCCCACTTGTCGAACATGTACCCGACGGCCTTCAGCAGCGCGATCGCCGCAACGAGGATTGAGATGTGGGCCTTGACACCGTCTGATGTTCGCTGGCCAGGCGTACCGATCTTGATCCCGCCATTCAGATAGTGCGCTGCGACAACGACAAGCGTGGTGATCAGCAGCAGTTGGAAGAGCCACCCGTAGACGTCGCGGTAGAACGGCAGGCCGAATACGTACCGTGCGATGTCGTTGTGGAAGATGGGGTCCACGATTCCGAACGGGACGCCGTTGCGCCATTGCAGCCAGTCCTGCCACCATGCCGCGGCACCGAGGCCGATCAACACAGCAAAGAACGCCGAGAACCCGAGTCGGACCATGCGAGCCCTTGGCTCGATCCATTCGTTGTACCGCTCCAGCAGCTCCTCGTCCGGAGTCTCAGAAAAGACGAACCGTCGAGGCGAGATCTTGTCAACGACGAAGAGGTTGATCCAGATGACCACGAAGGCAACGAGTGTTGCAGCGATGACGAGCCACACCTTTGTGAAGGTGAGCGTTGCCCACACGCCCCCACCAGCGAGCGAGCTGTACCAGAGATAGTCGGTCCAGAGCGTTGCGCCCCACCGTGCGAGGAGCAGCACGAGGAAACCTACGACAGCAACGATGGTGGCAAGTCGGCGGAATCGCGACGGCTGGCGATACGTAGTGGGTTCGCGGTTGATCACGACTGCGAGTCTAAGGCAGGTATCACGTCAGCGAGACAGTGAATGGGGCCGGCTGCTGCACGACGTGTTCAGGCTTTGGAACTCAGGTCTGTTGCAGCGTCCAGAACCCGCCGTTCTGACTCGTCTGCTCTCCACATGCGGAACACGCGAGATGCCGACGATGCAACCTGACGGTCGCCTGCACCTGATTCACGACCCTTGCTGATGGCACTCGAGACAGCGGCGTGGAGATCTGTAGAGAATTCCTTGGCTGCGTCGCTTCCGTCGGCCTTGGATCCAGTAATTGCGATCGCAAGATCACCGAACGGGGCCTTGAACTTGTTGGTGAATGCCTTCGTCGGAAGCCATTCGTCGTCCGTGCGCAGATGTTCGAGCGCGTCGTTCTGGAGGTCGACCAGCTGGCGCTTGACATCCTTGAGGGCGGCGTTCTGGATGGGGATGAGCGTTGCATCGGACGAGTCTGGGTCCGGTTCAGGTTCGGGAGCTTCCTCTTCGACAGGTGGCGTCTCGGCAACCGGCTCCTTAACTACCGGTGTCTCAGAGGTGTCCTGTTCGACTACCGGCTCGTCGACCCTCGGTGCGGATACATCTGTGGTGCCCTCCCGAAGGCTCGCGAACAGCGATCCGATTTCGTCCGATGCCGGCTCGTCCGGCACAGGCTGCAGGTCTGGTTCGGTCTCCTCGACAGGCGGCGGAGCGATGACCGCGACGGTCTCAGGCTCGGCAGCCACTTCCGGTGTGGACTCGTCCTCGACCGATTCAACGGCAGCGCCGGATCGCAGTGCGACAACGTCCGCTACCAGCTCTTCAGCATCAACAGGCTTGAGCGTGACCGACTTCGAGTGTGCGACGATCCGAACGGATCCACTGTCCATTGTGTGATGAGATCGCGGATCAGGTGCTGGCTCGATAATGGGGTCCGGCGTTTCAAGCTCCTGTCTGCGAGAGTCGATCTCCTCTTCAAGGTTGCTGATCGATTCCCTCGTCGACTCGAGCTCGGCGAGCAGCTCTGCCCTGCGGTCCTCGAGCGCCCTCGCTCGTTCCTGCGCCTGCTCAGCCTGCTGACTTGCAACGGCAAGCATTCCATCGCTCTCGCGACGAGCGCTTTCGATCATCTCCTCTGATTCGAGGCGAGCGCCTCGAATCAGCTCGTCACGGTCACGCTTGGCGTCACCCGTCAGGCGGATGGCCTCGCGCTCAGCCTCTGCGCGAATGAACAGGGCGTCCTCTTTGGCGACATCCACGAGGGACTTCGCTTCTGCGAGAGACGAGGACAACATCGAAGACCCCTCGTTCCAAGCAGCCGCACGCATCGACTGGGACTGCTCCGTCGCGTCGGCCGAAAGTTCCTTGGTCTCGCGCTCGGTGGCTGTGCGCCATGCTGTGACGTCCTCGGTTGCCCGGCGCCGCATGCCGTCGGCAGCCGCACGGGCAGTTTCGAGGATCGATGCGACCTCTGTACCGATCGCCCCAAGCTCGAGAGCGAGAGCCTCGGGATCATCGAGGCCAACCTTGAGTTCATTGGTCTTACGCCGTTCGAGCCTTGCATTGAGTTGCTCTATGTCGTCGGCAAGAGACGAGAGGTAGGCATCCACCTGGGAACGGTCATACCCGCGGCGCGCCATCTCGAACCGACGCGCCTTGACGTCGCTTGGAGTCACATCATCGGCCATACGCGCAGCGTACCGGAGCAGAAGCCTGTGTCCGCGGATTGTGTGACGGGATCAGAGCCGGTTGGACGGATCATTTCGGTTTGAAAGGGTGAAGGTCAGAGCGATTCGAGGAAGGCGACGGCGTCGTCAATCGTTTCGATCCTCACGAGTTGAATGTCGTCGCCCGCAGCCTCGACGGCGTCATCGAAGTTCGCAGCAGGCACCAATACAGCGAACGCTCCCGCATCAATGGCACCGTATACCTTCTGCTGGATTCCGCCAATGGCGCCAACGGTTCCATCCTTCGCGATGGTTCCGGTTCCCGCAATCCGGTGGCCCTTGGTGATTTCGTCATCAGTGAGCTGGTCCATGATCTGAAGTGTGAACATGAGCCCAGCAGACGGGCCACCGATGTTCTGGCTGTCGATGTGGATCACGACAGGGAACTCGATGATCGGCTCGTTGTTCCCGAGCAAGACACCAACCATGGGCCGTGTCGGATCGTCGACATGTGGGCCGAGGCTGAGCTCGACATCCTCCTGCGCGTGCGCGTCCGTGGCGGCGTCGACTGGCCGTTCGACAACGAACTCAACGTCGTCACCAATCTCGAGGCCACCGAGTTCATCGATGATGTCGCTTCGGAACGCAACTGTCTTGCCATCCATTTCGATGATGATGTCGCCAGCGAGAAGCACACCATCGGCAGCGGAGTCAGGAATGGTCTCGATGACGAGCGCGCCCGTCCCGATGAACGTGACCTCGTATCCAAGCTGTGTCAGGGCAACGAAGGTTGCGTTCTGCTTCGACTGTTCCATGGAGTCGAGGCTTTCTCGCCTGAGATCCTCAGGCGACACGCCGATGGGCCGGATCGTCTCGCGTTCACGAATCGTGACTCGGTCATCAAGGCTGCCTGCAGCGTATTCGAAGATGTTCGCTTCCTTGAGTGACACCGTGAGGAAGAACAACTCCCCTTCAGTGCTGATGGTGCCACCTTCGACTTCGATGAAGTCCGAGGTGTCATAGACCGGCCCAGGGCTCAAGGTGTAATACGGAACAGTGATCGGCCACGCGATCGCGATGCCGATCCCCACGATGATGAGAAAGACCGCAAGAATCCACGGCCACTTCGGATAGGTCTCCGGTGGCTGCACCGAGCTGGGCACATCCGGACTCATTGGGGCATCGTCGTGCACCTGGGTGTCTTGCTCCATCCGCGAGAGACTACAGCGGGTTCACGTATGCGGTGGCGGGAAACGCCCAAGGAACGCTCAAGGAGCGCCGTTAGGCGTTCCCCGTTCCTTGGGACTTGGAAGGAACGCGAAGCGTTCCCCGCAACTCCACTGGGAGCGCTGCTCGCTACGAGATCTTACGACCAGCAAGCAGATCTGCCTGCACGACTATCCGAAATCGTGCGGAACCAGCGGGATGGCAAGCGAACATCGTCACCGACGGTGTTGGCCCGTCGTAGGTGATCCAAAGATCGCCCGGATCAACGATGTAGGTGTCGGAGACCCGGTACATGACTTCGAAGCCATCGCCATCAGTCATGAAGACAAGGTCACCGTTGTTGAGCTGGTCCAGGTTCCTGAATGGTCGTGTCTTCGTAGTTCGGTGCCCCGCAAGAACCACGTTCCCCGATCCGCCGGGTGAAGCCGTGCCAGACCAATGCGCAACACCTTGATCAATCACCGACATCGCAACACCAGATCGAACCGTTTCATCGAGGCCGATCGCGGGGATGCGGAGGTGACCGAGTTCGACACCGAGGGACTGGGTCCGGTGAAAGACGGGCTGGCGGGCAAGGTTCGCTGTGAGATCATCGGGGCGCGTCGCCGCGGAGGCGGGAGCCGCCCATACGAGCAGCAGACCTGTCACAATCACGAAACGAAACAGCACTCTCATTGGTCTCATTGTCGTGTAGATCGGCATATATCGCCACCAGCTGAACCAGAAGTCAGATCTCGGAGGTCCCGTGGACACAACATATCCCAACCGAACGATCGCCAATGTGTACGTACCACGCAGCGCCGTGAACACGGTTCTCCTCATGGTCGGGTTCGCCGTGCTGACAGCGCTCGCTGCCCAACTCCGATTCCACATCCCAGGCACCCCTGTCCCCGTCACGGGGCAGACGTTTGCTGTGCTGCTCTCCGGTGCAGTGCTGGGCTCTCGTGCAGGCGCTGGAAGCCAGGCAATCTACTGGCTCATGGGAGCCGTTGGCCTACCGGTATTCGCACAGCAATCGGGCGGCTGGGAAGCAGCTACGGGGGCTACGTTCGGTTATCTGTTCGGGTTCGTCGTTGCTGCATGGGTTGTCGGCGCACTTGCCGAACAGGGCAGGGACCGCACCGTCGCGCAAGCAATACCTGCGTTCCTTGTCGGAAACCTGGTCATCTACGCGTTCGGCGTCCCGTGGCTCATGTACTCGGTCTCGTCTATCGACACGATCGGCGCAGCGTTGACCGCTGGGTTCATGCCGTTCATTGCCTTCGACATCATCAAGGTCGTACTCGCGGGAATTGCACTTCCACTTGCCTGGAAGACGACAGGCGACCGATGACCGGCAACAGGGAAGAGACCGTTCGCACGGCGTTCGATGGTGATCCGTACGCAGCTGCCCAAGGATTTGCTCTCGACGACGTAACGGCAGAGTCAATCTCGGTTTCCATGGTGGTACGAGGCGACCATCTCAATTTCCACGGCGTGCTTCACGGTGGGGCACTGTTCTCCCTGGCGGACTGCGCCGTCTCACTTGCTTCCAATGCACACGGCGACGCAGCCATGGCCATTGACACGCATCTGGCGCTCACGGCTCCGACGAACAGCGGCGACACCCTCACCGCCACTGCCATCGAGGTGACCCGCGGTAAGTCGCTGGCTACCTATCGAGTGGATGTGGTGAGGGGCGATGGGCGCACCGTCAGCCTCTTCACCGGAACGGGGTTCATACGGCCCGCGACTGGGTAAGCCCCCTCTTAGCGGGGGTAGTGGAAGCTGAGAAAGG
>PJEL010005101.1_pt1 | contig 10638 bp, 11 predicted proteins | sample 1853271 | NCBI WGS metagenome assembly PJEL01 (sample SAMN08108733, study PRJNA415343) | Invertebrate metagenome, whole genome shotgun sequencing project. | host: Globobulimina | place: Sweden: Gullmar Fjord | collected 2015-08 | reverse complement strand
CTCTAGGGCCACTAAGGACAAAGGGGCTTGGGGCGGGGGGGGTACCAGAGGTGGGATTTCAGGCTGCAGAAGAGAGTAAATTGGATATTATGAGGTGGGATGTATGGAAACTCTATAGGGGTTAGAGTGAGCTGAGCGAGCACATCGTGTACACGTGCATAGGTGTAAGCGCAAACTTTAATGCAATTTTTGGATTTTTGGATTTTTTCAGTGCCCTCAGTGGAGCAGATATGGCTTTCATTTGTGCTGGAATGGGAGGCGGAACTGGAACCGGAGCTGCACCGGTGGTAGCCCGTCTTGCCAAGGAGGTTAGAGTTTTCATGCCACGAACTATACTGTGCCCCCTACGTCCCCTCTCCTCACTTGTGCTTTGATTTATGGTGAATGGGGGATTGGTGTAGCTCTGAAAAATTGAGAGAGTCAGTAGTAACTAACTTTGTGTTCACGGTCAGTGTTTCCAGTACGTACTGACACGCATCCTTTTACCACCACTGCATAGCCTCCTCCTCACTCTACCCAATACGTATCTAGATGGGATGCCTTACTGCTGCAGTTGTAACCAGGCCATTTGGGTTTGAGGGCAGACGGCGGCTGGAACAGGTATGTGCAAATGATAAATGATAAATCCAGCAGTTCGTTGGTCCGTGCACCACCTCCCCCCCACTTCTGTTCTTTATTTAAGCGATAGAGTATTTACTCACCTCCTCCTCCGCTTGCTCGCTATTGTGATTACTGCTTACCACCAAAATCCTCTACTTTGCCGTGCGACATGATTCATTGCAATGACTCATATATATTCTCATGTAAATTTGCAACGTCATTGAAAATACACACATAACGTACACATACACTCTATAATAATAGATATTGCGTGACAGGCACTGATGATGACTCATATCCCATAATCAGGCTGCTTCAGGCTTTGCTAAACTCAAAACATTTACGGATACGGTATTGATTGTCACAAATGATCGACTCTTAGAGATTGCACTGGTAAATGTTGTTCTATTCGATCCTTTGTCCACCCCTAACCATCGACGGAGCTTGAAAACAATATAGTAGAGCAGCAACCCTAGTCTACCTCTGTAAGCTAGTGTAACTTCCCATCCTTCTGTAGCCGGTTTAGTTTGCTTTGAATGAATATTCTGATCTTGGTGTGTCCTACTAACTAACCTCACTTTTATAAGGACCTCACAGCTGAAGATGCTTTCCTTCTAGCAGATGATGTTCTGCGACAGGTGTGTGCTCCTAGTTATCACATGGCATAATGTGATCATCAGGCAACATTTTTTGTTATCCCTTCAGTGAATACACGCCATGCTGCCCAACCAAATGAAAATGGAACAGCCCCCTTGGGTCGGCGTGAAGTTGCCCCTCTGATGGCGACCCTGAAATAACCACCCCTACCCCACCGTTCTCATCATTCAGGGTATCATTGGGATATCTGATCTGATATGCCAAACTGGCCTTATTAATGTTGACTTTGCAGATATTGTTTCTGTGCTGAAAGACAGGTGGGGAGGAAGGGTTTTCTGGATGTGATGTGCTGTTGGGTTGCAAGGTGTGAGAGTTGTTACGTAAGGTTTTCATTTCGGAAGGCCATTTTTGATGTATCTTGTCTATATGGTGGTGGTGTCAAATCAAACTGCAGGTGATAGTGGCTAGTAGTGTGTGCAGCACGCACTTCTATTCTTTCTGGTAGTGAATTGAGCTCGGCGGATGTAGCATTGTCATGTACGGACGGGGAAACGGATAGCTAGGAACGCACTATATTAAGTGTTTGGAACATCATGTGATAGCTCTTCTTCAGACTAAACTTTGGGGTTGGTAAAGAGGCATATACACATGGTGGCTGGGGGTTGATATTTGATACAGTAGGGATTTCCGTGCCCGACAACAAAAGTACCCAAAGCTCTTGACTTGTCTCACTGACATTTGCTGCTATTGTAGTGGTATTTCTCTGATGGGCGTAGCGAAAGCTTCTGGCAGGAACCGTGCCAAGGTAAAGTGCTAACACATACACACACACACACGATGTTCATGAACGCATGTGCCTGCCCAGTTCAAACATCATTAATGTCTGCAATAGTGCTCTTTTATTATTTGGTATTATAGGTTCTTCTCCCTTGCAATTGCCACGTTCCCTAGCCCTAATGACTACTTTCTGCCCTTCAGGAAGCGGCGATCGGGGCCGTGTCTTCACCTTTGCTTGATTCCCCCATTGATGGTGAGTAGAATCCCAAATCATTGTTGTGGAAGGGGTAATATATACGCTGCAGTGGTGGTAGGTTAATGGGAGAAGAATGGCAGTCTTGACAGATGGAGTGAAATGATTCTAGAAAAATCGAACCTCTAACCCTATAAACAGGTGCACGTGGAGTTCTGTTACGAATTGTGGGTGATGATACCCTTTGCCTCGAAGAGGTAGCATGCCCGCTGTCTGTCTCCTCTATTCACTTCTTGCCTTTGGCTATAAACCAACTGCATTTAAGCCCACCCTTAAGTCTTGTTGTTACATGGATGGCCACTTGTTTATCACCTCTATATTTGATTTCGAGGCTGATATGTGTGCGTTGTAGCCAATATAGGCCACTTCTGTCTTCATTACTACTGATTTACACTATTTTATTTTGACTCTAAATTGTAAGGTGAGAGAAGCTGTAGAAGTGGTTCGCTCTATGACCCCTCCGGATGCAAACATAAGTGTTGGGGCAAGGTGGAGTTAACCCTAACCCTTAGCTTTCTTATTTTTTTTTTCTTTCAAATTTGACCCTATCGTTTGACCCTTCGAAACTTCTTTGTCCAATCCAACTTTTTGTTTTTCTACTACTGATAGAATTGAAAACAACCTGAGGGGAGGAGAAGTGGCAATTACGGTATGCATGATAGTTTCAATTTCAATTTCAACCCCCGCCTGCCTCCCTTGGGCAATGCAACCCTTAATGGCCTGGGCTGATTTGAAAATTCTACTTGCTGGCTGCAAGTATAGGTGATTGCCACAGGTCTATGCCCATCTGACTCGAAAACTGAAAGGGTGGTATCAAAGGATACCACCCCCACTGTCCAAAAATGGCATAATAATCACCACCATTTTATGCTTAGTGAAGTGGACAACACCATTCCACTCCAAGCAAAGTCATCAAATCAAGTTTTTGACCTCGTTGGTTGGCAGAGAGCCAAGCAGAATTGCAAGGATAAGGGCCATCTTATCGTATTGCCAAAATTATTGAGTTGGGCTTTCAATAGATTGCCTAGGAGGTTCGCTTACTTGGCATAAGAAACGATACAAGAAGGTCCCAGATATGTGCAAAGGAAAACATTGTGCTTCTCGCATTTGGTAACTTCTTCATTTTTTGTCTTACGTGGAAAGAGAAGAGGGTGTTTTTCAGTTACTGCTATTGTGCAACCGCCTCTGTGTGTAACAACAAACGGGTGGATTAAGGAAGGATTTGTACGAAGTGTGAACCAGCCAGCAAGCCAGCCATTATGCAAGTATAAACCATTTTTGTTTTTGTCAAAAACAGCATGCAGGCAGCTGCATAAACTACTACCACTTGAATCCTACATTACAATAACAAGAAACAACAGGAGGGTAATTGTGTCCCCTTCCTTGAGAGTGCAGAAGAAAGCTTGTCCTTGTATATTCTTGTTTTTGAAGTAAAAAAGAGCTTTTTATCGACCTGCAGATGCTGCAATGCCAATAATCCCACCAGCAATTCGTGCACCGCTGTTGCCGGTAGTGCGCGATAAATCATGCCCTCCCCTTCCACAGTCATCTTCCCCTGCTTTGATTACTATGGATCGACCTATGACTGAATGTGGCCCTATCAGCTTCACAAGCCTGTCTTCCAAACGAATCCTGATGAGGCGGCGCACGTAAGAGGCTTATTTAGGGTGGACAATCACAAGAGAGACCTTTTACACTAAAGTGGGCGGACCCTGCTACTTACTTTGCTATACCATCCTCATCTGCTTCCACATTTCCTAAGTCACCAACCATACGTTGCTCATCATCAGGTGCTCCATGATTGCTGGAAAATGGGTTAAATATTCCTCCCGTGGAAGCCAGCCCTATGTAGTCATCAATTCACAACAAGCACGTTAGCCAGATCCATGAGAGAGAAATAATAGGAAGTGTGCCAACCCTCTTCTAACCTTCGCTTAAATCACCAAAAATGTGCACATGGAGGCCGTGTTTCCCTGCACGAAGCCCAGAGATGCTGCCCTCAATCAAGGTGGGGCTCTCTTCTCTTGCCTGTGAGGTGAATTTCGTTAGATCCACGCTGGGGGGGCAGGTCGAAATACATCCAAGCTAAACATAGACACAAATTTTCATCGTGATCAGATTCAGGGTAGTTTATAGCTTACACGGCACGAGGAAGCTCTATTCTCTTTCTGTCAGGGTGCTAATTTATATATACAAATGGAAACTGTTGCTATTTGGGCTTGCACACTACAGCGGCCCTGACCGATGCCTATGGTAACCCAAACTCCCTCCACTGATGCACAAAGCAATAACCTATCGAATACTCACTAAAACATAAGCTAACCCAACTCGAACATTACAATAATATAAGGTTACACCACCTGGGAGAGTATAAGAATGCCTTTCAACCCTTCATCCCCAGTCAATACAGCTGAAGCTCGAGCCATTGGTTACTTCCCGGATTTCTCCCCCGTAGGGTTAGGGTTAGGGATAGGGATAGGGGTAGGGATAAGGATAGGGATAGGTATAGGGTTAGGGTTAGGGTTGGGGTAAGGGTTAGGGTTAGGGTTAGGGCTACGGTTTAGGGTTAGGACTTAGGGTTAGGGTTTAGGGTTAGGGTTTAGGGTTAGGGTGGAAATGTAATTACATTCATAGAGGTGTACATATGGTCAGGGTGTTTAGGTTTAGGTTTAGGGATAGGGTTAGGGTTAAGGTTAGGTATAGTCGAAACTCAGCTTCAAGGATGCTGAAGGGTGGACGATGCCTCTATGTCCCGGAAATGCTGTATGATGCTTAACTTCATCGGATTATGAGTTGGCATAGAGATCTGATAAAGGGTGTGTGTGTGACAAAAATGCAAATGTAATGGGGAAATGGTAGTACAGACACAATATGGAGATGTAACGGGAGAGTGAATTATTTACAGGAAGGTGAAGAAAGCTACGGACTCACACTATACCATGACGGTGACACATCTTCTTGTAACACAATCAGTATACTCGATATCGTGACATTTGCCATAAGACTGTAACAGAAATCCAACTAAATGGATGAAATTTAGTTGGATTACTCCCCCCCTACTGTCAACCACAACTTTTCACAAGGTGGTCCGCATGGGTATCCTGTTGCAATTACTTTTATTGGATGCTACAGTGAGTAAGAGAGAGGAGAGAGACTACTTGGCCAAATCAAGCCCTCTACAACTTGCATTAAATGGAAGGGTTCCCATACTCTATAACCCCTGCTAAAATGGAGATACTCTCATAAGCCACCTAACCCATAACCTACCATGACCTCAGCACAAAATTTGAAACATCTTGGACGTGCATGACCTACCGGATGTTACTTTCTACCCAACAATGAGTCATTATATAGACGGCGCAAGAACCTGAGGCGTGACAAAAACCCCAGGAAAACTCTTCATCTATTTCACAAAGAGTTCGATTTTATGCCAGATATTCATATCGGCACAGTTTTTCTTTCAGATCCCTCTATTGTAGCTAGAAAAGTCAACTGCAACTGACTGTCAGTTTATAGACTGAGGCTAACTAACCAACCCAACTAACCAACATGGTGCAAATAGTTGATAGTGAATGGTAACTGACGTCTCAACTGACAAAGCGCTATAATTTCGTGTCGCTCGATTGCGCCTTTCAAGATTTCCATGCTATGGGGCCCCTGATTGTGAGAGTGAGTATTTCCATTTTTACAGGGGTTATAGAGTGTGAGAACCCTTCAATTTTAACGCAAGTAGAGGAGGACTTGATTTGACCAAGTACTAGTAGCCTCTCTCTCTCACTCTCCGCGATATCCAATAAAAGTGGATCATTGATGCAAAGTAACCGCTCCACTGTGACAGGATACAAGACCCGTACGGACTGACCTTGAGCAAGGTTGACAGTAGAGGGAGAGGAGTGGTCCAAGTAAATTTTACCATCCACTTAGGGTAGTTGAATTACTTTTACCCACTACCCAGTGTTACGTTATACGCAACTTACTCGTCCCAATCAAAACCTTGGGCCATCACATTTTGCAAGCACGTAACAGCCCCAATGATGCGCATCATTTAGTTCAGGCTGCCACTTTCGTGTCAGTTAGTGTGGCAGTTAATACGGCTGGTTTTCTTTCCGAGTACAGTTCAGTTCAGTTAAGCTTTTTGGTGTGAGTTGGTACCTTTACGCAACTCACTCACCCTAATCACAACGTTGGGTCACAATATGCAGGCGGCAAACCCCCCAACGATGCATCACTCAATGGTCTGTCACACAAAATATTGATCGGAATTATAAGACGTTTATTTTGATTAATTCCGTATTAAATATCAATTATATTTACGGATATTATAATAGTCTCGGTTACAGATCCAGTTGTGTGGCCATTGCCCTTCCAGTTGTCATTTCCCTTCCCCAAGGATCTGGGATGGAGAAAAACGAGGGCAATAGTACTGTTTCTGTGGAGATAAATGGTGCTGGGACAGTTGAGGATGCTGCTGGGGCCGAGGGAACCCCGAAGCTCAGCAAGAATCAGATGAAGAAGCTTGCCAAGGTGAAGTATTAGGGTGGTTATAGGTCGTATGGCGAGAGAGCTATAGAGATAGACTCTGAGAGATAGGAATAAGTGGGGTAGTTTGGGGGATTGTGTAATAGGAGTGTGGTCATAACCGTCGCTCGGTATATGGTTGGTTAGTGTTATGTGGTCGTTCTGGGCATTTTATTGTGCATGTGCTTTCTACGTAAATGGTGGTGGTGGTGATAGGGTGATAGTAGAACGTTTGCGTTTCTGTGCCCCCCATCCTACAAAATGCATGTTTTTTTTATCTGAGTGGTTGAAGAGACGCGCCCCATTCAAGTGTGAGAGGAGAAAGCGTTTGGTTTTTAATTGCACGTTCCGGGGGCTGTAGTGATGTAAAATTATCCACCTTTGCCTATTGGTGTGATGATTGTGCAGTATACTTAGCACATACATGAAGCATTTCATTGTTGCCAAAAGTGAACTGATGACGTTATATTATTTATGGAAGATATACAGATTGTGAATGCGAGATAAAAAGACGATCTTCTAGAGAAGTGCTCTTACTTTTTATCCACTAGTTGCTGATCTTTCCTCCAACCGTTGCAGTTTGGGAAGTTGGATAAGAAAAAGGACAAGGCTCCCCAGGCAGCAGCAGCACAAGGTAAACCTGGTGGGAGCAAAAGTGTCAACAAGGAGAAAAAAACAAAGAAGGTACTGAGGAGAGTTTCGTGCAGTGTGGTATGACCGTATGGATTGCGATTGAATTGGATTGGATTGGATTGGATTGGAAGATTTTATTATTTCTCATGCAATATATTATGACTGGAATACAAATAGATGGTTTGGGTTGGGCAAATTGTTTTTAAGCAGCCAGTTGGAAACAAATCTGCCTAGGGGGTGTGTGCATGGTTTCTACACTACGCACTATCTCTTTCTGTTAGCAGCAGCAGGTACTAGGATAAACGAATACTTTATGCGATTGGCTAATCATGGGAGAACAACTCTATAGGCTCCAGCTATCATTCGGGAGTACACCGGTGCTACAGGAAAGTCGAGTGCCCTATGCCATCAATCGCCTCATCATCATCATCATCTAATTGTACAATACATATCATAGATGGGTCTAAGAAGGTACTATCTGACCACGAAATGCCAGAGGCTTATCATCCCCCGTATGTGGAAGCTGCATGGGAAGAATGGTGGTAAGTGTTGTCTGTTGCAATTTCAGTTGAAGTATAATAGTTTACAGGGTACTACTTGTCTACATTTGGCTGGGGAAAACGTATTTGTAACAGCTGAATGACAGATGGATTTTCTTGCCTCAGGGAGGCACAGGGCTTCTATACTGCCAATGCAAAAGAAGCCCAGAACAAGGCTGCCCGGGACAAGGTTGTTGATTGCCTTGATGTTGTTTACCACCACCTTGTATTGTGATACTACTCAGCCTAATCAAATGAAAAAAAATGCTTTGTCATTGGACCCTCCCAGTTTGTGATGGTTTTACCTCCACCGAATGTCACTGGATCCCTCCATTTGGGTCATGCTCTAACATGTGTTATTGAAGATTCAATTACCAGATATCACCGGTATGCAGTATATGTGGGCTGTTGAAGGCCTGGGCTTGCATTTTCAACTCTGATATTCCATCTCATATGCGCTGACTGTGAATGTTTCACTTTTCAGGATGTGTGGCCGAACTGCACTGTATGTTCCAAGTACGGATCATGCTGGTATTGCAACACAGGTAAACCTCGTGCACATATGATGTGGATATTGCACCGGCGAATACACGTCTCCTGTTGGGGGGTCCACTCTTCTCTTTGACTCTCTCTGTTTGACTGTCCTTAATCTGCAACTACTGCCCGCCTTGCTACAACTATAGACTGTAGTGGAAAAGCACCTTGCCAAACAACAAGGACTCACTCGACACTCTGTTGGAAGGAAAACGTTTGTACAGGCACGTATGGAAAGTAATGTATTGGTGGACATGGTGAAGGTAGTTACTACGGGGTACTTATTCTTTAGCCATGGCCTAGTGCGAACGTTCTTGAGTACCGTGTGGCATGAGGCAAATAAATATGATGAGACATAGATTCGAGAGATAGAACGGCCGGTGGTGGATGCTTGTTTTATGAGCACAACGAAATATTATCTGTGCGGTGGTCAATCTTTTAATAGTTTTGCTATGAAGAAACAACTCATATCATTCCTATCAGCTTGTTCTGCTGTCCTGAGGAACGTTTCATGCTAATTATGAGCAAAATGAGACCACTTGAAAATATTTTTACTGTTGTGCTTATGGTAGCTGGTGCGCTGATTGTGTTTATATGGCTGAAAACATTAGAGATGCTTATGTTTTTCTACACTAATGAACGTTTAGCAGCTCTGCTCTCTAAACAACTTGAAATCCCCTTCTCCATACTCTAGTATGTTTGGGATTGGAAAGATGAATATTGCGGAAAGATCCAGAAACAGGTTGTTATGCCCTTTCGCCCTTATACTGAGCGTTTATGCCCCTTATCTCTCAATGGTCTTAGAGAGTAGGGGATTAATTTATGGCTGCTGATACACAATTTACGATCGAAACTTCTTTGTTACTGCCTTCATCAGAGGGTGTCTTACACTTCCTTCTCGCGCTACTGCATACAACCAGCCATTCCCCGCACCCCATTACGTATAAAGTACGATCCTCCTCCATCTGATCATTTGACCCCTTCAACTCCAGATCCGGAAAATGGGCGCATCCGTAGATTGGTCTAGGGAGGTCTTTACAATGGATAACAATCTGAACATTGCGGTTAAGGAGGTGGGGTGTAGTGGGAAGGGGATGGGTATGTTTGTTATGTGATGGCCTGCAACTAAGTTCAAAATACTAATGGTCTACAGGCATTTGTTCGTATGCATGATTCGGGAATCGTGTACAGGGCGACCAGGCTGGTCAACTGGAGCTGTGCACTGAAGTCTGCTATAAGTGATATTGAGGTATATACAAAACGGGAACCTCAGTTGCAGTGTGGTAGCCTGGATTATATTTATAATGAATATAACGGTGGCTGCCTGGAATAGCAAACTCAGAGTTAATGATTGTGGTTGTTGGTTAGGTGGTGGTTTATTGGACGACTAGGGGTCATTTGGTTGGGTTGTTTCCTTCACCTCGGAGAAGAGGATGTCGTCTTGTTGGAATGGAATGAATATGCCTATTCCAATGGCCGGTATTGATCCACCACAATGTTCACACTTCAGGTTGATTATATCGAGTTGGAGGGTAGAACGATGCTACCTGTTCCAGGGCATACAAAACGTGAAAAATATGAGTTTGGAACCCTGACCCACTTTGCTTACAAGGTAATGATGATTATATTTTTTCCTTAGGTGTGACTGACTACTACTTCCCTTTTCAGTGGCAGGGTAAATCAAAACCTGCAGCAGCTGCAGTTGAAATTGAAAAGTATACGTAACGTAACTTCTTGTCGCAGGTGGACGGTAGCTCTACTTCTGAAGAGCTTATCGTGGCTACGACGCGTCTGGAGACGATGTTGGGTGACACAGGAGTGGCGGTCCACCCTGATGATGCGCGATACAAACACCTGCATGGCTGCCACTTTATTCACCCGTTTAGTGGCAGGAAAATTCCTTTGGTTCGTGCCTTTTTCTGTGTTACATGCGCTATTTTTCCTGAGCTGGTGGTGATTTATGTACGAGGGTTAGGAGGTTAGAGGGTAATATGTATAGTGATAGAGAATAACAACACACCCTTGCTTTCTCCTTCGTTCTTTAAGGTGTTGGATTCTGAACTCGTGGATATGGAATTTGGTACTGGGGCTGTGAAGATTACACCGGCACACGATCCCAATGATTTTTTGTGTGGACAGAGGCATGGACTTCAGCAGATAAACATACTGAATGTGGATGGTACACTC
>PJEL010005098.1_pt1 | contig 10639 bp, 7 predicted proteins | sample 1853271 | NCBI WGS metagenome assembly PJEL01 (sample SAMN08108733, study PRJNA415343) | Invertebrate metagenome, whole genome shotgun sequencing project. | host: Globobulimina | place: Sweden: Gullmar Fjord | collected 2015-08 | reverse complement strand
GCTGTTTGGAAATGTTTATAAAACGGAATACAGCCGGTATGGAAAGCTTCACCGTTGCGAATTGTACTGCCTAGCGCACGAATGCGGCCAGCATTGACACCAATGCCCGCACGTTGAGAAACGTATTTAACGATAGCGCTTGATGTTGCATTAATTGAATCTAAACTGTCACCTGCTTCAATCAATACACAAGATGAAAATTGACGTGTTGGTGTACGTACACCAGCCATAATAGGTGTTGGCAAAGACAGTTTAAAAGTAGAAATTGCGTTATAAAAACCTTGAATAAAGCTTAAACGTGTTTCTTTCGGGTATTTTGCAAATAAGCATGCAGAGACCAAAATATACAAAAACTGGGCACTTTCATATATTTCACCGGTAACACGGTTTTGAACGAGGTATTTCCCCTCTAATTGCTTAACTGCCGCATAACTAAAGTCCAAATCGCGGCCATGGTCTAAAAAGGCTTCCATTTGTTCAAAATCACTTTGTGTATAATCTTGCAACAAATGTTGGTCATATTTACCTGCTTCTACCAAGTTAACTACATGTTCAAATAGTTTAGGTGGCTCAAATTTGCCATAAGCTTTCTTACGTAAATGAAATATTGCAAGGCGTGCAGACAAGTATTGATAATCGGGGGTTTCTTCTGAAATTAAGTCAGCTGCCGATTTAATAATTGTTTCATGAATATCTTCAGTTTTTATACCATCATAAAACTGAATATGAGATTTTAACTCAACTTGAGAGACTGATACATCATCTAATCCAGCAGCTGCCCATGCTATGACACGATGGATTTTTTCTAAGTCGATGGTTTCTTTTTCGCCATTGCGCTTAGTTACAAAGAGGTTACTATTCATGAAAGACCTGTGATCGATTTATAATTTTGTAATGTATATCCATAATCCATAATGGAAGGCTTATTATTTTTGTTTTTCTTTATACAAACAAGATAGTGTGTTTAGTGCCTGATTGAACAATAGATACACTATATCTAGGGGTGTTTGAAAAACTAATCACAAGATAATGAGGTTTGGCCTTTTTTGCAAGGGCTAATATTTAAGAGTAATTACTCATATTTACCATCAAATTATTTGTGTTAGTAACAACTAACTTAGAAGCGCTATTGAATTTTGATTTCGAGGAAAGGCAACGGTTTTTTTCATTTAATTTTTTGCTATAGAATTATTTGAAATTTTTTATGGCTTTTAAATACCTTTTTGAACTATAAAAAACAAAACCCATATTTATTAGGTGCTTACGGGTTTTGTTTGTTGTTTGAACAACCTGATTATAAAATAAACTCTGTTATTTGTGCTGGCGTCGTGGCTAAATAATCAGCACCCCATTGGTGACATATTGTTGTGTCTAATATATATCCCCAAAGAGCAGCAATTGTATACATATTTGCGCCATTGCCCGCTTGAATGTCTCTTGGTGCATCCCCAACATAAATCGCATTTTCAGGATTAATGTTTAACTTATCGCAAGCATAATACATTGGCATTGGATGCGGTTTACGCTCAGCAAGACTATCGCCACCTAATAAAATTTTTGATGTTGCTAATTCAGGGAAGTGAGGAATAAGCTTTAAAGATAAATCTTCTGGCTTGTTTGTTATTATTCCCCATGGAATATTAGCCTTATCTAAGGCTTTTAATAGCTCTGGAATATGAGGGTATAAGAAAGTGTTTTCAGCAATATTTTGTTGATAATACTCAAGCAGCTCTGCTCGTAAATTATCGTAATTGTAATCAGCCAGCTTTTTGCCAAAGCCGAGTGTTAATAACCCCAAAGCGCCATCTGATACCACTGGGCGATAGGCTTCTTCAGGCAAGGGGGCTAAGTTATGCTTTTTTAATACATAATTAAGTGCCGCACCTAAATCGCCAGCTGTGTCTAATAAAGTACCATCTAAATCAAATAAGATGCCTTCTATTTTTTCCGGAAAATTGTTACTCATGCTACAACCTTTTAAAACACAAAATGTAATTTACATCTAATTGCGATGTTAGTTTATGATTTTCAGAAAGAGGATTGTAGTGAATGCCTGCTGCATCTAGACACTTTAAATCGGTGTCTTCAGCCCAAGTTATTAATTGGGAAGGCTTAATAAATTTATCGTGTTCATGAGTACCATCAGGCACTAACTTAAATAGTTTCTCAGCAGCAACAATGGCGAGCAAATAGGCCTTAATGGTTTTATTTAATGTTGAGAAGAATACTAGCCCGCCGGGTTTAACCATTTCAGCGCAAGCTTTTACAATAGATGATGGGTCAGGTACATGCTCGAGCATCTCCATACAAGTGACTACATCATAAAATTGAGCCTTTTTTTTAGCTTGTTCTTCTGCTGTTATTTTTTGATAGTCAATGGTTACTTTGGCTTCTAAAGCGTGAAGTCTTGCAACATTTAGAGGCTCTTCACCCATATCGATACCGGTAACCTCAGCACCTAATTTAGCTAAGCTCTCAGCTAAGATACCGCCGCCACAACCAACGTCTATTATTTTCTTTTCAAATAAATCGCCAGTATGTTGAATTATAAACTGTCGACGAAGAGGGTTGATTTGATGCAAAGGTTTGAAGTCTCCAGTGAGATCCCACCATTGGCTAGCGACTTTTTCAAATTTGGCGATTTCATCTGGGTTTACATTTAGCGTGTGCGACATGTTTTTTAATTTGATTAGTAAAGATGGTGCTGATTCTAAACCAAAGATTTTATTTAGCCTAGTAGGACGAAGCTAAAGTCTATCGAAAACTATTAATTATTTTTACTAGACTTAAGCTAAATCAAACCTAGTAGTGCAATATTTCAGGGGCAAATAGAAAGACAATAGGTTATCAAATTGAACAGAGAATATAACTCTGCAAATATTTTATTGACAAGTTAACTTGCTATAGATAGATGTTTTGTTGACATTGCACGTTCACCAATAACATTAAGTACGTTTATTGCGCCTTCGCATACGGCAATAATTGACTTACCCAGTTTAAAAGAGGCGGGTATGCGTACTCTTCCGTCTTTATTACGCATGAATTGGCAAATCTGGTGTTTCATCACCAATGAACTTTCACAGTAATATAAAATAGTCACTGTCTGTAATTTAATATTGATCATAAGAATGCCCTTTGGTTAATAATTAACCAAGAGTTTACTCAGTTGATATTAAAGGAACTGTATTTTATTGTGGTATTAATAAGAGGTTTTTGTAACCCAAGGATGAAAAGTGTGTTTTTAAACCAAGTAATATGGGTTTAAAGGTTTTAAAAAAAGAGGGTGAACCTTGATAAAAAAGTGAGTTGAACCGTCGATATAAACGAAGCATATTATTGAGTCGTATAAAAAACAAACGCATCGATGTGGCTGTGTGATTTTTGCAAATAAAAGTACAAAAACTAAATTTGTTTTCTTGAAATAATTCAGCCGGTTAACCTTCAGTTTATCGACAGATTATTTTTCCTATAACTTCGCCTGAATATAATGAAAAATGTCCTTCGATAAAGCGGTAGGGCATCGCAAAAATGTATGTTAGTATGCCTCGTTAAATTAAAATAATAATTTCGAAAAAATTTTCTGAATTCTTTTTAAAGTAAAGCTAAGTTAAGGGATACCATCGATTTATGACCGATCTGGCAAATAATATTGCTCCAGTAAATATTGAAGATGAGCTGAAAAGTTCATACTTAGATTATGCAATGAGTGTAATTGTGGGTCGAGCGTTACCGGACGTTCGAGATGGCTTAAAACCTGTGCATCGTCGTGTTTTATTTGCGATGAGTGTATTAGGAAACGACTGGAATAAAGCTTATAAAAAATCCGCTCGTGTTGTTGGCGACGTAATTGGTAAGTACCACCCGCATGGTGATACCGCTGTATACGATACGATTGTTCGTATGGCACAACCATTTTCATTGCGTTATATGTTAGTTGATGGTCAAGGGAACTTTGGTTCTGTTGATGGTGACTCGGCAGCAGCAATGCGTTATACCGAAATTCGCATGGCAAAAATTGCCCATTCGATTTTGGCTGACCTTGATAAAGAAACGGTTGATTTTGTACCTAACTATGATGGTACAGAACATATCCCAGCTGTAATGCCAACCAGAATACCTAACTTACTTGTTAATGGTACCTCTGGTATTGCCGTAGGTATGGCGACAAATATTCCACCACATAACTTAACAGAAGTTATTGATGGTTGTTTAGCGTTGATTGAAAATAGTGAACTTACTATTGATGAACTACTGCAATATATACCCGGCCCCGATTTTCCAACGGCAGGTATCATAAGTGGTCGTGCAGGTATTGAAGAAGCCTACCGTACGGGCCGTGGAAAAATAAAAATTCGTGCTCGTGCTGATATCGAAGTAAATGAAACCAGTGGTAAAGAAACCATTGTTGTTCATGAATTACCTTATCAAGTGAATAAAGCGCGTTTAATTGAGAAAATGGCGGAGCTTGTAAAAGAGAAGCGTCTTGAAGGTATTTCTGCTTTACGTGATGAGTCTGATAAAGACGGCATGCGTATGGTTATTGAAGTAAAACGCGGTGAAGTTGGTGAGGTTGTTTTAAATAACCTTTATAAACTTACACAAATGCAAGTATCTTTTGGCTTAAATATGGTGGCGTTAACAAACGGTCAGCCTAAATTATTTAACCTTAAAGAAATGCTTGAAGCATTTGTTCTTCATCGTCGTGAAGTTGTTACTCGTCGTACTATTTTTGAATTACGTAAAGCTCGTGAACGTGCTCATCTATTAGAAGGTCTTTCAATTGCATTAGCTAATATTGACCCGATCATCAAGCTAATTAAAGACTCAAATAATAGAAAAGAAGCTGAAGAAAAGCTTATTGCTCAAGGCTGGGAGCTCGGTAATGTAAGTGGCATGCTTGAAAGTGCCGGCACTGACGCAGCTCGCCCTGAGTGGTTAGAACCAGAGTACGGAATTCGTGATGGTTTGTATTACCTAACAGCAGAGCAGGCGAAAGCAATTGTTGATTTGCAGTTATACAAATTGTCAGGCATGGAACATGAAAAAATTCTAAGTGAGTACAAAGCGTTATTAGACCTTATTGGCGAATTGTTGCATATTCTAGCGACACCAGCACGACTAATGGAAGTTATTCGTGAAGAGTTAGAAGTGATACGTAATGACTTCGGTGATGAACGTCGTACTGAAATATCGAACGCATCTCATGATCTTTCAATGGAAGATTTAATTTGTGAAGAAGATGTTGTGGTAACGCTCTCTCATGAAGGATACGTTAAGTATCAAGTATTATCAGATTATGAATCTCAACGTCGTGGCGGTAAAGGTAAAGCAGCGACTAAAATGAAAGATGAAGATTTCATTGAACGCTTATTAGTTGCTAATACCCATGATACGATTTTATGTTTCTCAAACCGCGGTAAGCTTTACTGGTTGAAAGTATTCCAGTTACCGTTGGCAAGTAGAACGGCACGTGGTCGTCCAATTGTTAATTTACTGCCGCTTGAAGCAGATGAACGAATCACCGCAATTTTACCGGTTCGTGAATATGAAGATGATAAGTTTATTATCATGGCAACAGCGTCTGGTACGGTTAAGAAAACGGCATTAACAGCTTATTCTAATCAACGTGCTAACGGTATTATTGCCTTGAACCTACGTGATGACGATACCCTAATTGGTGTTGATATTACCAATGGCAATAACGACATTATGCTGTTTTCTGATGCGGGTAAAGTTGTTCGTTTTAATGAAAAATTACGTGACAGTGAAACTGGCGAAATTAAGATTGATCCAGAAACGGGTGAACAACGCTGGGCACTTAAGCCAATTGGTCGTACCGGAACAGGTGTTCGTGGTATGAAACTAGAAGGCGAGCAAAAAGTTGTCTCTTTGATTGTACCTAAGAACGATGGTCCTATTCTAACGGTAACTCAAAATGGTTTCGGTAAACGTACTGAACTTGAAGAGTACCCTGCGAAGAGCCGTGCAACTAAAGGTGTTGTATCAATTAAAGTTAGTGACCGTAATGGCCCGGTAGTTGGTGCTGTCCAAGTTGAAGATCAAGATGAAATTATGTTGATCACTGACAACGGTACATTGGTACGAACTCGCGTTGACGAAGTTAGTATTATTGGTCGAAATACCCAAGGTGTTCGCCTAATAAGAACGGCAGAAGACGAGAGCGTAGTTGCATTGCAACGTATCGATGAGATTGAAGAATCTGAGGTTATTGACGGAGAGATTGAAGGTGGAGACGTTGAAGAAAGCGCTAATATAGAAGCTTCTACATCATCAACAACTTCAGAAATAAATGAAAGCCCAAGCGACGATGAACTCGCTGGCGGTGATTCTGAATAACCGCAAAATAAAGTAAAAAAGGCGGTATTAACCGCCTTTTTTTATGTGCGCAAATCAAATTTGTACATATTTAGTTAACTCAAAATTGGAAGGAAAGAATACTGCTCATGTCTGCTATATATAACTTTTGTGCCGGTCCTGCGATGTTACCTGCACCTGTAATGATAAAAGCGCAAAGCGAATTTATTAATTGGCAAAATACGGGAAGTTCAGTAATGGAACTTAGTCACCGTAGCTCTGAATATATTGCACTAGCAAAAAAAGCAGAGGCTGACCTTCGTGAGCTAATGAATATTCCTGAGAACTATAAAGTTTTATTTTGTCATGGTGGTGGTCGAGGGCAGTTTTCAGCGGTACCGCTTAATTTATTGCCTGAAGGTGAAAACGCTGATTACGTAGTGACAGGTTCATGGTCAAAAGCTGCGGCAATAGAAGCGCAAAACTTTGGTGACATTAATGTGGTCGACGCGGTAACAGTTGAAAATGGCAATAAACAAGTAACAAACAGTGCAACGTGGTTACTTAGCGAAAATGCTGCTTATGTTCACTATTGCCCAAATGAAACGGTAGATGGTATTGAAATTTTTGAAGTACCAGAAACAAATGGTGTTCCGTTAGTTGCTGATATGTCATCAACTATTTTATCTCGTGAAATCGACGTATCAAAGTTTGCTTTGATATACGCGGGTGCTCAAAAAAATATTGGCCCATCTGGTTTAACAATTGTTATTGTTCGTGATGATTTATTGGGGAAGGCAAGAACAACTACCCCATCAATCATGAATTATAAGACCTTGGCAGATAGTGATTCTATGTACAATACACCGCCTACTTATGCTTGGTATTTAGCTGGTTTGGTTTTTGAGTGGTTAGAAGAACAAGGTGGTGTGGCAGCTATTGCAACGGTTAATCTAAAGAAAGCAAAATTGCTTTATCAATTTATTGACCAAAGTGATTTCTATTTTAATAATGTCGCAGCTGTTAACCGTAGTAATATGAATATACCTTTTTGGCTAACGGATGAATCTTTAAATGATGCGTTTATTCAGCAGGCTAAGGCTAATGGTTTAGTTGCGTTAAAAGGGCACCGAATAGTCGGTGGTATGCGAGCGAGCATATATAATGCAATGCCGATTGAAGGTGTGCAAAAGCTAGTAGATTTTTTGAAGCAGTTTGAAAAGGAAAATAGATAAAGTGGAACAGTTAACGTTAAACCCTATTAATAAAATAAATGGTGAAGTATTTTTGCCAGGGTCAAAAAGTCTATCTAATCGAGCATTACTAATAGCGGCGTTAGCTAATGGTACGACCAAAATCACCAATTTATTGGTGAGTGACGATATCAAGTACATGTTGAATGCCTTAACTCAACTTGGCATTGAGTATACTCTTAGTGACAGTGGCACTGAGTGTACCATTGTAGGTAATAACGGTTTTTTTAACACCGATGAAGCCTTGGAATTATATTTGGGAAATGCCGGCACCGCTATGCGCCCATTGTGCGCAGCACTTGCTGCGAGTAATGGTGAGTTTGTTTTAACGGGCGAACCAAGAATGAAGGAGCGGCCAATTGGTCACTTGGTTGATGCACTTGCACAGCTTAATGCAGATATTGAATACTTGGAAAATAAAGATTATCCGCCAGTAAGAATAAAAGGCACAGCGTTAACGGGTGATACCGTGCGTATTGACGGTTCAATTTCAAGTCAATTTCTAACTGCAATATTGATGATCGCTCCATTGTTAAAGTCAAACACTAACATTGAGATTGACGGTGAATTAGTTTCTAAGCCTTATATAGATATTACCTTGGATATTATGGCTAGATTTGGTGTTGAGGTACAAAATAACAATTACCAATCTTTTACTGTTAAAGGTAAACAAAACTATCAGTCCGTAGATAAATACATGGTTGAAGGCGATGCTTCTTCAGCTTCTTATTTCTTGGCGGCGGGAGCAATCAAAGGTGGTGAAGTTACCGTTCATGGTGTTGGTAAATTAAGTGTTCAGGGTGACAAGCATTTTGCCGATGTACTCGAAAAAATGGGTGCTGATGTCATTTGGCATGACGAGTCAATTACCGTTGTGGGTAAACCTCTTACCGCGGTCGATATGGATATGAACCATATACCGGATGCGGCAATGACAATTGCAACTACAGCTCTGTTTGCCAAAGGTACTACCACAATTCGAAATATATACAATTGGCGAGTAAAAGAAACTGATCGTTTAAATGCCATGGCAACTGAACTTAGAAAAGTGGGGGCTGAAGTTATAGAAGGTGAAGACTATATTTCGATTACGCCACCAGCTTCTTTAATACATGCAGAAATTGATACCTATAATGATCATCGAGTTGCTATGTGCTTCTCTTTAGTTGCACTGAGTAATACCCAAGTAACCATTAATGATCCTAAGTGTACGGCAAAAACGTTTCCTGATTATTTTGAAAAACTGGCGCAAGTCTCGTACTAATTTTGTTATCGTTCAATTTTTTACGCGATTTTGGGAAATAAATCCCGTATAATTTCGCCGATTTTCCACCTTAGGAGTAATATGTATGCAGGTAAGCGTTCCAGTGATCACAATTGATGGTCCAAGTGGTGCAGGAAAAGGAACTGCTGCAAGGTTAGTTGCGGAACACATGGGCTGGCATTTATTAGACAGTGGTGCAATTTATCGTGTGCTGGCTGTTGCTATTCAACATCATAATATTGTGATTGATGAAGAAGAGCCATTGATCCCTATCGCAGCGCATTTAGATGTGCAGTTTGAGATAACACCTGATGGTGATAGTAAGGTGATACTTGAAGGAGAAGATGTTTCAAATAGCATCCGCACTGAAGAAGTTGGTGCTATTGCCTCAAAAGTAGCTGCATTCCCTCGAGTACGTGAAGCGTTATTAAGACGCCAACGAGCTTTTAAAGTTGCCCCAGGTTTAGTTGCCGATGGTCGTGATATGGGTACCGTGGTATTTATCGATGCACCAGTTAAAATATTTTTAACTGCCAGCGCAGAAGAAAGAGCGCAGCGCAGATTTAATCAGTTGAAAGAGAAGGGTTTTGATGTTAAACTCGGGCGCCTTTTAGATGACATACGTCAACGAGATGAGCGAGATCAAAACCGTAAGGTGGCGCCTCTCATCCCAGCTGAAGGGGCATTAACTGTTGATTCTACTACTCTTTCTATTGGTGAGGTAGTAGAGAAAATCCTTGCGTTTACGGAAGGGAAGTTAGTGTAACGAATACAAACTTAAGCTCAATTAGTTAGTAATTGGCTTACAACGACAACCTGCTGTAAGGATACGCCAGGTTTTATTAACAACCCCATGAAACATGTAAGTTGATTGGATTAATAACTGAGTTTATATACAAGTTATGACTGAAAATTTTGCACAACTTTTTGAAGAAAGTTTAAAAGAAATCGAAACACGCCCAGGTTCAATCATTAAAGGTACTGTGGTTGCAATCAATAAAGACAACGTTTTAGTTGACGCTGGCTTAAAATCTGAGAGTGTTATCTCAATTGATCAATTCAAGAACACTTCTGGTGAAATTGAAATCAGTGTTGGCGATGAAATCGACGTAGCGTTAGACGCAACTGATGATGGCTTCGGTGAAACTATTCTTTCTCGTGAAAAAGCAAAACGTCACGAAGCATGGCAAGTACTTGAAAAAGCCTATGAAGAGAAAGAGACTGTTATTGGTGTTATCAATGGTAAAGTTAAAGGCGGTTTCACTGTTGAAGTGAGCAATATCCGTGCATTCTTACCAGGTTCACTAGTTGACGTACGTCCAGTACGTGACACAGCTCACCTTGAAGGTAAAGATCTAGAATTTAAAGTTATTAAGCTTGATCAAAAGCGTAATAACGTAGTTGTTTCTCGTCGCGCAGTTATCGAATCAGAAAGCAGCGTTGAACGTGATGCACTACTTGAGTCATTAGCAGAAGGCCTAGAAGTTAAAGGTATCGTTAAGAACCTTACTGACTACGGTGCATTCGTAGACTTAGGCGGCATTGACGGCTTACTACACATTACAGATATGGCTTGGAAGCGTGTTAAGCACCCAAGTGAAATCGTAAATGTTGGTGATGAAATCCAAGTTAAAGTATTGAAATTCGACCGTGAGCGTACTCGTGTATCTCTAGGTATGAAACAGTTAGGCGAAGATCCATGGGTAGCAATTGCTAACCGTTACCCAGAAGGTTCTAAACTTTCTGGTCGTGTAACTAACTTAACTGACTACGGTTGTTTTGTTGAAATCCAAGAAGGCGTTGAAGG
>PJEL010005097.1_pt1 | contig 10639 bp, 5 predicted proteins | sample 1853271 | NCBI WGS metagenome assembly PJEL01 (sample SAMN08108733, study PRJNA415343) | Invertebrate metagenome, whole genome shotgun sequencing project. | host: Globobulimina | place: Sweden: Gullmar Fjord | collected 2015-08 | reverse complement strand
GATCCATCTGTTATATTTACATCTAAATCTTCTGTTGCATCGCTATAATCTACGGTATCATTCCCTGTTCCACCATCTAGATAATCATCTCCGCCTTCACCTTTTAGTGTATCGTTGCCTGCATTTCCATAAAGAGTATTATCTGAACTATTTCCAACAATAGAATCATCATATTTTGAGCCCTGAACATTTTCAATATTTATTAGAGTATCTGTACCAACAGCAGTTCCACCACTCATATCAGTTGCAGTTCCATCTTCTAGGTTTACATTAACACCTTTTGTACTAGAACTTGTATCTATAAATTTATATTCTACTGTATCTCCAACACTAGTATTAGTACCACCATCTAAAGTATCATTTCCAGCACCACCACTTAGTGTATCATCACCTGCTGCTGATATAAGCGTATTATTGTTAGCATCACCTGATAATTTATCATTACCACTACCACTTGTAATATTCTCAATATTCTCAATATAATCATTATTAATATTATTTATTTTTACTCTTGATTGAGTACTTCCATTAAGAGTAACCTCAACACTATCTGTTTCATGACTGTAATCAATAGTATCACTATCACTTCCCCCATCTATAGTATCAATACCATCATTTATTGTTGATTTAAATATATCATTTCCAGCGCCACCAGTTAATCTATCAATACCTGCTCCACCATCAATAGTATCATTACCTGCTCCACCATCAATAGTATCGTTACCTGCTCCACCACTAATAGTATCATTTCCAGCACCACCAATGAAAATATTTTTATTCCCATCTCCTGTAATTATATCTGCTTGATTTGAACCAATTATTTTTTCAATATCAATAAGAGTATCTTTAGAATTATCACTAATACTAACTTGTTCAGTTGATTTTGTTAAATCTACATTAATTGATTCACTAGTTAAAGAAGAATAATCAACAACATCAATAAATGTTGAAGCAGTATCTGTTACATTATCTAAAGATGTAACTGTTTTATTTGTTTGAAGTAAAAGTTCTGTACCCTTTTTAATTAATGTTCCAAATTCACCATTTGGATTCTTAGAGTTAAAATCAGTAATTAAAGCATTTAGCATGTCATCTGCACTAGCACTTAGTGCTGTAATTATAATTGTTCCTATTGTAATCGAAACAGTTGATGAAGTATTTACAATATTAAATCTATGAGAATCAGAATCTTTACCACCATCTAAAGTATCATTTCCACCTTTCCCAACTAAAGTATCAGCTCCAAACCCACCACTTAATGTGTTATTTTCATCATCACCTGTTAATTTATCATCACCAAAACCACCAATAATATCTTCAACATTTGTAACTACTAATGTACCTTCTCCTGTAATCTGAGAAGCATTACCTTTTGATAAATCAAGTGAAATATCATTTGTTGTAAAACCAAAAGAAACTAAATCTTTTCCTAGTCCTCCATCAAGAGTATCATTACCACCATAACCTATTAAAGTATCATTACCTTCTTCACCAAAGATATTATTTGCACCATCAGTACCTATTAATGTATCATCATTTGTTCCACCAATTACTCCCTCAATAGAATTAAATGTATCGATACCTTGTCCGCTTGCAACTTCTCTTGGATTTAAAGATTTTAAATCAATATTTAATTTCTCTGTTACATCACTATAATCAACTGTATCAATTCCTGATCCACCTATAAAACTATCATCTCCAGCACCACCTTTTAAAGTGTCATTACCAGCTTTACCATCTAAAATATTATCAAACTCATCACCAGTAATAATATCATTATTATTTGTACCAATTACATTTTCAATATTTTTTACAATATCAGTATTATTAGTATTTAGATCTATTGCAGTTTTATTTGATAAATTTACATTTACTCCTAAACTACTTGAGTTTAAGTAAGAATAATCAACAGTATCTCCATTAGTTTCATTCCCTTCTCCACCATCAATATAATCATTACCTTTTCCACCACTTAATGTATCATCACCATCTTCACCTAATAATGAGTCATTTCCTGCTTCACCAAAAAGTTTATCATTACCAGCTTTTCCATTTAAAATATTACTTTCTGCATCACCAATTATACTATCATTTGCAGACGACCCAATAACATTTTCTACACCAAGAACTCTATCTTTATTTACACCATTTTGTTTTAAATCAGTAAATTGACTTTGATTTAAAGTAATTTCGATACTTTGATTTGTACCACTATAATCAATAGTATCATTACCTGTTCCACCAATAAGAGTATCATTCCCATTACTAGCAAATAAAGTATCATTCCCTGCGTTACCATCTAAAGTATTATTATTATCATTTCCACCAAGAGAATCAGTAAAAGCAGACCCTATAATATTTTCAATATTTTTAATAGTATCTTGTTCTGCCCCAATATTCGCGAAAACTTCTGTACCAGAATTTCCTAATATTAAGTTAACACCATTAGAATTAGTATAATCAACAGTATCCCCTAACGCAGTGTTATTACCACCATCAATATAATCATTTCCACTTCCACCAGAAATTTTATCATTTCCATCAAGACCTAAAAGTGTATTATTTGACGAATTTCCTGATAATGTATCATTATTTGAACCACCTTTTAGATTTTCAATATTTTTTATTAAAATATCTCCATTTCCAACAGATTGAACAGTATCAACGTTAAGATCAACTATTATTTTTTCACTTGCATCTTCAAAGCTTAAAGTATCTTCACCATTACCACCATCAACATAATCAGAGAGAGCATCATTCCCATTTGTTATAATAGTATCGTTACCTTTTCCACCTAAAAGAGTATTGTCTTTAGCATTACCTTTTAAAATATCATCAAACTTTGTACCAGTTAAATTTTCAATATTTGAAAGAGTATCTTTACCTGCACTAACAGTATCTTGTTCACTTAAATCAAGTAAACTAACTCTTACCCCTACATTTGTATTATTAACATCTAAATTAGTAGCAGTTGAAATATCACTATAACTTGCAGTATCATTCCCTAATCCACCATCTAAATTATCATCACCTAATCCACCTGATATGATATCGTTACCTTCTCCACCTAAAACAGAATCATTTCCTTTTCCTGCTAATATAGTGTCATTCCCTTTATATCCATCAAGTTTATTATTTTCATCATCACCTGTAATAAGATCAGCATATTTTGAACCATTTACATTTTCAACATTAAAAATATCATCAATTCCACCTAGACCTTGTGCTTCATTAATTGATAAATCAATAACTCTTCCAGAAGTAGCATTAATATAATCAATGGTATCTATACCATCTCCTCCATCAATATAATCATTACCTAATGTTGCTATAATGGAATCATCTCCATTAAGTGCTTTAATAGTATTATTTAAATCATTTCCTGTAAGTGTATCTACATAATTTGATCCAATTATATTTTCAATATCCCATAAAACATCAGTATCTGATCCAGTTGTAGCTTTACCTTTTCCTGAAATTGAAGCATCCTCTTCTAAATCAACAACTACACCTGTACCATTTGAAATACTTTCATAACTTACTGTATCAGTTCCAGCATCACCTCTTAATAAATCGCTTCCTGTTCCACCATCTAAAGTATCATTTCCAGCACCACCTTCAAGTGTATCATCACCTGCTTCACCGTTTAATATATCAAAGCCATTTTCACCTTTAAGTATATTAACCTGAGCATCACCAGTTAATGTATCATTACTTTGAGTACCAGTTATATTTTCAATTTCTGAAACTTTATCTGTACCATCTCCTGTAACAATTCCGCTTGTAAGGTTAGCATTTACACCAACACCATTTTGATTTGTAATACTTGAAAAATCTAATGTATCATTTCCTTCTCCACCTTCAACAGTGTCATCACCTAAACCAGAGGTAATAATATCATTACCTTTATTTCCATAAATTGTATCATTTGCAATTCCTGTAATTACAGTATCATTTGCAATTCCACCATTAACCGTATTTTCTAATGTTTGAGAACCTTTAATATAAGTATCATTTATATTTGAAGTTATTACAAAACCTGTAGTAACTTCTTGACCACTAGAATTAGTAAATGAATTAAATTTATACTCTCCTGGATCATCTGGATCTGTAATGTTTTTTACATTAACTCCATAAGAATTAGAGGATTCAATTTCTTTTTCAACTGGTTCAACAATAGTATCTTTATTTGCTTCTGAAACATTATCTATACTAAATGTTGATGTTGCATCAATTTTTATTTCAAAATTTTCTTTTGCAGGATCACCATTTATAGCAAATGGTCTTTTGAAAGAAAATGTAATATTTATTTTTCCACTTGAGTCTATTGTAAAACCATCAACTTCAGGAGTTGATGGATCATCTTTTTTAATAGTCCAAATAGTGCCACTTAGTGTTCCATTAGCAACAGTAAAACCATCAGGTAAAGAAGAAGAAGATATTTTAATTATTTCAACTGCAAAACCCTCAGGTTGAACTGGCGTAAAATTAATAGTTCTTGAAGTTTTATCTTCCCCAAAATATGTACTATTATCTGCATTAATTACAACATTATCATATTCAGAAATTTTAACATCTGAATGGTCAATTATTTCAACTTTTGATTGATTAATAATTCCACTTCTACTTGCAGTATCATTCGTATTTGGATAAATATTATCATAAGAGACTCCACCACCACCTTCAATAGTTAAAGTTCTAACTCCTGACTCACTTACAGACGAGGATTCAGATACATGTTGAATATCAATATCAAATTTTAAAGTAGGTTTAACCCCTTCAACTACAGATTCCTCTGTTTTGTCTGCTGATCCTGTATCATCATCATAACTTGTAAAAGGATCATTAACTTCTGGTACATCTTCAGGAGGTGCATCAAATTCAGCATCTAGAGTATCATCATCAGTTGATACATCTTCTGCTGCTTCAACTTCTTGTATAATAATTTGAGGAGTTGGCTTAGACTCCTCCTTTGCTTCAGTATTTTCACTTTCTTCATCTTCTTTTGAAGTATTATCTGGAATATTCACATTCGCATCTGAAACTAAAGAATCTATTGGCAAGGCGTTAATTTCTTCAACTTCTGATAATATAGTTCCTAAGGTAAGTGTTTGTCCACTACCATAAGAAAAAGATGGTGGAGTATCGTTATAACCCATTAAAGCCATTGATACAAAAGTAAAAGTTCCCGCACCAGGAATATCAATCACAATATCACCACCAATAAGTTTATATTCAGCAGAATCTAAATCAAAACCTGGAACTTTAAAGTCAATAACATCTCCAGGTCTTACATATACTGCTACATTTTCACCTGCATCAGGTTTTCCTGTGATTTTTACTTTTTTATCTTGATACTTAATATATTTGTTATTTTCAGCCATAATTTCACCTTGCGAATAGTAATTAAATTGTTAGATTATAACATAATTTACAGCTTTATTTATACAATTTTATTAATTTAAATTTAAATATATATGTTAAACGACATATATTAAGTAAAGAATCAGTTAAATAGCTTTTACATAATATGTTTTACAACATATTATGTAAATAATTTTGATTTTATTTTATGTTTTATTTATAAAAAATTTATATTATGTTATTATAAAAATAAAATGGGTTATTATGATTATCAAGTACTTATTAATTATTTTATTATTATTATCAACTGCAAATGCAGATAAAAAAATAAAAACAAGTTTAAAAAAAGACAAAAACTATTTATATATTTATATGCAAAATAAGCATATGTTTGATTTAACAATGAAATTAGATGCAAATATCATTTTTCCTAATAAATCTGTTAAAAGAAGTAAAATAATTAGTTTAAGAGCAAATACTAAAATTAAAGTACTTAAAATTAAAAGACTCTCTCGAAGATTTAAATATAACTCAAAGTATAAATGGACATTAGGGAACCTAAATTCTAAACATGATAATAAATACCTTTATAGATTACCTTATGCACTAAATACTAAACAAATGGTTTCTCAAGGTTTTAATGGAAGTTTTACTCATTTTAAACAATCTCAATATGCAATAGATTTTGCTTTAAAACCAAATACTGCGATATATGCAGCAAGAGGTGGTAGAGTTGTTAAAGTTAAGGAAGATTCAAAATATGGAGGGAATAATAAGAAGTTTTTAAAATATGCAAATCAAATAACGATAAAACATAATGATGGTACATATGCAGCATATGCACATTTAAGATACAAAGGAAGTATTGTAAAAAAAGGAGATTTTATACAAAGAGGTGATTTAATTGGATATTCCGGATCAACGGGTTATGTAAGTGGACCGCATTTACACTTGGTTGTATTTAAAGCAAAAAGTTTTGATAAAAGGGAATCTTTACCTATAAAATTCATTTCTAAAAAAGGGATTATTAATAATCCAAAGATAAATCAATACTATATTTCTCGACCCTAAAAGAATTATATTTTCATATTTAAAAATGTATTTTTAGAAACAATAATATATTTTTTAGTTAAAGTAGTTTTAAAGTTCTCAGATAAAACCTTTAACTTACCATAAGCAATTTTGGCCATATCTTTTTCTTCCCATAATATTTCAACAAATGTAATTGTTTTTCTATCATAAGCAATTAAATCAATACTATTAGAATTATTATCCCACCAACTATCAATAGAAAGTGGTTCATATCCAAAGATACTACTACGATTTTTATTTATAAATTCAGTAATGCACTGTTTGTAGCTAACAAATACTGTTTTTGATATAAAATCATCTTGAATAATAGAACTAATATTTGTAAAATTTTCTTTTTCTAAAGAAGAAATATTTGTATATATATAAGCAAACCAGAACTTTAAAGCATTATCTTCAATAAGATATCTACCAAATTTACTTTTCTTCAAACTTTCATTAATTGGTACTTCTTTAACAACAATCATCATTTCAATTAATTTTTGTAAATATCTAGTTAAATATGTAGTTTTAACATCTAAACAATCAGCAATATCACTGATTTTAGAATTCCCTTGTGAAATGGCTTGTAATATTGAACAATATGTACCTATATCATTTAAATCACTCTTTAATACATTTATTCCTAAATCATAAAGATAAGAATTTGGATACAAAAATAGATTATAAATATTTTCATTGAAATTTACATTTTCATTATAATATTTTAAATATTTAGGAGAAGTTCCAAGTAATGAATATACATAAAGCTGATCTATTTTATTTAAACTAGGTAAAAAATGATTAATACAGTCAAAGGGCAATGGTTTTAGAGTAATAATAGCAGAAGAAAGATTTTTAATCTCATTTGAATAAGTATCTTTTAAAATAAGAGAAGAAGAAATTACTATTTGAATATTTTTTTCTTTTAATTTACTTTTCCATATTTTAAATAAATTAATTAAAGAATTTTTATCTGCTTTAAGTATATTTTGAAAATCATCAAAAATTATAATAGTTTTAGTTTTAAACTTTTGTTTACACAAGTAAACTAAAACTTCATCAAAGCTATTTAACGTCATATCAAGATTACAATCTTTAAAATATTTGCAAATGTTATTAGCCATTGAAGAGAAAAACTTATTTGGAATTGTTTCATAATTAGACAAAAAAACAACATCTTTATTCTTTGAAAATTCATTTAGTAAAGAAGTTTTACCTATGCCTTTTATACCAAAAACAAACTGTATAGAAGACGAAGGTTTATTATAATTATCATTTAAAATACTAAGTTCTGACTCTCTTTTTAAAAACATTTATACTATTTCTTTTCTAATGCGAACTCAATATATTTTTCGAAGTTCTCTTTCGAAGTTTCACCAACAAATTTCTTTATAAAAGTGCCATCTTTTGAATACAAAAACATTTCAGGAATTTTTTTGATTTTCCATAACCCTTCTGCTAGTTTAAAGTTCTCTTCACCTGTAGTAACTTTATATTCAATTCCTTTATCTTTAATAAACTCAAGAACTTCTTTTTTAGGTTTATCTTCTTCTTTTTCAAATAAAACAGAAATAATCTCAAAATCTTTTCCATATTTAGACTGTAATTCATTTAATGTAGGAATTTCTTTTATACAAGGAGGACACCATGTTGCAAAAACATTAATCAAAACAACTTTTTTACCTTTATAATCTTTAAAATCCATTCCATCTTTTGTTGTTTTAAATTCAATAGATTCATCATTAGTTGTAGTTAATTTAAATGATTTTGATACAAACTTTTTTATTATAGGTTTATTTTTCTTTACATCAGCAACAAGGCTTTCATCAATTTCACTTTTGGTATCACATCCACTTATTAAAAGCACTAATGCTAAACAAGATGCTATTAAAATTTTTGTTTTCATAGTTTTCCTAGGTATTTATTTTTTTAAATTATAGTAAAGATTAATTAATAAAATATAAACAAGTTATTTTTGAGTTGTTAATTCTTTAAGTAGTTTTTTTGCTTCATCTTCATTAAAAAAAAGATTCATTGATAATTCGTGATTTATTCTTTTTAAAAGTTTTATTTTTTCTTCTAGTTGTTTAGATTTATTATCTTCATTTTGAACTAAAACATCTTTCATTTGCTTTTTATAAGAATCAATGATTTCACTTTTTTTTACAGCTTTTGACTTAGTATTTTTTGTTTTATTTTGATTAAGTAAATAAATACCAAGTCCTATTAAAAGAATTAAAACTAATGTTAGTGTATCCATTTCTAATCTCTATAATTTAACTCAGCAAGCTCTTTTGCTTCTCTAGCTAATTTGTAAGCTTTATTTGCAGTATCTAATGCTTCAGTAACTCTTTCATCACGCTCTAAATCTTTTTCAATATTTTCAATTCTTTCTAATATTGTTCTATAATCAAAATGTCCAATAACCTCTACAACTCGTGGAGCTTCTAAAACATATTTGATATATGAAGCATCTTTCCAATTACTAGTAAGTTTAGCATCAATATAATCTTTATAGTTTGATTTTATTTGTGTGTCATTAGCAATAAAAGAAAAATCTAAATCTTGGCTTTTCATTTTTGAAAAATATTTAGTATATAAATCTTGTAAATAAATTGGATTTACAAGATTTGAAATATAAGAATATACTTTTTCTTTTTCATCATTTTCTAACATATAAGTTAAAATTACTGATGATATTTGTTTTTCTTTACTATTTAGTAATTCATTAATTTTTTCATTACAATTGAAATAAACTGCTCCGGATTGTTTTTTATCTAATAATTTTACAAATTTAAATAACTTTAAATTAAATCCATAAGAATATTTATTTATTGTGAGTATTAATGAATTAAGTATATCATTAGGATTCATTCGTGTATTTGCATAAGTAACAATACTATTAATATATTCTACATCTTTTTTATCAAAAGTAAGATTCTTATAATAATTTTTAATTTCTTGGTCTAAATTTTCATCTAATAAACTTTTTGATTTTTTTTCATAAAAACTTGTTAATTCTTCAACTTTATATTTTTTTGAGTTTTTTGCCATTAAAGAATAATGTGCTGAGATTTGTTTGTATTTAGTGATTTTATCTTTAATATCAAAACTTTTTAATAAAGCTAGCTCTTTTATAAGAATTATTTCTTTTTGTGTATTTAAGCTATCTACTAGTTTTAATCCTCTTTTAGGTAGTTCATTTGTAAGTTTATTTAACTTATCGTCATATTCATCAAATGTAGAAGAGTTTTGGATATTTGATACTAAACTTATAGCTAATTTTGTTTTAATTGATTTTCTTATAAAAAATACAATTACTAAAACAATCAATAATAACACAGATATAAAAACATAAGTTCCTTTTGGATCTTGTGCATATATTTGTGCTATATCAAATTTTAACTCATTTGCTAAATTAAAAAAATCTTTAATATTATTTAAAAATGTCATCTAAACTTCCTCTACTTTTACTTAAAATTATAGACATAGTATACATAAGATTTCTTAATTTTTTGACTATATAAAGTATATAATATTTTATAACTTTATAATATGTAATTCTGATACAAATTTACTTATAAAGTTCGGCTTCGACTAAATCAATTAGAGCATCATATGATAAACTCTTTAATTTTTTTCCATTAACAAAAAAACTTGGAGTACCTCTAACTTTTAATACTCTTGCATCTTTTGTATCAACTGCAATAATATTCTCAATTGATTCATTTTTCATATTGTTTTTAATAGCTTGAATATCTAGATCTTCAACTTCTTCTAAAAATTTCCATAATAATTCTGGTTTTTCATTGTTGTGTTTTGCCCAAATATTTTGAGTTTTAAATATTATTTCTAATACTTCATTATACTTATTTTGTTTTCTCGCAGATTCTAGAATTTGTATTGCAAATTTAGAATTTTTATGATTAGCTAAATATCTTACGACTAATTTAATTTCATCTGAATACTCTTTATATACAGCTTTAACAACTGGGTGAAATGCAGCACAAGCTTCACATTCTGGATCTAAAAATTCTACAATTACAATGTTATTCTTATTTTCTCCAAAAGATATAGAATGATCTCTAACCAAAATAGAATCAGAATTTGTAGCTATTTTTTCTAAATCTTGAGATTGATTATTTTTATACATAATTGTGAAGATGATAAATAGTGTAGCTAATATAAAAAGTGATAAAAATAC
>PJEL010005096.1_pt1 | contig 10639 bp, 6 predicted proteins | sample 1853271 | NCBI WGS metagenome assembly PJEL01 (sample SAMN08108733, study PRJNA415343) | Invertebrate metagenome, whole genome shotgun sequencing project. | host: Globobulimina | place: Sweden: Gullmar Fjord | collected 2015-08 | reverse complement strand
ATAGAGTATATGACACCAGGAATTCATTTTAAAACAATAGGTTTTTGAGCACATTGGGGTATCCAAGGGTTTTCCATTCTTAAGTCATCAGGGTAAACTTTATGTATAGAATTTCAACTATATTTTGAAAAGCATAACCCAATGAATCAAAATTTCATTACGATATATTGGGGTTCTCGAATCTTGTTTGGGCTGAGTCTTTAAAATACCAGTGAACGCCGTTGGTTTCCAGCCAAAACCCCATATAGATAGAAGAGCGTTTTATCGATTGTTGCCTTCATAATTCAGAAGGTAAGTCAGATTTAGTGGCAACAAATCGATAAAATGTATGAACTGGATGGTAATATGTGCCGGATTGGCTATGGGGATTGTATGATTTTACTTTGAAGGGTTTTCCTGGATAGAAATTGTAAAAACAAGAAATCATGAACACAAGATACCATTCTTTACCTTCCAAAAAGTCATTATCACGGCATTTTTTTGCAAAAACTTTGATTTCGACGCAATTGTCCAATATCGCTTGAGTAGCGATCTGATTTTAAACTTTGATTTTAGTTTCAGTCATGACGAATTTAAAAGCTGATTGGTCAGTTCCTTAATGATCGTCATTTTTCCTTTTTTACAGTTTGGGCAACATAAGAGGTCGTGGCCTGTCAGCCGTCGCATCATTTCAAGAGTTGTTTCTTCAATCTTATGAGGTATTTTGGCATCAGGACCAATCAGTCCGCGGATAAGCTTAAGTGCCTGCTTTTTATTTCTGTGTGATAAAAAGCCGAAGTAGCGTATCTTCATAAATTTATGCGGAAGTACATGTAGCAGGAACCTGCGGATAAATTCATGAGCAGATACGGTCATTGTTTTGGTGGTATTGTTATCGGCCCGGTCCCTGTATTCAAAACAGACCTGGCCATTATCAATGGATTTGATCCGGTTGTTTGATATGGCGACCCTGTGGGTGTAACGACCAAGATACTCAAGTACCTGTTCAGGACCGGCAAAGGGACGCTTGGCATAGGTATTCCATTTTACCTTAAAAAGAGATTGAACAAGGGTGTTGAACTCTTGTTTAGAACTATATTTTGCAATTTTACCTGGCAAAGAAAGATCATTATTCAAATATGATTTTTTAAAAAGCCCAAGATACTGCTTCTTAAATTCCTTTGACAGGGATTGGACCCTGAACAGAAATGATTTATTGGAGGCTGTCCAATGCTTTTTATCAAAAGAAAGAGCGCCACCAGCAACAAGGCAATGAATATGAAAATGATCCGTAAGCTTTTGCGACCAGGTGTGAAGGACACAGATAAACCCAAGTTGCCCCTGAATCTTCCACTGCGGATCGCGGGCAAACGTCTGCAATGTATGACTTACTGCGGTAAAAAGATGGCCCAACATGATTTTTGGATTAATCAATATGATGGGGTTAAGCTCATGGGGTATGGTAAAGACCATATGAAAATAATTACAGGGCAACAAATCTGCCTTTCGATCATTGAGCCATCTTTCCTTTACCATGGTCTGGCATTTAGGACAGTGCCTGTCCCTGCAGGAGTTATAGGCAATCCGTTCAAACCCACATTGATCACATTGTTCGATATGGCCACCTAACTGAGCGGTTCGACAAACCGTGATACGATTTATGACTTTGAGTTTTTTATAAGAAAGAAGGTTTTCATTTCGATAGCCTCGGCCGTAAGCACTAAAAATATCTGCAACTTCACATGAATTTATCATTTTTGATCCTCCTGATTCTTATACATGGCATCAAGAGGGCTTTTAAATTCTGTGACCTTTTGTTGAATCAAATGAAGATAAATAATGGTGGTTTTTAGAGAAGAATGACCAAGGTGTTGTTTAATGGTATAAAGATCTGTTCCCTGGGCAAGAAGGTGGGTGGCAAAGCTGTGGCGGAGGCTATGAAAACAGGGACCTTTTTTTATGCCGGCTTTTTTTTTGCTTTGATAAAAGCACCCCTGGCTGCTGTATAACCAATATGCTTCTCCTGATTAATGCCGGGAAAAATCCATTTAATCGGTTTATATTTCTGCCAATAAATTCTAAGTTCCTCCAACAGATGTTTAGATAAAACACTGTAGCGATCTTTTCTGCCTTTGCCTTGTTCTATTCTAATCATCATTCTGGATGGATCACTTTCAATATGCCTGGGTTTGAGCCTCACAACTTCACTGATTCTAAGACCGGCACTGTAAGTCGTTTTAAGTAACACACGGTGTTTGAGATTGGCAGCGGATTCGAACAACCTTTTAACCTCTTCCACACTTAAAATATTAGGCAGTTTTTTAATTCTTGGCCGCGGCGGCAATTTGAATTTTCTTTCATCCCATTTAAGGACATTTTTATAAAAAGATGACATACCTGTTAAATGGAGATTACAGGAACTCCAGGCAAGTTTACGTTTTTGGAGAAGATAGAGCAGATACTCCTGAATTTCCTCGGGGCTAATCAGATCCGGAGATTTATTGTAATATTTCGTAAGTCTGGTCATGGTGTCCATATAATTTTTAATGGTTAAAGGTGAAAAACGATTAATAACCATGTAATCCATAAATTGAGTCCTAAGGTTTTTTTCCATTTTGATACCCCCCTGATATATTTAAAAATCCCTACCCTTATGGATAGATAAGAATCATTGTAAACTTATTTTGTAAAAATTAAAAATCAGGTTTGAATTATAGATTTTCTAACTGGTTTCGAATTATCGGCATAGGCAGTGTTGGGTAAAAAAGGTTTTGTCGTATTGCCAGGTAATAGGAGATAAGGGGGGCAGAGCCAATGCAAGATTTATGACAGGCGTTTCATTTGCGTTTTTGGCAAATGACATGACTGGCGGAAACCTTGCGGGCTTATCCGCCCCCCGTTCTCCGGTAATCACGTCCAAAGATTTTGCTAAACACTTATTCTGAAAGCCCGTAAACATTTGAGTTACTTTAAAATATGTCGAGTCCATCTTCCGCGAAGCGGTTCAGTTCATAGACAAAGCGCTCGCTTTTTTATTCCTTTTTAAACCTATACAAAAGTGGCTTAACCATGTGTCTATCTTTTTGGGGGAGGATCACTTTATTTAAAATTTTGGGCATGCCCATTTCTAAAAAAAAGGGCATGCCCTGAGGTTTGACCATGTGAAGAAAACTTGGGCTCACCTATTCTTTTATCCGTCTCAATTCCATGCTTTCCTTCCAATGGGAGGCGAATATTAAAGGTTGCTCCTTTGCCAGGCGAGGATGTAACACTCATTTCACCGCCATGGGTTTTCGTGATAATAAAATATGACACGCTGAGTCCCAGGCCTGTACCAATTCCCCCAGGTTTGGTCGTAAAAAATGGCTCAAATACTCGTTTTCGGGTTTCATAATCCATGCCGGGGCCGTTGTCCATAATTTTTATGCAGACAGTCTTCCGGTTTTTTTCAAACTGTGTCCCGATGACAAATTGAGGGTTTTGGGTTCCAGCCTCCTGCATGGCCTGGGCGCCGTTACGCAGGATATTGAGCAGAACCTGCTGGATTTTGGTTCTCTCACAGGGCACAGGGGGTAAATTATCTTGATAGTCTTTTTTGATATCAATCATCTTAAAATCGTATTGTTTTTTCAAATTAAAGTCGGTGGCTGCCAGAGCCAGAGTCTTCTCACAAATTTCTTCTAGGACATAAAAAGAATGCTTCCCCTTGCTTTTTCGGGTAAAATTGAGCATGTTGTCCACGATCTCTGCCATTCGATGTCCTGTTTCAGTGATCGTCTTGAGCATGCCTATTATCCCCCGTTTCTCCATAAAAATGTTGATGGCAGACAGACTGATTCCGATTTCCTCAGCAACCCGCTTATTGGCAGGCATTTGTGTATCCGTCAGGCGATTGCGAATTACATTGGCATTCAGCATTATTCCGGATAGGGGATTGTTTATTTCGTGGGCCATGCCAGCGGCAAGTCTTCCCACAGACACTAATTTTTCTGATTGTACCAAAGCCTCTTCAATAAGTGTTTTTGCGGTTACATCATCAATTTGAATAATGGCACCTTTGGCTGAGCCAAAAAAGAGAGGGAAGATAGCCACATCAAAAACGTGAGCCTGGTTGTCTTTTTCATAGGCATAGTTTTTTATGGTCTGTATCTGCTTTTCATTTATGGCAGATTGGAGTTTGTCTGTTTCAATTTTGAAGGGTGATATGCATTCATACAAAAATTGTTTGGTGGTCTCTTGCCGGTTTTTTTTGAAAAAAATGCTTGCTTCACGATTCCACAATTGGACTCTCTTCTCATTATCCACGGCAATCAATATTGAAGAGAAGGAATCTATAACATTTGCCAACAGGTTATGAAGATGGTGAAGCTCATGTTCCCGGTGAGATAGTTTATCGATTATCTCGTTGAATGACCTTGCACGCGCTTGAACTTTTCCGTCCAAGTACATATGCGAGTTGGCTGGTAGGCCTTCTTCTTCAAAGGATGAAATGTTGTTTTTTATCATTGGTTTTCCTTTGCAATGGTTGAAATTCGTCCTTGTTTGTTCTCTTTTTTACTTGCCAGGTTGTTAGAAAAGATCTCTTTTCCCAACAGATCTTTCAAGCTTGCTTAAAAAAATCATATATCCGTACAGGGCATTGTAATAATTTGTATCCGCCTGGGTAAGAAATGTCCTTGCATCAAGTACCTCAGATGAGGTAGCAACCTGCTGCCGGTACTGGAGGTTTGAAATCCGCCAGTTTTCCTTTGCCTGGGCAAGGGATTGTCTGGCAGTGTCAATATTTTTATTTGCCACCCCAAGGTTTAAAAAAGCCGTTTTTATCTCAAGCTTGACCCTGTCTTCTATGCCTTTAATTTTTGATAAAAGGGCTTGATAATCTTTCATGACGCTTGCGATCTTTGATTTCGTTTTTCCGAAATTATAAAAAAGCCAAGAGGCCTGCAGGGAGATGGATGCATTGTAATCATTACTGAAATCATTGTTTGAGGCGGCAAAATTATCACCTTGCCGCTCATAACAGCCGATGAGAGCAACCTTAGGGTAATAGGCACTCTTTTCAAGGGCTATCAGTTTTTCAAGATTTTTTAACCCAAACCTGAGAACTTTAAAAACAGGCCTGTATTTCATGGCCATGTTGGTAAGAGACAAAAGGTCATGATCTGCCAGGGTAATCTTTGAAATATTTTCAATTTCAGTTTCTTTTTCAATCTCATACGCAAGGAGCATATTAAGATGTGACACTGCCATTTTAACACCTGCCCTTGCTTTTTCCCGGTTCTGCCGAACATTTGCCAGAGCCACCTTTGCCCTTAAAAGATCATTATATTTGATCATGCCATGGTTAAATAACTTTTGAGCATCTTCCTGGTGGGATTTCAGACTATTGACAGCATCCTGGGTAATGAGAAAAATTTTTTTTGCAAAAAGAATATTAAAATAAGCTTCTTTTACATTTTGGGTGAGATCAAGAATGACCTGTTCTTTTTCCTGGTTTTTTATTTCCAGTTCAAGCTTGGTCATGTCATACTGGGTTGACAGGGCAAAGCCCGTAAAAAGGGGTTGTACCAGGGTTACATCCCAGTTAAAGATGCGTGAATGGGCTATTTGTACTTTAGTTTCTCCCGGGGCTGCACCAGGGCCTGCGGGCAATGCAATTTTCAAAATCGGGTCATTTTTAAGTCTTGTGTAGGCAAAATTTGCAGAAGCGGTTGTCAACATATTTGCTTTTGCCACTTTTATCTTCTCGGCAGCACTCAGCTGTTTGTACCCGGCCTCTATAATGGATGAATTGTTCTTAATGGCAATTTCTAGGGCCCGGGGTAGAGTGATTATTGTTCCTGGCATTTCATTGCAATAAGCAGTTGGGATTAAGCTCAGGAGGATAAAAAGGATGGATACAGGGATGGATTTATGGGATGCTACTCTTTGTTTTCCCGGGTTTTGTTTTTCGGGAAGTGCTTTTTTGTCAGGTTTCATTACAAGAGAGTACATTACCGGCACTATAATTAGTGTCAGCACCATGCTGACGATAAGTCCAACAGCAAGCACGCTTCCCATGGGGGCCCACAAAGGAGAGCCGCTTAAAATCATGGGAACAACCCCTGCTGCTGCTGCCACTGATGTTAAAAAAACAGGCCTCATGCGGCGTTTTCCTGCATCCATGGCAATTTGAAAAATATCTATATTTTTATTTTCTTTATTTGCAAGGAGGTGATCTGCATAATCCATGAGGATAATACCGTTTCTCACCACAAGCCCGCTCAGGCTGATGATACCGAGGAAACCGGTAAAGGAGAAGGGGTTATTGGTAAGATAAAGCCCGAGGATTCCGCCAAACCAGCTGATGGGTATCGTGAAAATAATGATAAGGGCTTTTTTAGCTGTTTTAAACTGGAAAAGGAGAACCAGAAAAATGCAGACAAGGCTGGTCACAAGGGCTGCTGTAAACTCTCCCATAATATCCTCTTGATCTTCAAATTCTCCCCCGAAATTTATGGAGATAGCATCGGAAAAGTTGGCTTTGAGTGCTTCTAATTTCGGCTTTATTTCATTTAAAATTTCATTGGGCATCCTTCCCATCTGAGCTTCGCTGCGCACCGTGATGGTGCGGACGCCGTTTCTTCTTACAATTTTGCCGGTCTGCCATTCAGGAATAACTTTTGCAATCTGTCTCAGGGGAATCCTTGCCCCTGTGGTAGAGGAGGTGATGTATATATTTGAGATATCATCAAAATTTTCTCGGTGTTCCGCGTCATGCCTTAGGAGTATTTCAATGGGATGATCCCCTTCCCACAGGGTTGAAATGTGGAGCCCTTTAAAACTGACGGCAAGCATTTGTGCAATATCTTTACTGGAAAACCCCATCCTGTTGGCAACTTCTTCATCCACCTGTATGGATATCCCGTAATAATCCTCCCTGAAATTAGTCCGGACAAAGTTTGTCCCCCGGGTGTTTTTCAGAAGCTGTTTTACCTGGTCTCCGATTTTTTTAATTTCATTTATCTTGTTTCCAACAATTCTTATTTCAATGGGAGCATCAACCGGAGGGCCCTGCTGAAGCTGCTTTATGAGAATATCTCCATCGGGTATAAATCCATCAAATGCCCCAAGCAGTTCATCAACAAGTTCCTGGGTGGCTGTATTTGAAACCGTGTTAATAAGAATCTGGGCATAATTTTTATCCGGTGGTTTGGGGGCGTATGTTAAATAGAACCGTGGAGATGAGCAGCCGATAAAACTTGATAGGGTGGTTATCCTTTTATCTTTTTTCAGAAAGGTTTCAATTTTTTGGACAGCACGATCTGTTGTCTCAAGATTGGTGCCCTGGCGCATATAAACTTCAAGGCAGAATTGATTCCTTTCAATAAAGGGAAACATTCTTACTTCCAAAAGGCCCAGGAGAAAAATGGTGCCGACAGCGGCAAGAATTCCTAGGAACACAGTCAGTTTAGGCATTTTAAAGGCTTTTTCCAAAATATAATTATAAACCTTTTGCAGGATATCAAGGAAGGAGATCCTTTTTTTCTTTTTTGAATGCAGTCCGGTTTTTATAAAAAAATAACACAGGAGGGGGGTAAGGAAAATTGCCACAAATAAAGAGACAATAAGGGCAATGGTTACGGCAATTGGCAGGGTAAAAAGGAATTCACCTGCGTTTCCCGATAAGATGAGGTCCACGGGAACAAAGGCGCAGATAATGGCAATGGTTGCCGTAAGTATCGGGATAGAGAGGTCAGTGGCACTTTTCCAGCCAGCCTCCCATCTGCTAACCCCTTGATCAAGTTTTTCAACATACTCGTCAACAATTACAATGGCATTGTCCACAACCATCCCGAGAACAACAATAAGACCGGCCAGGGTCATTTGCTGAAGTTCAATATTCAGCGCATCAAGGAATGCAAATGTGATGAGCACGGTTATGGGAATTGCAAGGGCTGCAACTGCAGCCATGCGAAGGGGTAAAAGGAGCATGGTGACCATAATGACAGCCGCTATGGCAATTAAAAATTCCTTGAGAAAATGATGAATACTTGCCCCGACAACAACGGGCTGATCAACAATTTTTTTAACCTTTACATCGGAAGGGATTCTTTTTGTTGCCAGTTCTAATTTTGCGCCAACCTTTTTGCCGAAATCCACTATATTGTATCCGGCCTGCATTTCCACAGACAGCATGAGCACCCGATGGCCGTTCACCCTGATAAAGGAGTCCGGCTCTTCATCCCTTCTTTTTACCTTTGCAATATCCCTGATACGAACAACTTCTCCTTGGGGAGAAACATATACCTGCTGGGTCAGGATCTGTTCTTCGGAAGTATATTGATCTTTTGTATGGATGGGCGCTTCGGAATTGTTTAATCTTATTTCACCGGAATAGGCAATGGTGTTCTGGGATTTCATGGCCTGAATCATCTGGGGAAGGCTTATGCCAAACTGGGAGAGCCTTTGGGAATTGCTTGTGACATAAATTTGCTCTTTTTGTTCCCCATATCGTTTTAGCTTTGAAACCTCGGGCAAAGGCCGCAATTCATCCTCGATTATTTCAATATAGTCTTTTAATTCAACATATGAATGCCGGTCTGACTCAACGGCAATGAGCAAGGCAATGGTATCTCCGAAATCACTGTTAATAATCGGGCCCAACACCCCTTCGGGCAGCTTTGTCTGTTTAAGTTCATACAGGCCGTGCCTTACCTTGGACCAGAATTTATCTTTGTTTTTTATCCATCCCTGGAGCTCAATGGTGATGACACTGACGCCGTCGGCAGAGGTGGAAAAGGTTTCATCTTTTTTAATTTCATCATAACGAAACAGGTATTGTTCAATCTTTTTGGTAACCTGTTCCTCCACTTGCTCTGCTTTTGCGCCGGGATATGGCATGATGATAAGCCCCTGGCGAATGGTCATTTCCGGGTCTTCCCGCCTTGCCATGTGGGTAAGGGAATAAACACCCACGACCACGAACAGGAATGTCAGGATCAGCGTAACCTGGCGATACTTCATTGAAGCTTCTACAATATTCATAGGTTTCCCTTTGTTTCAGTTTAATTTTCAGTGGATGCTGTTATCTGACACCCGTCCGTCAGTTTGTGCTGACCTGCCAGGACCAGAATATCCCCGGGTATGAGCCCTCTTTTAATCCTGATTTCGCTTCCATGGACGGCCCCTGTGAAGACTCTTTTGCGAAAGGCCCTGGACTCATTTTTGTCCGCAAGAAAGACATAGGTCCGGTTATTGGTGTCCCGGACAATGGCGCGTCCCGGGATTGTCAATGTTTCAATTCGTTTGTCTGTTTCAATGGATACGTTTGAGATCATACCCGGCCGCAGGCGATACTCAGAATTGTCCAGAATGATTTTTACCCTATAGGTTCTTGTCCTGGGATCCGCCACGGGACCGATATGTTTGACAAGCCCGTAAAAGGTTTGATTTCCCAGGGCAGGAACCGTGACCATGGCTTTCTGACCAATTTTTAATTGCTCAATTTCCGATTCAGGGATGGAGGAGCACGCATAGATTTTGTCATTTTTTACAATTGTGAAGGCAGGGATTCCAGGAGAAACCATCTGGCCTATTTCAATCGCTTTCATCCCTATTACGCCTGCAAAGGGTGCTCTGAGTTTTGTGTCCCTGACCTGCTTTTGGATAATATTTTTTTGAGCCCTGGCCTGGGCCAGTCCCGAGGTGATTTCAATGAGGGCTTTCTCGGGTATTACCCCCTCTTTAAAAAGAGGGCTCAACCTGTTGAAGGCGTCCTTGGCTTTTATGAAGTTTGCCTGGGCTATCTCAAGGCGGCTTTGGTAATCGTCAATTTCAATTTGGGCAACCACCTGATTTTTTTTTACACGATCGCCCAGATCAACATTTGCCTTTACGATTTTCCCGGGAACCTCAAAGCTTATGGGGGAAGTTTTCTCGGCTTCAAGAAAACTGCTTACCAGAATCGCCATGTGATCTGAAACCAGTGTAACTTTTCGGGTCGTCACCTTTATTGGCTTTAATGGGTTGGTTTCAATGGCATCGGATTCTTTGCAGGAAGACAAGAAAAATGACATCAGCAGAATTGTCATGGAAAAAACCAGGGTTTTTATTGGCAAGGATCTGAAATCAGGCATTTTTTAACTCCCTTTGTTATGGATTTGAAAAATATTATTTGGGGTGCTATTCATTTTGTTCTATCCAAATGGAGTGGTGGATCATTCCAAAATCCTCAAGCCTGCTGGCAAGGCATGACCCCAGCAGGGTCTTTTGCCGTGGGGTATGCTGGGTGTCCCAGTGGATATGGATACTAAGGTCTGTATCAAGTGTTGCATGACAATAAATTTGAATTGCCAAAGGGCCTGCTTCTTGTGGGGTTTTTGTCAATAACCCAATGAGTTTGTCAGCCACATTTTCAAAGTGTTGCCCGGGTGTGCGAAGGTTTATTATCTCAAGCCATTTCATCCTTGTCCTCCTTGGTCAATTGATGTTAACTTGTAGTCGCATATATTGTGCCGAGATGAAATATTAAGGAATAACAGATAGTTATCTCTGTGGCGTTGTGGGCGATTGTCGTATGTGGCGATTTTTGTTGCCACATACGACAATTTGAGTATATATTGCCGCATACGGTGTTTTTAAAAGCCCAAAGATTACTACTTTTGTTACTTTCTGAATA
>PJEL010005095.1_pt1 | contig 10642 bp, 11 predicted proteins | sample 1853271 | NCBI WGS metagenome assembly PJEL01 (sample SAMN08108733, study PRJNA415343) | Invertebrate metagenome, whole genome shotgun sequencing project. | host: Globobulimina | place: Sweden: Gullmar Fjord | collected 2015-08 | reverse complement strand
ACTAGGGAGTCACAATGTACCCACAGGAGTATTTATTCAAAGTTTTAAATATGATAATGGAAAAATGGTGGTACCAGCGATTGATTGTATCCTCCTGCAGGACAGGCATGGTGACGCTCCAAGGCACCTGATGACAGGGGACCTGTGCAGTTTTACTGATGATGAGATTCGATACAAGAGATGCCTATAATGGCAGTTCAAGAACAATTACAGTCCAATTGTGGTTCGTGTGGAAATTATGTGGCGACTCTGCGACACGTGTGAACCCTCATGTGATGATGAGGGTATCCACCGTATGGCGCTTTTGGGCTACCTGCGTACCAGCAGTGATGCTTGATAGAATCCAGAGATTTCATTGAGTGTTTGTGGTATACACAGAGGGTAAGAGACGGAGGCTGTGTGGCATCCAAAGGGGAGGGGGTTGGACACACATGCCTGAGCTCGTCCGGTCTATTTGACCCAGGAGCGACGGCTCTCGTCGACCCCTCCAAGAAACCGAAATACACTTCCCACACCATCCGGTTCGCAAACAACAATAAGTAATTCCATTGATTATAAATACTAGAGTATCCTGCAGTGCAGCCACTGCCTTCGTGTCGCATACCGGGATCCATTGTCCAACACGACTTCCAGACCCCAGGAACGGTACCAACAACCCTCTATCCATCAATCTCTGCCAATCTATGACCTGTTGCTGATGCGTCATTGACTGGTCTCATGTGGGTGCCACAATCGGATCACGGAGATTCCCGAGCACCAACCATGGCGATGACTGGGATGAGGACTGGCCGATATGCTACGAATCGCAGTCGTGGCAACACAATTAAATTTTTATTTCTCTCTCGAATCCCATCCCAAGGTACTATTTATCATTTTAATATTATAGAAATCCATAATAATGCGCTATATCCTTCTTTCCGTGGGCAGTTGGTGAGTGGCCATGGGCACGCCTAGAGGTTTTTTCGCGGAGCTCCTCGAGGGCGGGGCAGGGGGCGGGGGCGGGGCTACCAAGGCGGGGACAGAGATGGAAGGGCATGACGATACCATGCCCCCAGGCGAGCCACCACTGTCTTCTCAGTTATCCATGGTGCCGAGTCTTGCACTGCTTTGACATTGTTGGTGCGGCAAGAGCCCGCCGGATTTTTTCAATTTTCACAGGGGGCGCCTCCCTTCACAATGTTTAACTTGTCCGATGACAATATCCATTGTATTCGTGTGCAGAGGTACCACAGTAATCCAAATACAATCATTTTTGTGATTATAGCCTTGGAATTTAGTACGCATATACTGAGTTGGTACGTGGTCGACCCACGGGGCAGCGTGCACAAGGCCTGATCCGTGTAGTTCCAAAACAACAAGTAGGCGTGACTATACGTGGCCACGCGTGTCTTTGGTGTCGAAAAAAATAATAGAATCATTTCCTCAACACGGGAAAGCGGTGAAGTTGGTCGTCGTTTCTTCCTCTCCATGGCCGGGAGTGGGCCGTCTCACGTTGAACAGCATATGGGGCAGGGAGGTGGGGGACTTGGACGTGACGCTCCTGCCCAATATATGCCTTATGCCAGTGGTATTATGAAGCATATAGATAGATTTCATAGGGTAGGGCAGTCTCCGTATCCATTTTATGATCAGCATTATCCTCCAGCGGAGCGTTTTGGAAACCCATATGCGTCAAGGGGATACAATGTTGCTCATGGGGCGCCAGGCCCTAGTGTTTCGAATGGGTATAGTATGGGAACTAGTTACGAGTCGCATATGATTCGACAGCAGGCAAGACCTTTTTCTGCGACGAGGCTGTATGGAACAGAGAGCCAGAAACAGAATGCTGTGGCTGCTGAGCCAGGGGCTGTTGAGGACGTGTCTGCCAGGCCGAGAAAGTCCTGGAGTAGGAGGGAGGTGTATAAAACGTTTGATGAAGGAGACGCTAAAGCACAAGCACATACAGCGTTTGCGGTTGATTTGACAATAGATGGGCTCAGCCCAGAGGAAGATGGTCTTTTGCCACCAGGGTCCAATCATGCTTTGTATGCGTACGTGCGTAATCTTATACTGAATGAGTGGAGGAAGGATGTCAGTTGCTGTTTATGGAAGGAAGATGCGGTGTCAATGTTTGGGACAAATGAAATGAAGGCGTATGCAGTTGCTGCTTGGACGTTCTTGGATAGTCTTGGATATATCAATTTTGGAGTGTCTGATTCGATTCAGGAGCTTGTGAAAACTGGAAAAGAAGATATGGGGAGTGTTGTTGTAATTGGCGCTGGTTGTGCTGGTTTATCTGCAGCACGACAGCTGCGGAAGAAGGGGTACAAGGTTGTTATTCTTGAAGGCAGGAATCGGCCTGGAGGTAGAGTGCATACTGAGCGTATGTCGGGGCCTCCTGGTTCCAAGAAGGAGGCGATGGCTGACTTGGGTGGCTCGATTCTTACCGGGATAGATGGAAACCCTCTCGCTGTTGTGTGCAAGCAGATGAAGCTTCCTCTTCATGAAATCAAATCTGCTGATGTGCCCATTTACCTGTCGAGTGGAAAGGTGGCTGATCCTGATCTCGATGCGCGAGTTGAGGGTGTGTACAATAAACTTTTGACGCAATGCGATAAACTCCGAAGTTATGTCGACTGGACCTGCCATATGTCTTTGAACGATGCACTGGAGACATTTTGGGAGTCTGAAAAGCAAACGTTGCGGCTCAAAACAGAGGAAGAGCACACATTAGCACGGCAACTTTTTGATTGGCACCTGGCGAATTTAGAATTTGCAAATGCTTCTCTATTGAAGGACTGCTCATTGATGCATTAGGATCAGGATGATCCCCATGAGATTCCTTGTGCCCATTGCTTTGCACCGGGATGCAATGGACAGTGGATTGGAAAATTGAGTCAAGATCTTCCAATTTTTTATGACACTGTCGTAGAGAAAGTAAAGCGTTTTTCAGACGGTATCAGGATCTATACGAAGAATAAAAAGGTCTTTTGTGCGGATGCAGTCATCCTGACTGTGCCCCTAGGTGTGTTGAAGAGGGACAAGATCATATTTGAGCCCTCGTTATCTGCCAGGAAGAAGGGTGCGATTCAACGCATTGGATTTGGAAACTTGAATAAAACAATCATGTTCTTTGATAAACCGTTCTGGGATACACGGTATGATATTTTCGGGCACATTAATGAGCACCAAGCAATGAGAGGAGAAAACTTTATGCTCTATTCTTATGCCGGCATCTCTGGAGGAGCTCAATTGACTGCTTTATGCTCGGGAAATGCTGCCGAACAACATGAAAAGCGATCAGTTGCAGAGAATGCTGCAAAGATGTTGGATCTGCTGCGAAAAATATTCGAACCAAAGGGGGTAAAAGTCCCTCCTCCATACCATGTCATTTGTACCAAATGGGGATCTGACCCATTGGTTCATGGTGCGTATTCGTCAATGCCTGTAGGAAGTATTGGCGGAGATGATTATGATATCTTGGGGGAGTCTGTGGGAGGAAGGGTGTTCTTTGCTGGAGAGGCAACGAATCGAAAATTCCCAGCCACAATGCACGGAGCATTTTACACTGGCCTATGGACAGCGGCAAATATTGATGCAGTCTTCTCAGAGCGCGCAAAATCTCGAAGACCCCTAGCAACTATGGATGAACTGCACCTCCATGCCTTCAAGAAACAGAGGAGAAATGTGTTATCCCAAAATTTGACACCAGAAGACGAAGCATCATTGAAAAAGGCAAGGCTCCACATGGCATTCAACGATCCAGCCTATCCTGCAGATGAAGTCGCAGGCAATGGCCACCTCCGAGCAATTCATGGTGATTCAAATTCTCTGTTCAATGGATACACGCTCTTGTGGATCTCAGTCCATGGGCGAGCAGATCCAGCTTACATTGTGCTGCCAAGAGCATCTTTTGAGGCAGCCAAGAAAAATCCTGAGAATAGCAGCGACATCATCAAGCAAATTGTGGGCAAGGTACCCGACCAATTCACGGGGACACAGAGTGGCGTTATTTCTGAATTTGTCAACTCTATACTCTTGAAGAGGCGATCTGATCCAAAGAGACAGACCCCTGCATTGCTCCTTAAGCAAATAGAGCAAAATCTACACTGAAATCTGTTTCTTTTACAGAGTGTAATATAATCAATCACAGAATACGCTTTCGCTTTGTATACCGATAAATCACCCAAAAGATCCACAGGCACCCGGTAATAATTGCTGCCGTTGTTCCCCAGAAACCAACTACACTCGACTCGAGCCTTGATCTCAGATTCATTCCGAATATTCCAGAGACACATGCCCCTACTGCCGCCGCAAATGAGGCAATCGAAAGCATCAATTCAATTCGATTAACATCATAACGTCTCAACGACAGGGACACGTTAATAGACTCTTCCAAATCTCTTGCTCCCTGCAATAATCTGTCCGCCTCTGACCTCGTCATCTGAGCTCTCTGTGCATAATACTCCAGCACATCCTCTGTCTCCTCTAACTCTCTTTCTTCATCCTCATTTTCTTGCATTTCTTCCTGAATCGCTTGTTCCTGGCTGGCAAAAGATGAATCCGAGGCAGCACCAGCAAGTGCAGAATCACCAATTGCATGTGGTGGGCCATAGTAATCAGATCCATCAAATTTCACAGGATCCTGATCCAGCCTAGCCTCTCTTTGCCTTTTATTAAGTTCTCTCTGTTTACGTTTCTCCTCACGAATCGGCCTCGTTGATAAGTTGAGCTCTGCAATTTTCTCATCATCCTCCAACAACCCCTCCAAAAGCTCCTCAAAAGACTCTGCCTTTGCCTCGAGCGCCACAAGCACATCCTTCACCCGACGAAGCTCTTCTAAATTTGCTGGTGTAATATCCCGTGGCAGCTTTTGCAACACCATACTCACCCTGTGAGTCGCTGCCACCAGCTCTGCTTCCAACTTCAACGTTGCAACATTCAACGCAGCCTCCACAACCTCCAACTCAAAGGCAAACACAGACTCACTCCCATTACTATAATCCCCACCACCCTGACCATTATTTAACAACGAATCTCTGTCCGCATCCACAGACCCAGCCAAGTTTGCTCGTCGCTCCTTTGTCTCAGCATCAGTACGCAACTTTGTACACAAAATCTCCACAAACTTTTTACTCGACTTGGAGTATGGCTCAAACAATAAACACTTCTCAGCCGTCAAAAACGCCCGCACACCTCCAATATTAATCAGAATACAATCATCTTTACAGTTGATCCCAGGTGATGTTTTTGTAGAACTAGAAATCGACCCATCCACCGTTCTCAAATCACGAGGAGGCAACTGATACCGACGAATCAAATCCCTTCTACGAACATGAGATATCCTAGACCTCCCTGCATCATCTATCCGAAGAACCTACACAAATAGACACCTCCATCAGTACAAACATGACGCATTCCTTCGAATCAACAAGCAAGTTACACTTTCCTACTACAAAACATGCCACCCAACACCAGACACTCACCTCAAACATCGCCTTCCCCACCGCCATCGATGACCCAGGATTCTCTGGAACATTATGTTCCCACGCAGACCCATGCTCGGCCACATGACTCCACTCCCCTGATATCTGAGAATCGGATACAATATCCAGAGATGACAGCACCGCCTGTCGAAGCTGCTTAAACGTCTCTGTCGCCCCACTCCTCTCTGATTTATCATTAGTCGCATATACGTGAACATCTGAGGTACGCGTATCCCTCCGACATTGCCCTGGTACCAAACAAGGAAACACATGACCGAGTGGCACCCCAACACCAATACCCCCAATCGGCGTCTCTTTTGGTCTCCAAGAACCACCGCATGTACCAATACGATACTGCACTCTTTTCGACAGCGATCCTAGGGGTATTTTCCTAGAGACAAGGACATGCCCGAGACCAACGTGCTGTTTGCTTGGTGGCACAGTACAGGCCATACTGGGTATTAAAATCCACGCGTATTTCAATGTGTATGTATAAATATAGGAAAACTTCCCTTTCTATGGACTGCGAGCGAATGGAAGGATATCCAAAACTCAAGTCCGCAGAAGACACCAGCACGGATAATGCGATATGGTTGTATTTGTATGCCACACACGGGGAATTTTTGTTACTTTTTATTATAAAATTAAAGAGACAGAAGCCATCGTTCCATCATCATCGTTCTCTATCCCCCTCCCCGGAGTAGAGTCTGAAAGATGGAGCCGAATGGGTCTTGGCCCAACTGTCTGGGATCTGGTTTGCAGTATATCTGTACTAGTCCCTCTGCTACATCGCATATCGACGGGTCTATTCCTTCGACTCGTTTTCTGAGTGCCTCTATGGCAATTCCTGCGAGATCTCTGCTTCCTTGTTGCAATGCCTGCATGGAAATCAATCAGTCATCGGTATCTGTGAGTGCTGTACATGGTGTGTGGCATACGACGTACCTTGACGACGTAGTACGCGCATTGAGAGATTGAATTGGTTCGAGAATGCTCCTCTCTGGCTTTGCTGTAGAGACCATAGGCCATGGAGAATGCCTTGGTCTTTTTGCTGTGCGGCATGTATTCTACTACATGCAGCATCGATCGGGCTATGATTAAATCTTTATCTAGGGGGGATGCGACATGAAGGCTTTTTTCGATTACGGAATACAGGCGATCTGTATCGCCAGAGCGGATCATGTCAGGGAGTGCCATCCCCATGCCTTTCCAGCCGAGTACATCAGAGGTGTAGAGACCGGATTTGAGATACACCATTTCTTTGTCTTCTTCCGACCCTTGCATCCTACACGCATCAATGTATATATAAATGGGGAATGAATCCATGTGCTAAGAGGAGAAGAGAAGAACAAGACCATGTATGCGTACCGACTGAGCCATTTCAAAGACCGATGCTTGATCTGCTGCATAGCATTCACAAAGTCCATATTCTCTGCAGTGTGAGGAAACTGACCCAGTAGTACTTTCAAACGCCTCCTACTCTCTGCGGTCACTGGCACAGCATCATCCACATAGGCATCCAGAAGCATGGTGGCAAGCTCCACTCCACACTGGAAATCGCCCTTTTTAAAGTGCAGTAGGGACCCGTAAAGACACACATCATATCCATCATTCATCTTTTTCTTGGATCGAAACCTGTAGTAGGCAGTTTTGAGCATTTCATGCCCTTCATATGTGTTCCCTTCAGTCAAACTCTCAGCAAGTCTATCCAGTGCCTGAGCCAATGGGTACCCATGGGTTGTATATTAGTCACATACTTGTGTCATAGCAGGAGACTGTCACGTACTCTGGAAGCCTGTAACGAGAGGCTCGTCGTCGCAATCCCGAGAGAGTCCATCTCTCACCTTGATACAGCTGTTGATCGTTCACCTCTCTCTACAGGGATGCTACTACCATTATTCGATCAATACAATGCTATGCAGGGATAGTCTGCATGGGTTGAATGTACCTGGCATGAAATTGTTTAAAGTATTTATTTAACTATGGCATCGCATCTCCACACGTGAATTGATTGCTACATGCCGGCATTGCAACCAAACTACTATATATTGAGATAATAATGTTGCAATCAGTCGTACGTAGGTCATCGCAGGTGCTCTTGAGGCATGGTGCCTTTACGGGGACAGCCACAGGGTCAGTGGAGCCTGGTGCCTCTGTTCTTGTCGCTCGTCAGCATGCGTACAGTACAGACACGCATGACGATTTTAAACCAAAGATAAAGGCGGATAATATATCTGGGAGTATAGACGATGTGATTGGTGCGGATGTGGCGAGTCACAAGGTGTTCTTGTATATGAAGGGTGTGCCAGAGGCACCAATGTGTGGTTTTAGCAACATGGCATGTCGGATTTTGGATGCACACAATATCGAGTATGGTTCCCGGGATGTGTTGTCTGATACAGAGCTGAGAGAAGGGATTAAAAAGTACACGAGTTGGCCTACGATTCCTCAGGTGTTTATTGGGGGCGAATTTGTTGGAGGGTCTGATATTTTGTTGGATATGCACCAGAGCGGGGAGTTGAAAAAGACGCTTGATGCTCTCTTTTCTCATTGATTCGTTTCTATGTAACACATATTGTGGAAAGAAATCATGTCAACCGATGTCCTCTTCCGGAGAAGGCTCTGAAACCCGCATTGCTGGGATGCACTGGGTTGACCTGCTGCACTGGTACTTTGCCCAATCCATGCCTATATACCAACCGGCTCCTGCACACACACACACACATACGTTATAAAGGGATATGCATGTATGTATATATATATATGCATGAATGAGACGTACAGCCATACTGGTGTCCTGATTGGTGTGTATCCATACATGCCAGGATACATGTCTGTGAAGAAGAGATACAAATGGCCGGCGAGAATTCCCAAGATTCCTATAAACGGACTCGCTCCCTGCGCAATATCAATAAGCAGCATTCCAAATGGTAAATACAGTGCTTGGAATTTCACCACGCCGAAAAAAGACACCTGCGTTGCAGGGTTTTGCTTGCTCCACAGGTACAAGAGCATAAAAATGAGAGCCTCTCCGTGGAAGAACTCTCTGAAAAACATTGGCAACAGACCATCCAATGCTAGAATAAATATCATACCCCACCCCACCATGGTGACTGCATCTGCTGCATTCCCCAAAAATTTAGACTTTTCATACGAAACTCCATACTGCACCAACCAAACCAGGTTGAACAGGTAGTTTATGCTAGGTCGTCCAATAATGAGAAAGTTGGTGAGAAGCCTCCATAATTGTGGTATAGGAAATGAAAATTCAGCACTCCACGAGTGATAGAAATAATTCACCGGCAACAAGCCAATCAAGAGCAACCCCCCTGTCACCAGGTAACATGTGAGGAGGGTCCTGCAGACTAGAGGCAGGTCCTGAAACCAGCTTTTCACGGAACTGCATCATCGAGTAGTACAAATTATTCTATGTATACAGGGATCCACAATGTATGCTCTATACCTGTCCTGTATGCCGTGAATGTTTGTTCTTGGCTGTACCATGGTGTCAGGTCAGGAACCACGCCGTCACTCAATCGACACACAGATGTACTCAGTGGTATTAGTAGTTATTAAAAAGTACTTGTTGGAGCAGCTGTTGGGAATATAATCCCAACAATAGACAATACAAGGCCAAGCTGAATCTCAACGGAGATCAGATACCTGCAGATGATGAACTCCTTCTGCTCTATCGAATGTCGGTTAATGATATATATTATATACTTTTAGAGATTTTGCACGCTGTATACCCGCATCATGGGCTTGGTGAGGTATGCTTTTTCAAAGTCCTATTTACGAAATTTCAAATCTTCCGAGATGGTGCGGAAAGGCGGTTTCCTCGGAAACCACCCATCACCTATGTAATAAGCGAATTCGTTACGATACATTTCTATACACCCATGTGATGATACTTGGTTGATTGACCGAGGTGTAGTTGTTTTACGCGTCCTTGTCTTGCAGACCCAGTCTCAAGACTGACGTCTTCCTAAACGCGTTGTTGTTCTGTACGTGTTCTCGCCTTATCGGGCTCTACAGCGAAGGTTTTATTCATAAAGTTGTATTCTTGGTGCAATATCTTTCGACTTGGGTGGGTTTGAGTGGGTTACGCGGAGGGTTGTTGTTGTTCCCGGAAATTGACACGTTGCCGTTCGATTCTTTCGGTGCAGTGGTGTGACAGTTCTTTTTTGGATTATTTATATAAAAATTAATGCACGACGAAGGAGGTGTGTTGAGTGAGGGGGAACAGGCCATTGCTCAGGTGATGGTGTGTGACCTGTTCCAGACCCCAAAGGAGTGCGTCTCGACTGAACGCACGAGTAGCGACAGTAGTGATCTGAATACAACTGTAAGGACAAAGAGTGGCAAGGTTAAGGGGCGGAGGTCCCTGAAAGGGAGCACAACAGGGCCAAAGGGGCCATCACAAGTATCACAGGCTGTCTCAAAATCCAAGGCCATGAGAGCCGTGCTTGCAAGTAAATGCGACGAATCTCTGCATCCTATTATTCGTATGGGATGGAAGCCGTTGTGTTCTGTCACGTGCAATGGCTTGGACGGCGTGTTTTGGGGAGGTCACGATAGGGATGTGTACATCCAGTGCACGAGTGCACCATATGCTGGGTTGCCACTGACTGATGTGTCATATGGAGGGTGCATGATGTCTTGCAGTCATTTTGAAAGATTGGCTGGGAGAGAACTGAGTAAAAAGTGGAAAGAAAGTATCCATGTGGTGGAAGAGAATGGAGCTTCTAGGATGACAGTGCTCAAATGGTTGAAAGAGCAGACCAGGCTCAAGTATGGGTCTGATATTGTTGGCAAGCAACTGTGGGTATGCTGGTGCTCGGATGCTCGTTTTTATTACGGCACTGTTGTCGGATATAATCCCTCGACAGGCAAGCATGCAATCAAGTACAGTGCTGGTGTGACTGAAGAGTTGCATCTACCATTGGAACAAATTGATTTGGGTCCATCGGAGCCTCAAGTCGATTCTACCGTGGTTTCCCCTACGAATCGTGTTATCGTACCCAACCCTGTATGGACCCAGAATTCAGACGTGTCCATGAGCGTCACCATGCCTGTCCTGCAGGAGGATACAATCAATCGCTGGTACCACCATTTTTCCATTATCATATTTAAAACTTTGAATAAATACTCCTGTGGGTACATTGTGACTCCCTAGT
>PJEL010005094.1_pt1 | contig 10642 bp, 26 predicted proteins | sample 1853271 | NCBI WGS metagenome assembly PJEL01 (sample SAMN08108733, study PRJNA415343) | Invertebrate metagenome, whole genome shotgun sequencing project. | host: Globobulimina | place: Sweden: Gullmar Fjord | collected 2015-08 | reverse complement strand
AATGGTGTAATGGTAGCACGCCCTTATCAACAGGGGAGGTTCATGTTCAACTCATGGTTGGAATACAACAGAGTAAAGGAGAAAGAAGATGAATTTTGAAGAAGAATTAAAAAGCATGATAGAAGATACGAAAAAAAAGAGAGATAATCTTCTGGATGAGGATTATAAAAATGGTAACGAAATTAGTTATGTAGTGTTAGAACGTGAATTGGCAGTTTTGATAGTCGTGTTAATTAAATATCAAAAATCAATTATGAATTCGCCAAAATTTTAAAATGGGGATAACAGAATGAGCCTTAGAACGCGATTTTATATTACTGGTAAAATAGGACCAGGTGGAATTAAATGTCCGTGCTGTGCAGATGGCAAACACAAAAGAAGGAAGAACAGAAGGTTAGGACGTTTGGCGAGATCTTGGGCTAAAAGAGAATGGAAAAGAAATGAGAAAGTATCCAGATATATATAATAGTATGATCCGATGTCCACATTGCGATTGGTGTCAGGGAAATTCAACATTAAGAATTAAAAAGAAAGTGCTTGGTAGACAGGAAGACGTGGAACAAAAGACGAGATGCGGAGGTTGCGGTAAGAAGTTTTGGGTATTTGCACGATTGACCGTTGAGTTTAGTTCTATTCCTACTAATGATAAAACAGAAATTGAATAAAGTTTTGAGCAGAGTTCTTTTAAAAAACTTCTAAAAAGAGGTGTATGTCAAAGGGAATCTCTATAAATAACCCAAACGACCTGGTGAGTTCCACCTACCTGACAAAAAAATGTGGAACGTTATATCTTAATAGTGTAATGGTAGCACAATATCCTCATAAGGTATTAGTCTGAGTTCAAATCTCAGTTAAGATACAAGGAGAAAGAAAAATGAAAATTGATTGTAAAAACTATGAAGGAGAAGCGGTTAAGATAAGCGAAATTCAAAAAGAAGCTGATTTGTTTAGAGAGTTTACAGATGATATTATTGAACAAGTCCATGATTTTACAGACAAAAATGGATTCAGGCCAACCAAAGTCAAACCTAAATCTTTATTGGGAATACAAACATTGGTAGGATCATATAAAATATATGCAGTTTTAGAAGAAGATTACCCGGAGCTTAAGTTGGAGACTATTGAAACTGTCATAGAATTGTTAAAGTTGTATGGTTTAAATGATGAAGAAGTATTTGATTGGATGTTTTCTCCTATTAAAATATATGGTGAGCTTGCTATTTGTTCATTATATAAGGGTAAAGGAGAAGTTATTATTAGTCACCTTAAGCGGTTTGCGCAAGGAAACATAGGAAGTTAAAGGAGAAAGAAAAAATGATAACGTTATTAACAATTGTTTTATGGTTGCTCGGAATAATGTTTTATATTGTTATGGGTTCGATAACTTTTAAACAGTTCAAAAAAAGATATGAGTGGTTTAGAGATGAGGATGATTTTACGTTTGCAATATTTATGTCCACTATATTTTGGCCAGCTAGTATAGTATTTGCTTTATTTATTCATTTAGGAATATATATTGAGGAAAAGATTAGCAAATTTGTCGATAAATACCTGAATAAAGAATCTAGTGAGGAATAATGAGAGAAATTATTAAAATGTTACGCAGGATAATAGGATTTCCATTTTATGTCGCAATGTTATTATTCTTATTGGTTGCTCATGTTGGTCAGTTTATTTCATTTATAGTAGGACATTTGGGAATATTATCAATGTTGTCTTATCCTATACATTATATATTTTTTATCCCATTTACTATTACTGAGTTTATTTATCAGAAAATTGTTGGTGGATTTGATTAAGAATTAAAAATCATTAATGTCGTCGTGGTGGAATTGGTATACACAGGAGGCCTAAACCCTCCCGCTCTTTATCGGGCATGAGAGTTCAAATCTCTCCGGCGGCACTAAAATCCAAGGTCCAGTAGATAGTTACTTCCATTCTAAGGACGAGGTTGGTGGGGTTCGACTCCCTCCCGGAGATACTATTTGTATTCATATCTCCGTAGCTCAAAGGTAGAGCGCGTAAATTGCTTTTTACGATTTTTCCTGGATTTAATTTTAAGGAGACATAATGATATCTAAAATGAAAAAAGAAGAAGTTAAAGAACACATGGAGCGAGCCCTTAGCAATTTGGGTTTAGATGTCAGGGAAGAGGACCCTACTTTTACAGATTTATTTAAAATGAAACAAGATTGCGACAAATGTCAGCTGCAAAAGAAGAATGCAAAGTATGGTTGTTATTGTTGGAAAGGTGATAGGAGACCTTTAAGATTGACTAGTTTTGAATATTGTCCAGCGTTTAAAGAATGTACACCTGAGACTCAAAAGGATGATGCGCACTCAAGTGTAGATGATACATTTGCTTTAATCCGTAAGTTTTCAAGTTCGCAGAGTAAGATTTAACCAATAATTTCGGGCCATTGATGTAAAGGAAGCATATAATTCCTACAAGATTATTGTAATAGTTCGAGTCTATTATGGCCTACAAACATTGGAGATAACATGACTGATAAACAATGGTTGATATTAGCCAAAGCGATATTAAATATGGCTAACGAAGATCGCGAAGATATAATGGGTATTATTAATGCCTATACGGATTTTAGTGAAGTGGAACCTGAAGATGTTGATGAAGATATAGTTGCCATAGCTGAAAAAATAAAAAGTGTACTTGATGCCAATAGAGGATAACATGACTGATAAACAATGGTTGATGTTAGCTGAAGCTATTAAAGAGGCTGCTGAACATCCGTATTGTGATGAAGGAGAAACTATACTTGGTTTTTTATTATGTCATTGTGATACTGTTAAAGATTCATCTCAAGATATTATAGCTATAGCTGAAAAACTAGAAAGTGTACTTGATGCACAAGGAAAAGATTCTGAATGAAGACTATAAATACTAATGAAAGACGTGTTGGATATATGATTCGCAGGGATGTGAAAGATTCATATCTTAAGGTTCAAGGATATACACCCAAACAGTTTCAGGGAATCACCACGGCATATTTTCATCCTTTAGTGTCGGGATATTCAAAAATGTCTTTTTATATAAGTACTGGATGGAGTAGCAAGTTAGAGGCGGAGAAAAAGTTACAGGAGTATTTAAAGAATATGCATAGTGCAGGAATAAATGTCCATGAAAAGTATGATTATAAGATTGTTAAGATTACAATTGCAGAGCAAGATGTCTAAAGATAATCAACTCTTAGAAAAATACATGAGAAAGTTTAAGGGCACGGAGTTTGAATTGAGTGAAGATCTTATTGCTTTTACACTGGAATTGTCTGAAGATTTGAATAAAAATATTTCTAATATGAAATATCCAGATGCTTGCCCCGGTCCAGATGGCACTCTTGAATTATATTGGCAGAAAGGTGACCTTTCAGTTTCAATAGATATAATGCCGGATAATAATTTTGAAGTATTTTTTTATGATCATGTTAAAAAGATTTCAGAAAATACTGATTATAAATGGGATGATTTTGATTTAAAAAATATATGTAAGTATATAAACATTTTATATGAAAGGAAAGAACAAAAATGATATGTAAGACGATTGATAAAATTCTAAGAGAGATATAATTTAAGCTCCCTGTTCCTGATATATGTCTTCTAAACATATGCCTTGCAAATTGGGTGGAGGCGAGAGGTTCAATTCCTCCAGGGAGTGCGACGCACAAAGGAGAAATAAATGGACAAAAAACTGCACAATATTATAATTAAAATGTGGTCTGGTATTAAAAGCAATTTTAAAGCAGAAGGTTATGAAATTGATAATGGAGATTTATTTTTATATATTGGTTCGACAGAAATAGCCAGAGTGAAAGATGGTTATTGGGCTTGTGTTGGCATTGATACGGAAGAAATAGAAGAAGTGGAAACTGCTGAAGAAACAGGATAATAAAACGTCTTAACAAAGAGATGTTCACATGGGATAGGTGGAGAGCATTCAATCTTTTTAGACCGAGATGTCTATCTGAATTTAAGAATTTAATTAAACCATATATAATTGGATATACTAGAGCTGATGATTTATTATGTAGACCAAAGTGTAATCATTATGCTATTATGTTTCTTAAGGATGATGTTTTTAGTTGGTGCCATGTTACTAAGAAGGAATTTGGAGAGTTAAAATGAATTTAAAAGATATAGGATTCTATACTCTTTCTGACGATAGAGCTAAAAATGCCAGTCACAAATCTAATTTAAAAAGATGTGAGTTAATTCTTACAGACAGATGTAATTTTAGATGTCCATATTGTCGGGGATTAGGAGAGGAGTTTAAAGGTGATCTTCCATTTAAAGTAGCACTTGAGACTGTTGGAATTTGGATAGAGAATGGTCTTGAGAACATCAGATTTTCTGGTGGCGAGCCTACTTTATATAAAGGTTTAGATGGGTTAGTTAAGCTATGTAAGTTCTATGGAGTTAAGAGAATAGCTATTTCAACCAATGGTGCCTCTTCTATGAAAATATATGAGAGATTAATAAATTCCGGTGTTAATGATTTTTCTATCTCTCTGGATGCTTGCTGCGCTTCTCTGGGAAATAAGATGGCTGGTGGAATTAATGTGTGGGATAAGGTTGTTAATAACATCAAGGAAGTTAGCAAGTTAACTTACGTCACAGTTGGTATGGTATTTACGGAACACAATTTAGATGACTGCGTTAACAGTGTATTATTTGCTGATTCTCTAGGAGTATCTGATATTAGAGTGATTCCTTCTGCTCAGTACAATGCTGCCTTAAGTAAATTAAAAGATTTGCCTGAAGAAATTTTAAATAAGTATTCTATTTTAAAATATAGGATTAATAATATTAATTGTGGCAGACATGTCCGTGGGATTCAAGATTGTGGTAACAATAGATGTCCATTAGTATTAGATGACATAGCTTCTGCTGGAGGGAAACATTTTCCTTGTATTATTTATTTGAGAGAGCAAGGCAATCCTATTGGAGATATTAATGATAATGTAAGAAATGATAGGTTGGAATGGTATAAAAATCACAACACTCATGAAGATGTTATTTGTAAAAGAAATTGTTTAGATGTGTGTATTGATTATAATAACAAATTTAAAGAATATCATTAGAGGAATTAAGTAATGGATGACTACACGGTTAGATTTTGGTATAAAAAACCTGATGGTTATTGGAAACAAATAAGCAAAACATACAAGGGGTATAGTCATCAAAATGCTGAAAAGAAATGGCGTGATGAATATAAACATAATCAAATTAAACTGATAAGAGTTTCGTATCAATAAAGGAGAGCGAAGAATGGAATCCTATGAATTATTATCTGGTGAAGTTATTGATCTTTCTGTATTAAGTATTGAAGATATTGGTTTTATAGCTACATTAAAGAAAGAAGTAGCAGGAGATTATCCGGATTATTTTCAAATATTAAGGAGTGTTAAAGGAGCTGGATCTTACATATTACCAAATGGCAAATTAACATCTGAGATTTGTCAAAGTATTCTTTATCGCGTGGCGCATGATATTGCAGATCGTTTAGGAATTAAGCAAGGATGTTTGTTAGACCCAAGTATAACACGAGAAGATATTGAAACCGCTCTGGAAAATGAGGATAAAGATAATTTGTTAAGTATTTTTGAAGCTGCTCAGCTTCTTAGAATGTCTCATATAGATACCATTCAACTATTAAGAGAAGGTATATTGAATGGAATTAATATTAAAAATGTGTGGGTTGTTAGAAAATCTGACGTAATAGATTATGAGAAAACATTTGTGCAAGTAGATTTGATGGAAAAATATAAATGTGAGGAATAAGTTATGACTAATGAGAAGCGATATAATTTTGTTATTCCATTAAAATGTTCTGATGGTTGTGATGAAGAAGCAGAGAGGGATCTTTTATCAAGAGATTGTAATTTTTCAGATTATCGTGTTTTATTGAAACGATATAATCTTTGTTGTCATCTTTGCGGTGCACCTTTAAATCTGCGGTACGACTCAGAATTTGATAAAGACGGTGGATTTTTGGTATCATATCCTACAATGATGAAGAAATGGTACGATGAATATGAAATGCATAAGGATCATTCTGATGACAAAAGATATGAGAGTTTTTCTGAGTGTGGTATTGAAGATATAGTAAATTAAAGGGGCGTGGTGTAATGGCTGCATAGCAGTTTCCAAAGTTGTTAGGCGTAGGTTCGATTCCTACCGCCCCTGCTTATTAAAGAAAGGAAAGAACAATGTCATTTGAAAAGGTATATGATTATATTAAAGAAAAAATAGTAAACGAAAATTTTGAGTGCAACATGCTTTTATTTGCTTTATGGATTTTAGCAACATTTGGATCTTCATTTGTTTTTACAGTGATAACTAGTAGTTTTAGTTTAATTGCCTATTCTTCTTTTGGAATAATTTGGGCACTTGTTGTTATTGCTATGAGCCTTTCAATAAAGAAAGGTATTTAAATGCTTAAAGATGAAGATTTTATAGTAAAAGTTAGAAATACATTGAGTGACTTAAGAGAATCAGTAGAAGAAATGGATGAACTTTGTCACGACAGATTTGATTATTCTTGGATGGAAGATGCTATTAAGGAAGTTCCTGGTTTTAGAATCATTAAATGTTGTAATAGAGAATTTAAGGTTGACGGTCTCTCTATATATTTTACTTGCCCCATATGCAATGAAAAACGTAAACTTCGCTGTTATAGTTCTGATAGAGAAATTGAAGATGTAATTATTGCAGTTTTAGAGTGGAAACAAAAAAGATATGTAGGTGAGCCAGAAGAAGTTACGCCACATTTCTTGTGTATTGATTCTTCTTGCGATGGACAGTTAGAGTTAATGGCAGAAACCGAAACTATTGATGGTGGCGCTTGTGGTGATGGAATGCGGTATGAGTATTATCAATGTAAAGAGTGTGACAAATTGCATTATAGAGTTGATTTTGACAGCTGGGAAGAGTTTTCTTATCCAAAACATCAAGAAAATCTTCAAGAGTGCAAAAGCATTCCAACGCATAGAGAATTTTGTTTTTTGCATCCTAAATTAGAAAATATAAAATCTTTTGTCAAGGCGTGAAAATAAATTAGTTAGAGGAGATTGTATGAAAAATTTAAATTCAAATAAAAAAAATTTAAATTCAAATAAAAAAAATAATAAGCATGTTATATTAGATAAAGAAATCGTTATAAATAGCGTTGATGGTATTATAATTGCAAAATCTAAAGAACCATTATCTGAAGAAGATGTTAAAAAAATAGAAAATATGTTGGATAATAAATAATATGACACGCAAATTCAAAGAACTTAAAGATAAGCTAATGCAGCTTCCAGACGCAGATAAAAGATTAGAAGTTGCTCGTAAACGACTCCAAGAAAGATTGAAAAAATATATGAAAGGAATCGCTGATGGGGAAAAGAAAGATAACTCAGGAGGGTTAAGAATGGAAATTACAAGGATAGGTCAATTGCCAATGTTAGATGCTTTATTAACAGGAAAGCAGCTCTGGGATCCCAAGGAACCACTTATAATAAGATTAATAAAGATGAAAGAGGTCAGGGAGGCAATAGAAAAAGAACATAATTATATGTTAGACCATCCAGATGATAACAGTTCTCTTGATATTGGTGTCATCCTAGGAGCACTTAATCTGTTGGAAGGTTTATTAAGTGAATAAAAATAATGGAGCCTTGACGTAATCTGGAAACGTAATGGAATGAAAATCCGTTAATAATGGTTCAAATCCATTAGGCTCCACATAATAATTATGAAAGGATATATAAAGCAATGAATTTTATTAAGAAGTGGTTTAGACGACGAGATGCCAGCAAGGGTAAGATTAAATTGTGTTTAGTTCGTAGTTGTTGCGAGATAATACCTAATATTCCCGAACGTCGTTTTTGTGATGAGTGTAGAAAAGTATTGGATTTAAAGTGTAGTGAGTGTGAATCTGATGCCAATGTTAATATAAATGGAGTCAAATATTGTAATAAATGCGATTTTAATCAATATAAGAAAGAAGCATTTTATTTCATAGATGTTTTATTAAAAAGATTTCAACAATATATTGGTTTTGATTTACCGCCTGCTGCTATGAGAAAACAAATTCAGTCTTGTTCAGAATATGATGTATTTAAAATATTAATGGAAGATAGTATTTTAGAATATAAAATGATTGAAGAATATGTCAAATCATTATTAGAAAATGTACATAAAGGTGAGCAATTTTACGATAATGATTCATTAGCTTTCTTAGCAGTTGCGCTTGAAGATGATGGAAGTTCTTTTGCAAGAAAATATTTAAATGATCTTGCTAATTTAGATGTAGCAGAATTATCTTTGGCATCTCGTGTTGCTAAAGAGTGTATTAAGTGTAAGTCAGAAATAAATGATATCAGTATGATATCAATGATGAAAGGAATAATTTGATGCATAGTATTGAAGAAGTTTTTAATGTTATCAAAAAAGAAAGAGAATATCAAGATCGTTTGTGGGGAAAGGCCGACAGTCAAGGTAAGCATTCCATAAGTGAATATATTCTTTACATTCAAGATTATTTGGCAGAAGCACGTGGTATTGTATGTCGTATGGCTTCTCCTAAATGTGATGAAGATGCTCTTCACATTATTAGAAAAATTGCTGCGATGGCTGTTTGTTGTATGGAGCAAAATGGTATTGAAGAACGTGAGATGAAAGACTTAGAAAATTCTTGTGACTTGCATGGAGTAAGTTGTGATGAAGGAGGAGATCCATTACTTAGGTTGGTTAAAAATTCCGAAGAGTTTGCCGCAACAATGGAAGAACATATAAGATTTTTAGAAAATGGTTCAGACAACTATAAAGAAGCACAAGATGTGGCAGATGGTCTTAGAAATTGTTATATTACAGAGGAATGGTGGCGTGGAATAAAAGTTGAGTCAAAGACGGATGGCGGATCATTTATATTGATTTCTATTAAATCCGGAGTAGATGTGGGCCTCCCTTCAAAAATTGGTAACATCCCTATTAAAGTGGTAGATTCTGAGGAACCCATTAGAGTGGTAGACTCTAAAGAATCAACAGAAGACTTGATAGAGGAGTCACATGATTTTTGTGGTGGTGGATATGTGATACCAGCTCAGACGATTCGTGTTGATATGGAAAAGCCTTATGGTTTTAATGAAGTGTTGGAAGAATCTGAGACCAAAACCAAACATTCATTGATTGGTAATACTGTTGTTAAAACTGATTATAATGAGGTGCCTGCAGATAGTAAATTAGTTACGTGGGAAGAAGCTCATCAGGTAAAAAATACACTCAATATGCGTTATTCTACATCTCTTTGGTGGAATGATTGTAAAATCGTATTCGATTCGGACATTGGATGGTCCATAGTGGCTACAGTTAAAGATGGATTTGGCAACTTTATACCCATATTAATAGATAATGTTACTATTAAAACAAAGGAAGTGTAATGGAACGTTGTCCAAGTTGTAAAGAGATGAGTGCTCATAAAAATATTCATACTGGCAAGTTGTTTTGTTCGTTTCGTGAATGTGGTTATGAGGGTGAGGACGATTACGAAGATGAAGATGATTGTGAGGATAAGGAGATTGAATGAAGTTACCAGAAAATACAACAGCTTATATAAAATGCGCTTATTGTGAAAAGTTAGTAAGATTAAATTGGAAACCTATTCATGCAAACCATTTAGACTCTGAAGAATGGGAGAATGGTGATTGTATAGAGATGATACCAGGAGATGATAGCTATTTTTTTAATGGTTCTATTTTTTGTAAGGATTGCTAATAAGAAGGAGTCGGCATGTTAGTACGTAATTTAAATAGAGGCGATGTAGTGGAACGTGATAATATATGAAAACAAAAATAATGCCGCTAGAAGTGCGTGAACATTTTGAAAAAATTCTTAAAGAGGTCACTGGCATAGAAGATATCCAGAAACATTATGATGATACTTTTAAAGGAGATATTATGGTTACTGATAAAGAAGATAGTAAAGACAGTTGTGTCAATCATCCAAAAAGCGATGTTGTGATCGGAGCCAAGAGATATAAAGATAGAAAGGATTTTAAATGGTTAGGGATTAATTTTCCACTGCTAGCACATTGTGTTGGTAATTTAAATAATTTCCATCGCAAATTTTACAGCGAAGATGATTTTTGTATTATAATGGACTTAGGAAAAGATAGGTGTGCTGTTCATATAGCTACAAATAAAAATAAATATACTATTGGTGCTCGAAAATCTTTAATTGATGGTGGACATTTAGATTGTGTCTTGTCTACCAGAACTTCAATATTTGGTGAAGATTGGACAAGAGGAAGGGATTTGCATGATGGTAAGTATTCACAAGAAACTTGGAATAACATTATACATGATATTCTCGTTCAAGAATTAGTATCAAGTGTATTTGCAGAGAAAGTTTAAAGGAGATTTGTATGTTAGTGATGGATTTAAACAGAGGTGATGTTGTTATTGCACTCAAATACCTTAATGCAGCTGATGTAAAACCCGGCACCATGGGTGTTGTTTTTGAAAGAGCGAATTATCATGGGGATAATAGTGGTCCGATGGTAAGATGGATGAATCAAAATATGTGCAATGTATATGAAGGAGATGTTGTTGCTACCACCAAAGAAACACATGAAATTATGAAT
>PJEL010005093.1_pt1 | contig 10648 bp, 7 predicted proteins | sample 1853271 | NCBI WGS metagenome assembly PJEL01 (sample SAMN08108733, study PRJNA415343) | Invertebrate metagenome, whole genome shotgun sequencing project. | host: Globobulimina | place: Sweden: Gullmar Fjord | collected 2015-08 | reverse complement strand
GATATAAAAACTCTTATTTTAAGTAATGGTGCAAATATATATGAAAAAGAGATACAAAAAACATTATCAAAAATAGATATCGTAAAATTATCTTTAGATTGTGTGAGTGCTGAATGTTTCAAAAAACTCGATCGTGTAGATAGTAGTGTTGATGTGAGTAAAATAGTTAGTGGTATGGTTGAATTTAGAGCTATGCATCAAAAACAGTTAATCTTAGAAACATTATTTGTTAAAACATTAAATGACAATGATACTGAAATTACATTGTTAAAAGATGCACTTAATCTTATACAACCAAACAGAATAGATATAGGTACTATAGATAGACCACCTGCTTACGCTGTACAGCCAGTAACTCACGATACACTTGTAAGTATTGCAGATACGTTAGAGGGTTTACCTGTAACAATAGCGCATAAAAATAAAATAGTAAACAAACAATCATTTGATAAAAATGAAATTGTTATATTATTATCTAGACGTCCATTAACATTTGATGATGTTGAAAATACGTTCGATGAAGAGTCGTTAAATGTGTTAAATAAATTAGTAGAAAATGAAGAAATATCTATTGTAAATAACAACGGAGTTAAATTTTATAAAATTTAGAAATTTAAGCTTCGTTTAATTGACAAAGAAAGATATTTCGACTATAATTCTGCCACTTAAAAAGATTAATTCTTTTTTAAATTATTAGTTCCGGCATAGCTCAGCGGTAGAGTAGATGACTGTTAATCATTTGGTCCGTGGTTCGATCCCACGTGCCGGAGCCATTTAAATTTCCCATAAACAATAGCATCATAAGACTTTCAAAAATAAAATTCAATAATTCCATTATTTTAATTTTAATACATTTTTAATACAAAATATTTTTTAATATATCTATATTCTAATCTGTATATAAAAAAGATTTCTTTTTTGTATATTTCTTTTTTATTCATTTTTCTACAATTAACTCAATATAACCTATTTATTAAAATTTATTTTATTAATTTATCTTCTTAAGGTAAAAATTTCATGACCTGATAATATGATATAACTACATCTAAAAAGATTTTGATAGATTAATCTTTATTCCTCAAAATCATTAAATAATCTTTTATGGACAACTCTCATTTTAATAGCTAAACTAGTTCTACAAATATTTTGAGCTTGGTAGGCAACAATTTGTTTGATATGTTTATCACTTGATAAACTATCAAGTTCTAAGTATTTCTTAGATTGTTGTACTACCAATTTTCAATCTAACCCAACACTTAAATTTTATAAATAAACATTAAAAAAGCCACTTCAATGTAGGACAATAAAATAATGTTTGTGATTTGGAGGTAATTAGAATAGATAACTCTTTACAGTTTGACGACGGCTACAGTTATCTAAAATCATAATAAGTAAGATACTTAATATTAAATAGAATTATATCAAATAATACATTTCTATACAAGTAGACAAATCAGTAAACACTATACTATTGTCAAAAATTGATAGGCATAATCTCTATGTCTGGTAAAATTCACTATCTGTGAGGCTAATTCTAGTTTGTAGGTATCTCACGAAGTGCCATTTAGTGAACAAATAAAAAAGAGACCGTACATCGGTTGTAGCAAAATAGGAAACTATTGAAGCTAAGCGGTGGTAAAATTTTTGTTTTACTGCTCACTGGACTATATACAGAAATGGCGTAGTGTATGATACTAGATTCTCAACCAAACTAAAGGCAACACTATCTAAGTCTAGTTACTGCAAACTATTGTACATTAAAATCATCAATAGACACTAATTATAATGATATGATAGATATATCGGATCGCATTACCCACGAAGAAGCCTTATTGTATTAGTATATAAAAGTACAGTTTAGTGAACGATAGACTCATTCCATGGGTATAAAGTTTCAATATAGTTTGGGAATAAATTGTAAGATTTATTGTATGCCAAACTATGCTCGCTCACTCCAGATCTAAATCCTAGGTATATTAAAATAGTTATTTTTAGCAGCTATTATAAAAGATTTAACTTTATTACATCTCACAGAAATGAACAAAATAAGGATTATTTTAATCTTCAATTTCTTTTATCAATTGATCAGCTCTAAGTTTTCCAATTTTAAATTTTACTTGTAATTCATTTGTAGTTAAATTTTTGTTTATTTGATATAACTCTTTTGTTTCATCACAAAATATATCTTTATCTTTCATTTTCTACTTTGATCTTGTCTATGATAATATGAAGATATATCTAAAGCTATTTTAATAATATACATAAAAAGTACAATACCACCTATTAATAATATACCAGGATTTAATAATGCATCTACTATCATTTAATTCTCCTTATTAGTTGTTTATATGATTAGTATTTTATCATATAAAATAAGTTACCTTTGAAAATATTGCATTATGCAATATTTCTATCCTAATCAAAATTTATACGTTAATATCTCATCATGGAAAAATCAACAAAAATATTAGAAGATATTAGTAGTCAATGTATTGCTGAAAAAAGTAGTTATGAATTTAGTAAAACAATGACCAAAAGTGATAAATATAGAAAAGGAAGAATAGATGCATTAAATTGGATCAATGACATTATCTATCATTTTATTAAAAAAGAAAAGAATTTTATGATTGAATTTATACAACATATAAACAACCAAAAAGATATAATTTCAAATATCAAAGATGGTGATTATAAAGATGCTATTTATGACCAACTGCATGAAATAGAGGTTAAAATAAATGATAGAACTACTAATCGGTAGTGTTATAGTATTTAGTGCTATAGCTATTTACTACTATTCTAAAAAGAATAAATATAGAAAACCTAAAAAAGCACCTTTTCACAAGACACTCAAAATTAAATAAATAACACATTTTGGACTTTAATAGATAATGAATATTATAGAGTACATAACAAAGTTTTAAAACATGCTCCACTTAATACAGAAACAAATACAATAGAATCATCACAAGAATTAAAAGTTGAAGTAATATTGCCAGAACAATTAGAAAAAGTAAATACAATACTAGGATGTTCTTTTATTGTGGATGATTTTAATAGATAGTAAATTAAAGAACTACTAAGTTTTATCCATCTACAAAACACTATAAAATTTTGTGACTAAAAATGTGACATTATTATTGTATTATAATATATAGTATTACTAGGTACATGTAATAATATAGCTAATATTTATAATTTTATTAAGAGTATATTATTGAATTAGAAGTTATTATCTATAATAAAAGTTTTTTAACTATAATGCTAATAATATCTTTAAATATAGGAAGTTGTATGTCAGAATCAAACTTTACTTTTCTTGAACAGCATGATCCGATTTTTTTTCAGTTGGCCTCATCAGCAGAACAATTTTTTAGAGCTGATCCAAATACAACATTAATTAAAATACGCCAACTTTCTGAAGCCTTTTCAAAAGAAATAGCTTCTCAGTTAAATATATCACCGTTTACATATACAAATCAAAATGAACTCCTTTATTCCATAGATAGACAACTTTCTTTAGATCCAGTAGTAAAAGATCTTTTTCATACTATTCGTAAAGCGGGAAATAAAGCAGTACATGAATTTAATACTAATCATAAACAAGCAATAGATGCTCTTCGTCTAGGACATAAACTTGCTATTTGGTATCATCGTGCATTTGGAAATGATCAAAATTTCATAGAAGATCTTTTTATTCTTCCTTCTGATCCAACAGAACAACTTCAAAAGATTCAAGAAGAAGCAGAAAAACTTAAAACTCAACTTTTAGAAGCAAATCAAATTTTAGATGAAAGTAGAGAGCTTATTAAACTTCAAGAAGAAGAGGCAAATGAGTTTTCTAACATTGTTAATAAAATGGAGTTGGATAAATTAGACCTTAAAAAGAGAGTAAAGAAACAAGAAGAGGAACTTGAATCAAATAATAATGCATTTAATGAAAAACTAAAAGCTCTTTCTGAATTAGAAAAAGATAAAAAAGAAGAAAAAGAATTTAAACAATCACTAAAAAGAAAAGTTAAATCTGCATCATCAAAGATACATCTTAATGAAAATGAAACAAGAGAAATAATAGATATTAAACTCAATGAAGCAGGTTGGATGGCAGACACACATACTCTAGAGTATGCAAAAGGGACAAGACCAAAATTAGGTAATAACTTAGCCATTGCAGAGTGGCCTTGTTATAATCCTTTGACAAATAAAAAGACACGAGCAGATTATGTTCTTTTTATTGGTCTTAACCCAGTTGCAGTGATCGAGGCAAAAAAATTTGGTAATGATGTAGCTGATGATTTACGTCAGGCAGAAGAGTACAGTCGTGATATTAATCTAGAAAGTGTTCATGAAATTTCAAAAATTGAAGGTATTAATATAGAAGTTAATCAATGGCTTATTTCTTCAACTTCATCTGAGACATACATTGTTCCTTTGGCTTACTCTACAAACGGAAGAGAGTATCAAAAGCAAATAGAAACGAAAAGTGGTATATGGTTTAGAGATTTAAGAGGTATTACTAATAAGCCAAGAGCTATTGTCGGATGGCCAACACCTGATGAAATACAAAAACTTTTATTAAGAGATGAAAATGCCATTATTACTAAAATAAAAGAAGATCATTGGGGAACACTTGATCTTCGTGATTATCAAAAAGATGCAATTCATAGAACAGAAGATGCTATTTTAAATAAACAACGTGAAATTCTTATTGCAATGGCAACAGGTACAGGTAAAACCAGAACAATTATTGCTTTAATGTATCGTCTTCTAAAAGCAGGTTATTTTAATAGAATTTTATTTTTAGTAGATAGAGGTGCTTTAGGTAAACAAACACAAGATACTTTTGCAGAAATTAGACCTGATGGTACACTAACTTTTGATGAGATATATGATATTAAGGAATTAAAAGACAAATTGCCAGATACAAAAACAAGAGTACATGTAGCTACGGTTCAATCAATGGTAAAACGAGTTTTAGCTTCAGATGAAGTTGTACCTATTGGTCAGTATGATTGTATCATTGTAGATGAAGCTCATAGAGGTTATACACTTGATAAAGAGATGACTGAGGGTGAAATTGAACTTAGAGATTTTAATGAATATGTATCTGCTTATAGACAAGTTTTAGACTATTTTGATGCAGTACGTATAGGATTAACTGCAACACCTGCAACACATACGGTAGATATCTTTGGTACACCTGTATATACTTATTCGTACAGGGAAGCAGTTATTGATGGTTATTTAATTGATTCAGAACCACCGTATAGCTTTGATACTCAACTTAGTCAACATGGTATTCATTTTGATAAAGAAGATGAAGTAACAGTATTTAATCAGGTAGGTGAAGTCCGTACAGAAATACTTGAAGATGAAATGGATTTTGAAATAGAAGACTTTAACCGTAAAGTAATAAGTCCTGAGTTTAATAGAGTTATTTGTGAAACCTTGGCTGAAAATTATTTAGACCCTACTGATAATGAAAAAACTCTTATATTTTGTGTTAATGATAATCATGCCCAGTTAGTAGTAGAAGAGATGAAAAAAGCCTTAGATAAATTTCATGGGGATCAACCAGATAAAGCAGTTATGAAAATAACGGGGAAAATTCGTGATCCTTTAGGGGCTATACGAGAATATAAAAATGAATTATTACCAAATATAGCTGTAACAGTTGATCTTTTAACTACAGGGATAGATGTACCTGAAATAGTAAATATTGTCTTTTTAAGACGCGTTAGATCTCGTATCTTATATGAACAAATGAAAGGACGTGCTACAAGACTCTGCCCAGATATAAATAAAGACATTTTTAGAATTTTTGATGCAGTAGGTCTTTATAAGGTTTTAGAAAAAGTAGATACAATGAAGCCAATTGTTCAAAAGGTATCTGTACCTATTACACAACTTATCGATGATTTAAATAATGAATCTTCATATCAATATAGTGGTGATACTTTTGGAGAAACCCACTCTAAAACTCATGCAAATGATGTTCATGAACAATTAATTGTAAAATTACAGCGTATCACTAGACGAACTAAAAAAATAGAAGAATTTCCTGAAGCAAAAGAAGCCTTTGATTTATTAAATACATTAACTAGAAAAGAACTTTCTTGTGAATTTAATGAGCTACCTCAAAAGATAAAAGAACTTACACCAAAAGAAACAGGTACCTTTTTTAAAGATAATCCCGATATTTTAGGCTTTATGGTTAATTTAAGAGAAGGACTTAAAATTGGTGATTCGGATATAGTCATTTCCAATCATGAAGATAAACTTTTAGGGATAAATCGTGGTTATGGTGTAGGTACAGATGGTAAAGAAATTCAAAAGCCTGAAGATTATTTAGAAAGTTTTAATATTTTCATTAAAGAAAATAAAAATAAAATTGCTGCAATCAAAGCTGTTTTAACACGACCTAGAAACTTAACAAGAGCAGATTTAAAATCATTACGGTTAATACTAAGTGAACATAATTTTAACGAAACACATCTCTATGAAGCATGGAAAAAGGCTAAAAATGAAGATATCGCTGCAACAATCATAGGATATATTCGTTCATCAGCACTAGGTTCACCGCTTATACCTTATACACAACGTGTAGAAACAGCATTAAAAAAAATAAAGTCTTCTCAGTCTTGGAATAATAATCAACTTAAATGGTTAGATTTACTAGCAAAACAGATAAAAAAGAATATAATTATTGACGAAGAAGCTCTTCAAAGTACACCTTTTAAAGAAAAAGGTGGTCGTAAACAATTAGAACGATTTTTCGATAATAAACTAGATGAAATACTAGATGATTTTGATACATATATGTGGCAACAATCAGCATAAATAATAAGGAATAATTTTTGAATACAAATGATATTGTAAGTAAACTATGGGGATTATGTAACATCCTAAAAGATGATGGAATTACTTATCATCAGTATGTAACTGAACTAACACTTTTAATCTTTTTAAAAATGGCAAAAGAGACAGGAGTAGATACTCGTTTACCTGCAGGATATCGTTGGGATGATCTTTCTTCGTTAGATGGTATAGAACAACATCATTTTTATCGTAAAATGCTAGTAGAACTAGAAGCAGCAAATGATAAACTCGTTTCAGCAATCTACCAAAGTGCACATACAAATATTAGAGAGCCTAAATATCTTACACAGCTTATAGATGACATAAATAAGCTTGAATGGTATTCCCTAGCTAGAGATGATCTTGGTGATATGTATGAAGGTTTACTAGAAAAAAATGCAAATGAAACAAAATCTGGTGCAGGTCAATACTTCACACCAAGAGTTCTTATTAATTCTATGGTAAAACTTATGAAACCTCAGGTGGGTGAAATTATTCAAGATCCTGCAGCAGGAACAGCAGGTTTTTTACTATCAGCAGATAGTTATATTCGTAAAGATACAAGTGACTATTTTGATTTAGAGGAAGAGCAGATTACTTTTCAAAAGAACAAAGCTTATGTAGGAATGGAGTTGGTTCCTGATACTCATAGACTTGCACTTATGAATACTATGCTTCATGATTTAGAGGGAGATAAAGATGGTGTTATCCATTTAGGAAATACATTAGCATCAGAAGGGCAAAAACTTCCAAAGGTTGACTTGATACTTTCAAATCCTCCTTTTGGAACTAAAAAAGGTGGTGGGCTTCCAAGTCGTGATGATTTTACTTATCCAACTTCAAATAAACAATTGGCATTCTTACAACATATTTATAGAGGTTTAAAAGCAGGTGGACGAGCAGCAGTTGTTCTTCCGGATAATGTTCTTTTTGAGGGAAATATTGGTAGACAGATACGTCAAGACCTTATGCATAAATGTAATTTACACACTATTCTTAGACTTCCTACAGGTATCTTTTATGCTCAAGGTGTAAAAACAAACGTACTCTTTTTTGAAAGAGGTAAAACAGATACTAATAATACTAAAGAAACTTGGGTATATGACCTTAGAGCAAACATGCCAAAATTTGGAAAGCGTACACCTCTTACAGCCGAACATTTTGAAGTGTTTGAAAAAGCTTACGAATCTGAAAAAAGAAAAGATGAGGGTGAAGATGGTCGTTTTAGATGCTTTTCAAGAGAATATATATCAGAGAGAGATGACTCATTGGATATTTCATGGATAAAGGATGATAGTTTAGAAGAGGCAGAAGACTTACCAACTCCTAATATTCTTGCGACTGAGGCTATGGAAGAACTGACAGGAGCTATGAATGATTTAGAAGACTTGATGGCTCAACTTGACATAGAGGTAGAGTAATGAATTTACCACAAGGTTGGGAAACTGTTAATTACTTGCAAAGCTTTACTCAAGAGTCTACTAGTAATAGAAAAGTTAAAACAAAAGACTGTAAGGAAGAAGGAATGTTTCCTGTTATTGACCAAGGACAGGAATATATTTGTGGTTATGTAGATGATCAAGATAAAGTTATTAAAGTTGAAACTCCATTAATAATTTTTGGAGATCATACAAGGTTAATAAAGTGGATTGATTTTAACTTTGTACCTGGTGCTGATGGAACAAAAGTTTTGAAACCAGAAAAGATTTATTATCCTAGATTTTTTTATCATCAGATGAGAAATATTGAACTACCTGATAAAGGCTATTCTCGTCATTTTAAGTTTCTAAAAGAGGTTAATTTTTTATTACCTCCCCTAAATGAACAAAAACGAATAGCTAAAAAACTAGATGAACTTCTTGCCACCGTTGAGGGCATCAAAATTCGTCTTGACAATACTCCTATGATTATTAAACGCTTTCGCCATTCTATTCTTGCCACAGCTACATCGGGGAAACTAACTGAGACCTGGAGGAAAAATAATGGAGTTAGTGGTGAATGGAAGTTGAGTTCATTTGCTAAATTAGGTGAACTTTCAAGAGGAAAATCAAAACACCGTCCAAGAAATGATTCTCAACTTTTTGGTGGAGACTATCCATTTATACAAACTGGTGCTGTTGCACAATCAGGTGGACTGATAACTGAACATTCAAAAACATTAAGTGAATTTGGCTTAAAACAAAGTCGTTTGTTCCCTGAAAATACTCTTTGTATTACGATTGCAGCTAATATAGCCGATACAGCATTTTTAACATATCCAGTTTGTTTTCCAGATAGTGTTGTTGGATTTATTGCAGATGAAGAAGTATGCCAAAGAGAATTTATTAAATACTTCATTGATGTAAATAAAGATAATTTAGAAACTTTTGCTCCGGCAACTGCACAAAAAAATATTAATTTGGCTATATTAAATGCCTTAGAAATACCAATACCTACTTTAACTGAACAAAAAGAGATAGTAGCCCAAGTAGAATCTCTTTTTGCTCTAGCCGATACCCTAGAAGAAAAAATAGAAGTTGCAACAAAAAGAGTAGATAATCTTACTCAAAGTATTCTCACTAAAGCCTTTCGAGGAGAACTTGTTCCTCAAGACCCTAATGATGAACCTGCAGAGGAGCTATTAAAACGGATAAAAGCTAAACAAAAAAATACTAAAACAGTAATAAAAAGCAAGAAAGTGAAACCTATTTTTAGATGTAATAACTCTGATGATTTAAAAAAATATATAAAAGAAAAATTCAATAATGATTACTTCAAGATAGAGGATATTAAGAATAAAAATATATGTACTTTTGAAAAATTATTTGACTATTTATTGGAACTTATTGAAAAAGAGTTGATTATTTCTAAACTTGAAAAGAACCAAAAATTATATAAACTAAAAGGTAAATAATCATGAGAATAATTCATCTTGAATTTTCAGACTTTAGATCCATTGTTAATTTCAATCATACTTTTAATACAAATGGAAATGATATCTTTTCCCCTATATGTCTTGTTGGATTAAATGGTTCTGGTAAATCAAATGTTTTGGAAGCAATATCTGAAATTTTTTCATTTTTAGATTTATATAGTTTAAATTATAACCTCTTAAATTACAAGAAAAAAATAGAAAATGGTATATTTGATTTTAAGATACAATATACTATTAAAATAGATGGAGAAGACAAGTTAATTGAAATACAAGTTATAGAAAATAGCGCTCCAGAAATGAATATTATAATACCAGGTTCAGAAAATGAAGTAGTAAATAAAAGTTCCATACATCTTTTTTTACCTACAAATATAATTGGATATTCTTCTGGTGATAATGAAAGAATAAGTTTTTCTTATCTTAAAAGTTCCATGTATTACATTTCAGAAATTAAAGATACTGCAAAGCAAGAAGAAAAAGAAGTATATAAATCTACATATACGGAAAATGTAAGGCAGCCTAAGTCTTTCTTTCTTGATTCAACAATGAATAATATAGTTTTTTTAGTAAATAATATATTTACAAATGGAAATGATGATATTAGTGATATATTTAGAGAATATATCAATATAGATAGGTTAAAAAAGTTTACAATAAATATAAATGCTAAAACTATTCCATTAACAGAAGAACTTGAAGATATTATTAATAAGTTAATCATTTGTTCTAGTTTTCAAGAAGGCAATATAGATAGTGTTTTAAAGTTATCTTTTATACTTATTGACTCAAATGTAAAAACTTTATTTGAAGATGAATTTTCAAATGATAATAATATATTTATTTCATTATATAAATTAAGTTTGTTACATGTTTTAA
>PJEL010005092.1_pt1 | contig 10650 bp, 14 predicted proteins | sample 1853271 | NCBI WGS metagenome assembly PJEL01 (sample SAMN08108733, study PRJNA415343) | Invertebrate metagenome, whole genome shotgun sequencing project. | host: Globobulimina | place: Sweden: Gullmar Fjord | collected 2015-08 | reverse complement strand
GTGCAGCCTCCTTTTTTAAATTCATTAAGGAAAATACTTGTTCGTATCTGCTAATAAGCTCTTCAGCTATTTTAATTGCATTTTTTAATCCGCAAATTTCAACTTTTAATTCTAAAACAGTACTTGGCTTTTCTATTCCCGGATAAACTATATGTTTTTCTACAACTGACATACTTTCTCCTATATAATTCTTCTCTGTCTTAAATGGCGCAACCTCATATAGTTTGGATTCGATGCCAACACTCTAAAACTTCCAAATCCAATTGGTTGAGGTTTAATGCAACCTTTAATAAACTTCAAAGTAGCTAAATGAGTATTTAAAAAATGACTAAGTTCGTTATTTAAAGTCTGTGACAGTGGTGGTGGATTCATTGTTATGCCATTATCTGTAATTGTAAATTCACGACCAGCTTCTATTAACATCTGAGCTGCTGTTGCTAAGATAAAAGCCCCTTCCACTATAACATGGCCATATCTTCCATACATAACCTCTTCAGCAAATGTAAAATCTGTAAAATGAGGAGTTTGATTAAATTCAGACAAACTGCATTTCAAAAACCAAACTAACTCATCATTTGTGAATACATTACAATCTACATATGTAATATTACCATAAGCATCGGTTGTTTCCACTTGTAAATTATTTTTTAATCTATTTTTCAAACAAGCTAATAATATATTAATTCCAATAATTTCTGCCTCAGAATAACTAACTCTTGGGTCATCTCCTATTTGATCTCCGGCAACTTCAATATCAGCAGATTGACTCAAAACTATAAATTCAAGATAAGCATCAGTGGAGATACCATTAACTACCGCTCTCCAATGATCTTGCCAAATACCAGTCGGACTTGTTGTTGGAGGTGTATAATTAAATCTAAATCTACCAGCTTCAATGCGAACAACATTGGTAGAGGATAATGCTCTTATTAGAGTATCCCTCGAATCAATAATTGAAACTTCTGGTGGCGAATCAGGATCAGTTCTTTCTCCTCTTGCATCTTTAATATCAATTTCCAATGCAACAACTTGACCCAAAATAACTTGCCGACTCGTAGTAGTCATTTAGAAAAACCTCCTAATTATCAGTAGCCACATTTATCGAAGGAAAACCAAATGGCTTTTCGACGACAAATTCAGCTATATTTTCGATTGTATCGTTTCCATCTTCAGCTTGTAAAATTGCAGTATAATTTCCTATAGTTGTAAAAGAAGTCTCAAGTATATACGTACCAGTAGATTCTTTATACATAGATCGTGGATATCCAGATGCATATGTTCCATCAGGAATAACAATCCTCTCTATTCTGGCATCTGTGACATCAGTTGCCACACCATTAACAACAATTTCCCATGCTATTCGTGCAATTGTTCCTGGTTGAAATGGACCTATAGTTGACATTTTTACCTCATTATCTTGGAATTATTCTATAAATTGCAAAAAAAGGGGCGGCACAGCAACCATTGCCGCCGCCCCAATAGGCTAACTTTATTTGTAACTTTTTGAATCATATCACTTTTATATAAATTAATTTTCTTAACTAAGCACACTCATTAAAACTCTTTATATAATCTAATGATCTGTTATTGATAGTTTTTTGTCAATGATGCATTTAGTTAAATATCCTTAACCTTTCTAGAAAAGAATAAATCCATTATAATAGGGGTAATATTATGAGGTTTATGTTAAAAGCACTACGAGACACTTTAATATCTAAAGAAATAGTACCATTTTGAATTGTGGCTAATTACTGATTTTCAATTATTTTTGTAACTTAAAATCAGCAGCTATTGGATCAAATATCCATTTTCCAGTCGCAGGAACCTTTTTAGCTTTTGAAAGAACTTTTAAGTGTGAAACATAATCATTTTGTGATTTCTCAATGTTTGTCACTAGTTGCTTTTCTGAAGCAAGATACTGCATTCTGAGATTTGCGAGTGTCAAGCGTTCTTTATCCATAATTTCTTGATGTGCTCTAATAATATTTTTTTCTTCCACGGTTAGTGTGATTACATCTTGTTCTACTTTTGTAATTAATTCTTCCATGTTTCCTCCTATAATATTATTTTATTATAATATTATCATCTTTTAAAGTAATAATTAGCGGATTATTTTTCACTTTCCAGAATTTTTCTGGTAAAGGTGGAGCTTCGCCATTGCGAAACCACATTAATTTAATCCCGCCAGTACTTTGATATAAACCTATAACAATAAATTCTCCCGTATGAATAAGGGAATGGCATGTTGGACATACAATTGCTAAATTGTCGTCTGAGTCTGTACTTCTAGTATCCGTTCGTGGAATGATATGATGTCTATGCAATATAGATTTTTTTTCAAGACCGCACATCTCACAATGTATTTTAGGTCTTAACACCTTCATCATCCTTTGCTATAATAGGAACAGAGTCATCACCAGTTTGCAATTGCTCATCTTCCATTTGCTTTAAGAATTCTTCATCTTCACTTATAGCAATATTATCAATATCTTCGGATATATCTCCAACTTCTATAGTAATACACGACTTTACTCTTTGAGGGAATGTAATAGCAGATGGGTCAGCCTCTACCATTGGAGGAGGCTTTGGAATAATTATAGCGTCAACTTCAATTAAACTTTTGCCCAATCTTACATGAATAGATCCTTGCTCTCTAGATTTAATAATTTTTTTAATATCCAAGTGAGCGGTCCTTCCTAACAGGTCACGAATCTGACCTGCAGGAATTCTATAAAGTAAATCGCCTAAATTAATATCATTTTTCGATATATTTTTTAAAAGATATCTGTAATCAGATGCTCTACGCCTTTTCACCGATAAACTCCTTAAAAAAAATTACTCTTCAGTTTCAATTTCTTCAATAATTATTACTTCTTCCGCTTGAGGTCCATTCTTATTGGCACCAACACTAAATTCAACCCTTTGACCAGCGGTCAATGATTTGAAATCTTTTGGTCCCGAAACCACAATATTAGTATAATGTACGAAAAAATCTTTTCTTCCGTCATCAGGTTCAATAAACCCGATACCTCTTTTGTCATTAAACCACACTACAGTTCCTCTTACTACTTCTTTGTTGTCACTTTCTGGTGTAAACATTCTTTGCTCCTTTACGCTTAAAATTCAAATATATATTTATATATTTGGCTGCTTTGGGGCTAAAACCCCATAAAAATTAATATAAGAACCAATAACTCTCATCAAGTATATTGCCTATTATTTCAAAACCACCATCTTTATCTTTATCAAAAGTAATATAACCTTCTAAAAAAACTTTATTCTTTTTAAAATGCCATCCATTTATACGACATTTGTAACCATTTGGAACCCTTCCACTTTTTGTCCCAACCCGATAGAATGGAAATTTTAAAAACATGATGTATTTTCTGTCTGAAATGTTTAATATTCTACTCATTTTCTTTCTTGGGAATAACTAGTTCGCCATCAACGGTCAAACCATCGTGTTTTTCTGCGTGAATATCTAAAAGTGATTGTACTTCAAGAATTGCGATTTTTGACATCTCTTTTTTTTCACTTTCTGGTGCTAAATTTATTGCATTATCCCATTTATTAAATAAATTTTGCAAATCTTCTTGAGCACCTATACGTTTGGCATGTACTAATAGTTCTTTTCTTACAGTGTCTTCATTTTTCGGCCCTTTCATTCTTTCACCTCATCTGTTAAATGGACTAAAATAGTCAGAATTAAATTCAATGAAATTATCATTACGATAATTTTCCCATAAATTTAGAATTTCATTTAAGTCTTCTCCCATATACACTTCATCGTAATTCATATAAGCGGAATCTCCTACCGTCATAGCTGCAGCACATACTTGCTTAAACCATTGCTTATCATCTTCAGATATTGGCCCAGCGCTTTGTCCGCCCTTAAGTGATGATAAAGATCCACGACTTAAAGTAGAATTATTATATGTAGTAGATTTTGACACTATCGACCAAATTTTCCCCAAGCTTCGACTCTTACTGTTCCATATCCATCACTTCCTCTAAACCATACTTTAGATTCCCAGCGCTCATCAAATTCTAAACCAATAGAAGCATCATCTGGATTTAAATCTCCATGTAAAGAGCTACCATCAAATGAATATTCTATTATACTAGAACTTCTATTAAGAAAAGTAAATCCTTGTGATATAAAATTAAAATTTACTTGCGGATCTGATGGAAAACTATATCCATCTGCGCTTATTACTTCAAAATAATTCCATTTACTCATAACAATCTCCGTAGTATTATGACACTATAATAGTGCTTTAATATTGATAGATTTTTTTATTAAAAAGCTACATTCTTTACGCATAAAATTTCGCCTTACAGGCAATTACAATTGTTAGCTTTGCTTTTAGCGCGTGCAGGTTTCATTGTCCCAACGGACATAACCATCTACGACATCCAAAACAACACAATCAAAACCGCGCTTGAGAAGTTCATCTATAATTGACTCTTCATTACCATAAAGAATGTTATGCCATTCTTTCATCCAATATTTGACATTATAACCATAGCCTGGGCCATCTTCACAACCATTCCAGAATATGGGATTTTGGATAAGCCAATGCTCATTTCCCATAAAATAAGGAGCATCGGTATTAATTTGTGAAATACTCATGTATCCAATCAGAAGGCGTTCAGTGGTAGCATTCTTGGTTTTGAGGGTCTGAACTTCCTGCTGACTATAATATAAAGAAGTATCTTCACCCCAATTCCGAAACCAAGGCCACATAAAAATGGCATCATAGGATGTATTGCCAAGGTTTGTTACATTTTGAACACGATTATAACCGTCTAATTGAAAAGAATAAAGAAAATTCTGCATTTGTGATAAATCGGTGATATTACGGTTTATATCATTATCCCATGGTTGTGCTGGATAACTTGGTATGGAATCAAGGCCAAACTCTTCACCGCAAAATGATAAACCTCCCTTGCCGATAGCCTTGTTGTATGCATCATCAATATTTGCTGTTTCAATGGCATAATCAATGAAAAGTAATCTTTTATTATTACTTGTGACGATATTCATAAAATACTCAAAGTAAGCCCAAGTACCTGGGTTCGCTGCCTCTGTATCAACGTCCACAGGAGAATATATAAGACTTTCAAGACTCTGACCATCAATGGCAGATATATATTGTTCACTAGTGCCCTCATTAAGTAGCTCAACCCCACCATTGACAACAATTTCGAAATTAGTCCGAGCGTAAGGAGAATCGTATTTTGCATACTGACTTACACGCATAACTAATTCTTGCATTGCCTCTTTATAGGAAAGGGTGCGTGCTGTTGTGGTAGCGAGAAATTTCCAACTACCATTTGGTCCTCGTCCGAATAAACTATAGAAATATAACTCAGTAGTTACTTCCCAATCCGTAGTTTGTTTATCTGAACCTATATATACCCGGTCACCCGTTTCAACACCTGGATAACTTATAATGGATTTTCGTATCATATATGTTCCATAGCTAGAAGTATCCTCAAAATGAAGGGTAATACTATCATTAATGGGATATGCTGTCATTGAACCTTCTGCGAGAGGTGTGCTGTTGACCGGGTCATTCGGAGGGACCTCTGCCCCGAGTTCTCCCCAGCCTTCAACTCTTACTATTCCATATCCGTCTCCTCCCCTAAACCATATTTTAGACTCCAAACATTTATTAAATTTTGAGCCAATAGAAGCATCATCTGGATTTAAATCTCCATGTAAAGTGCTGCCATCAAACGAATATTCTATAACATTAGAGCTTCTATTAAGAAGGGAAAATCCTTGTGACATAAAATTAAAATTTATTTGTGGATCCGATGGAAAACTATATCCATCGGTGCGGATTACTTCAAAATAATTCCATTTACTCATAATAATCTCCGTAGTACTATGATTATGCTCTAATATTGATAGATTTTCTTATTAAAAAGCTACATTTTAATATTAATAAAAAAGGCCACCAAGTGGTAGCCTTTTTCAATTCTTTATTTAATTAAAAATTAGTTTATTCAACTCTGTAGCTAATAACTACGCGAACAGCTGCTTCAGTCGCACCAATTAAAGAAGGTGGAGTAGTTACTAAGTATGGACGAGTTTCAAACTCTACAAAACGAGCAACAGTTACGGCAATAGCTGTACCTGAAGTAGTCATTGTTAAAACACCATCAGCTTGAGGTCGAATTGCTGCACCAGGATCGCAATTTGCATTTGCTAATACAATACCATCTGCAGAAGTATCAACAGCGTCAATAGATACTGCATAAATACCAGGTTTGTCCCAACAAGTTACCTTTCCACTACCAGCAGTAGTATGAGGTCCTAAGTTAGTTCCAGTAGTACTTAAACCAACTGGAGTACCAATTACTGAACCAAAAAGTACGCCGTATCCAGCAGTACCTTCATCAAGTAACCACAATGGGCGATAAGTGCTACCATTAATTGCATTCGCAACAGCTGCACGTCTTACATCAGTCGTATTGGTATAACCATCACGAACATCATAAGCTGCTTTTTCAGTAGCTGAGTTTGTTCTGATTGCTGGAAATAAAGTTCCAACTTCACCACCTTTAATTGTGGTTGCATAAGCGTCTAACACGTCGAATTGTCCCAAAGGTTGAACCCCTGGTTGATAAATATAAAGAGCCATTTTTTTCTCCGAAATATGCGTAAATCTTTGATCAATCCTTAGTTTAAGGTGCACATTTAATATTATATATAAATATTAATAGATTAGATGGATTTTATGATTGTTTTTGGAAAATTAAACATTTTTCGGAGTTTGAGGAAGGATTGAGATGAGTTTTGCTATTGTTGATATCTATAGAATCTATTAATGAAAAACCAATTTTATTTGCAATATTAATACAATTAGTAATATTTTTTTGATCAAAAACAATAATACATTTGCCATCAGGAGATAAAGATAAATATGATTTATATATTAAGGTTGTAAGAAATCCATTGACCCAATCATCATACGTTTTATATTGCACATCTGATTGTGTAGGTTCATCACAATAATGTTCTTTGAAGTCATACGGAGGACAAGTAAAAACTAAATCAACTTTAGGAATATCAGCACTTTCTATAGGTTTTGAAGATAATTTTACTCTTTCAGAGACATTTATTTTTTCCGATAGACTATAAAGCTCACCGAAAGTATTAGTGTTCGGTTCATTAGCTATATATGTACCATCATCAAAAGAGCCAAAAAAACCAAGCAATCTGCCACCAAAACCAGCACAAGGATCCCAAACAGTCATATTATTAAATCCATATTTTTTATAAATATATTTAGCAACTAAAGGTTTAAATAAACTGACCACATATCGGTTTGTTTCAAGAGCCCTCCTAACCTGCTTTAAAGAAATATCAAATAATTCATTAAATTCAATAACTTTATTGTCAAATTTATAATTATATTTTTTACTATTATTAATGCCAAATCTATATTTCATAATTGGCATCATAATTTTAATATCATTAATTAAAGAAACTGGACAATCGCACCTTTTATTAGAAGAATGCCAAATACTTTTAAAATGTGATTTAATAAATTGATTACCAACTCTATCTGATGAATTTAATAACCCATCCTTACTGCGTATTAAATCAATAATATTTTCATAATTATTAGGTATATCAGGATAAATCCAATCGTTTTTATCAACATATTGCACAATAAAATTATAAAAAGGTAAAACCAAATCACTTATTACTGCATCCTGCCCATATTTCATATGGTATTTATAAACTTCTTCTCTCGTGAAAAAAATGAAATTATCGGTTATTTCAAATGAATTAAAGGTTTTATTAGCAATTTTTATATTTTTAAATCCTAATAATATAGTTATAGACTTTTTAATATCTTTATGATTATACGATATTATTTTATAATTAATATTATTATCTATATAATATTGTATCTTTTTATTTTTGCCGCTTTTATATGGATGTGTTCTATTCCTGCGCATCCCATCAATCTCTAACCATATTTCTTCATCATCATTTGTTTTTATTACAAAATCGCATGTCCAAGATCTACCCTCACATACAAGTTTTTCATATTCATAACCTTTAATTTGTTTTGTATTTTTAAAATTATAAAGTATATTCCCAGCTTCCCATTCTAATAAAGATAAATACTTATTACTGTCAATACCTATATGGTGCACACGTCTTATAAATGGATCTTTTGTCTCATATAATTGGTCTACTTGTTGCATTGTTTCTTGCCAAGACAAATTAGGGAAATGATTTTTAATAGTAGCACAAGAAAATGGGAATTTTCCTTTAGCTTTTGCTTTTCTTATAGTCCAATAAGCTAAACAATTTACATCACAATTATTTTTTATATACCATTTTTTTAATTCTTGTAAAATAAATATTTTATCTACTTTTCCGGCATTAATAATTGGTATTCCTGCAGCCATTAATGCTTTTGTCCAAGAGCCAAATCTGTCTTTAATCGGACTATATCCTATAAAACTATCATTCATTTCAATATATTCATTGCGTGTTGGAGTGTGTCCTAGAAGTTTATAAACTCTTTTGATATCATCTAATACTTTTTCAATGCTTAAGCCTCTACGCTGATGTGGTCTAAATCCAGCAGCAACAATAGCATTTTGGATATTTCCAAAAGCTCTTACATAGGCCGATGATCCATATTTTGACCCTTTAATAACTACCAAATCCTTTTTTTTAGGCACTCTTCCTAACTTGTTATGTAAATCTTTTAAATTTTCAATCAATTCTTCATTTGTAATTCTTTTCATTTTTCCTCCATCAGTCCCAAAAATATCTCTTCACGTTCTTATAAGATATAGTTGGGCTTGATGCAAACAGTCGACAAAAAAATGGATGAGTAAAATTATCACTCATCCATTTATAAGTTAACTATTTTAACTATATGATTTTATTAACCAACTGCAACAGATTTACGTCCAACTGCACAGCCGCGAGGGTTAACAATACCAATACCGATGATCTCAGAAATAACCCAACCTAATTTTAATTGTTTTGGTTCATCTGCCGGTAGCACTTCGATGTCCTGACGGACAGGCATAACACCAACAAATTCTGGATCTGCGGTTCCGAATACTGTTCCAGCAGGAACGATTTTAGATACGATAATATCAGATCCCCAAATATGAGCATAAAGACCAGTCTGAAGGATCTCTCTCATTGTTACAGGGTCTACTTCGCCTACAGAGCTACCACTATGAGACCAATTCAAGATATCATTAAATTCTATGATATTCATCAAGAACTTTGTAGTTACAAGGTCCCATCTGTCAACTTGAACTTTAATCTCAGACAAGTCACGTTTTAACAATCCGGCATCAGCGATATCTTGAGCAGTATTTTCTCCACCAAGAGTTGCGTCAGCTGCGAAATCTAGAGCTGCAAAGATGTTAGCATCTTCTTGAGCCTGAATTTCCTGACGGGCTTTTTGCTGCGCACGATCAATAACGTTAAAACGACGCCTTCTTACTTCTGCAATACGAACAGTTGGATTTGAAACTACTTCAAATTCAGGAACTGTTACACGATCTCCGAATACTCTTGATTCAGGAGCTGAACCTTGTGAAGAAATAACGGTAGCCGCTACATCAATATCACGATCATAAACTGGAAGAGCGCCTTGAGGAAGAGGATCAATAACGAGAACTCTACGTCCTACACCTTGATAATCTAAATTTCGACGAATTGGATTTGCCATTGCTTGGCCAAGTGCAATTTTTCCTTCTTGAGTCATGAGAGCGCGTTTAACTAACTCATCACGCTGTTCATCTGAAAAAGATGGTTGTTGAGCCAATCCTGTATTGGATGGTTGAAGCTCATCTAGAATGCTAGCATATTTTACGATATTTGAAAGGGCGTCTTTAACTGAACTAGCATTAACTTGCCCTTCGCTTCCATATGTTGAAAATAATGACATATTTTATATCCTCCTATGATATATTATATATTGTCTTTCTTTTCTTTCAATTTTATACCTAACTATTTCTATACTTTAATATTAGTAGATTTATAAAAATATTAGCTACTTATGAGACTTCCTTAAATAACCATACTATAACTAATTACAATTATTCTTTTTTCTGTCTTTTTAATGATAAATCAATAAGTTCTAACATTCGTTCGAACTTAGATATACTCATTATAATTTTTCCATTCTGAACTATCTTGCCTTTAACAGAGTGTTTAATTCCAACTTCAGAAAGTTTATCATCAATGTTTTGTTCAAATCTAGCCGTTGCTTCAACGGTTTCCATGTCCATTTTGCCAGTTACCTTGCTAGATTTTTTTCCAAACAGCTTTTTTTGTAACTCTGATATATCATTTGCTGAAACTTGAGCAGAAATAGGACCATTCATTATTTTTTTAGCTGTCCCATCCATTTGTTTACCAAGATTTTGAGCTTTTGCTATTAATCCTGCCGTTTCTTTATAAACTTCAACTAAAGTGTTATATTTTTCTTGTATTCTGGTCGAAATATTTAAACCGGCTTGATACCAATTACCAGCACCTAATTCTATGGTAACTCTGGCTAGCAATCTTTCTAGTTTTGGAAATATTTTATTTAATTCTTCAAACGTAATCATAAATTTTTTAAAACCTTTATCGTCAAGGGGTTT
>PJEL010005090.1_pt1 | contig 10651 bp, 7 predicted proteins | sample 1853271 | NCBI WGS metagenome assembly PJEL01 (sample SAMN08108733, study PRJNA415343) | Invertebrate metagenome, whole genome shotgun sequencing project. | host: Globobulimina | place: Sweden: Gullmar Fjord | collected 2015-08 | reverse complement strand
CATCTTCGAGATCTTCGTCGTCACCATTGAGGCGGGCGCCGGAGAGCATGCGCATGGCCTCGCCGAAACTGACTCCGCCTGATTGGGCCTGTCTCTGAACGTCATGCCATTGGCCGAGAACCTGCGAGAGCTTATCGCGGTCTACTTCAACCCACTTTCCCTTGATCAATACGAGACCGTGGCATGATGCGAGCAGTTCCTCGATTTCACGATTCGACAGTTTCTCGCCTTTCAGGGTCAAACCCACATCGAAGTCTAGTAGTGCGTTCATCCCCAGAGTCGAAGGCGCTTCACCGCCAACCTCGACCGAGACTTTGGGACGAGGTTTGTTCTTGACGTTCCACCAGTCGGGCATGCGTACAATAAGCCCAGCTTGTTCGTACAAGGCGATCTCGGATAAGAAACGGTGAGCCTCTTTTGGCGTCCAGGAAAGAGGGTGGTAGATATCGCCGTCACCGACCAGCTCACGAATGAAATCGCTTTGTTCGGCTGCCCGGGAGAGGGGAGCCAGCAAAGCAAGCAGCTTTTGGCGGTTTTTGGCCCCGGCATAATCCTTAAGGGCTTTGCCCAGTGGCAAGTGTTGGGGCTTTGCTTGCCTGGAAACTCTGTGAATATAGGTGGCGATGAAGGCGAAGGGAAACTCGGGATCGCGCTTGTTCTCGGCCAGGTGGAAACAGACACGCCCCACCACGTTCCAAACCGAGCTGCGTTTCTCTAAATATTCCTGGACCCCGTCGTGATACACCTTGACCTCGACCGCCAGCGCTGTACCCATGTTCGACCAGACGTCACAAAGGAGCGCAACCGAAAGGAACTCGGCCCCCTGCATGGGAGGCACGGACTGAAGAAACGCCGAGATCTCATCAGGGTCCGGATCGGGAACAACGAGTGATTTTGCATTGGTTGGATCGATTGCGCCGCACACTCGGCTGACGAACGACCGTCCGACATCGCGCCAAAACGAAAGTGCCGGAGAAAGATTGGTCGAAAGCTCAGCCGCGCCAAGATGCAGCACGCCTCCTCCACGGCCATCACTGAAAGCTTTGATGATCTGCCGGGCGGCCTTGGCCGCGAGAAACGGGCCGTCCTCAGACGATCCTGGTTGAACGTCGATGCGACCGCTTGGTGTTAATCGACAAATGAGAGTCTCACCTTTGTCGGCGGTGCTATCGAGGGAAAGCTGGCTCATTGGCGGTTGTTCTTATCGAGACCTTGGCTGCCCCGCGAGGCTCTCAAGGAAAACTTCATTACCAGGGGCCTGAAAGAACTCGTCAAGTTCGATGAAGTATGCATCTGGGTCATAACCAACAAAAACCCGGGCGCCAGCCCGTTTTTCTTCGCCTATTTCTTCTTTGCGAAATTCAAACTTCGGTTGATTCTGGAGGTGTAAAAACCAGGAATCGATGTCTGCGGTGATCAACGAAAGCATCACAGCCTTGTCCTGAGTCCACGAGTGCATGCCTCGTGCGCCGTCTACGGGGCCGATGAAACCAGATGGAGAAGACGCGTGGATTTTGGCCCATCCTTGATCGACGATCAGCTCAAAACCCATAACGGACTCGTAGAACTCCTGCATAACTTCGAGGTCGTTCGAGTAGAGCCATAACACCGTTGCTTTGAATCCGAGATCAGAGGGTCTTCGTGTTTGTAGCTTGGGATTCGGATAAAACGACTCCAGGCGATTGAGTATCGGCATCAAGCGCTCGTTTTCCGGGTGGTCATTAAACCTCTCGAACTCCAGCAGATAACCCTCAGGATCGTTAACGACGAATCCGTCATGCGGGCTGCCCTCAGCCGGCGCGAACTCAGATGATTTCATCGAGACATCCTGCGAGACCAGATACTCGTACCACTCGGCGAGTTCATCGGTGATCAAGGCGAGGGCCACCGTTTTCGGTTCGTCGGCGGTGTGAATGCCGGATTCAGCATCCACCAAGGTCAGATAAGAGGTTTCAGCGATCTGCAAGATCTTGGCAAAACCATAATCGGCGACCGTCTCGAGCCCCAGTATGTCGAGATAGAACTTCGATGCCGCATCAAGGTCCTGGTAGTAAAAGAAAGCGTTGTTGGCGATGAGAGTGGGCTGATTGGAAACCGTCATTGATGCCTCCTCCTGTTGTACGGCAACGTCATGGATCGGTTGAGCACATGCTATTGCTATTACGGCAAGCAAAAAAACCGCGAAGAATCTCTTGAAAACTGGGTGTAAATCTACCATTCTGTCTCTCTTTCTGCAGACTCATAGCCCGCTGAAAAATGCCCTTTCATGCTAACCCAAATATCTCACCCGCGATCTGCGGGTTAACGAGGAAAACGAAGCAGCACTTCAAGGCCGCCGCCGGGGCGATTTTTCGCCGACGCGCTGCCGCCGTGCAAATGCATCGCCCGTTCGGCGATCGCCAATCCGAGGCCTTTGCCTCCCGAGACCCGGTCGCGGGCTTCGCCGACGCGGGCAAAAGGCTTGAAGATCCGCTGCAACTGATCCTCAGGAACTCCGGGACCACGGTCACGCACGGTAATGCTAACTTCTGATTCTGCGATCGTAAGCTCAACGTCGATCTCCGAGTCAGGGGAAGTGAAACGAACCGCATTCCTGAGAACATTGTCAACGGCCGAATGCAGCAAGTTCGGCGAACCTTCAATCGAGCACTGCCGGCCGGCCTCAAGTAGCACCTTCGAACCACGGGACTGGGCCTCGAACCCCGCATCGGCCACAACCTCGTTGAGCAGCGCGACGAGATCGACCTTGGTTCTCTCGAGTCCCACGGTATCGTCCTCAATCCGAGCGAGCGTCAATAGATCTCCTATGAGGTTATTGAGACGGTTGGACTCAAGCCCGATGCGATCAAGGTGAGACTCGAGTTGGGCGCCGTCTGAGCCCTGTGCTAAACCAAGCGCCACCTCAAGCCGGGCCAAGGGCGATCGCAACTCATGGGATACATCACGCAGAAGTTGTTGCTGAGATGAAACGAGGTCTTCAATACGTTCAGCCATCGCATCAAAATCACGAGCCAGGTCGCCGATCTCATCCCGCCGGGAGCCGACCCCCTGACCAACCCTGGCCGAGAGTTCACCTTCGGCCAATTCGCGCGCTGCCCCGCGCAGTCTGATAAGAGGTGATGTCAAGTAGCGCGAAAGCCAATAACAAAGTCCCCCGACAACCAGGACAATCATCAGGAGCCGCGGTAGAACAACCCTGGAATCAAGAATCTCGGTGGGATGAGGTGGCCGGTGGCGCCCTCCTGGACCACCACGGCCACGGGCCAGCAACAACATCGTAAATGTTTGGTCATCAGGACCGTGGACCGGTCGCGCCAGAAAGAACCGGGACGCCTTACGAGCCGTCTCGGTATCACCGCTTTTTTGTGCTTTTTCCAACACAGTCGCAGCGTGCTCCGGCAGGTTCGTGCCAAAAACCTCGACGCCAAACTCATCAACCAGAAAAACACCCATCAAACCGCTGTGCCCCCGTCCTTCAACAGCGGTCGCTAGACTCTCGATATCACCTGCAGCTACCATCTCGGCCAAGCGTTCACCCTCGGCGACGAGTCGCGCAAAAACCCGCCGCTCCCATTCGGAGATTTCAGGCCGCACCCGGGTCCAGTAGGGTGACGACGCGACGACAATTGCAATCATCACCGCAGTCACAAGCCAAAACCAGAGAAAGATGCGAAGAAACAAGGATCTCATTCTTGCACCGCCGGTTTGACATACAGATAACCGACTCCACGAACGGTCTTGATACGCTCACGTTTGCCAGGCAATGGTCCAAGTTTTCGTCGCAGATTCGACAGGTGCACGTCGAGGGACCGGTCATAACTCGACGCACGACGGCCGAGGGCTTGCCGGGACAATTCGTCCCGGCTCAGCACCCGGCCGGCTGCACCAGCCAGCGCCTCAAGGACGGCGAACTCGACCCCGGTAACCGCAATCTCGTTGCCATCACACATCACGGTACGCGCCCCAGAGTCGAGACGGAGATCACCGATCTCGACGACGCATTTTTCAAGGCCTTCGCTCTGGCCAGAGCGCCTCAAGATCGCGCGGATGCGGGCCGACAACTCACGGGGATTGAAGGGTTTGGCCAAATAGTCATCAGCGCCCATTTCAAGTCCGACGATGCGATCAACTTCTTCACCCCGCGCGGTCAGCATAATGATAGGCACGGAATTCGACTCTCTGATCCGGCGTAATACATCAAAACCTGACATGCCTGGCAGCATGACGTCAAGTACTACCAGATCAAGATCACCGGCAAGGGCGCGCTCGAGACCGGCTTCTCCATCGTGCACGCACTCTACCTCGAGCCCATCGCGGGCAAGGTATTCAGTCATCAGTGCACACAGCTCGGTATCGTCATCAACAATCAGAAGATGGCTCATAACTAGATCCTAACTCATCCCGGATATCTCACCAGCTTCCTGCTGCGGTCGGGGATGCACCGCACACAGCGACGTTTTCTCGCATCGGGGTGCTCGACGGACTGCCGAGTACGACTGCGCGCCCCTCAGGTCGAAAACGGCACTGTGCACGGCACCTCCCCGCCCTCGCAACGAAACCTGGTGAGATATCCGGGATAAACCCCAGCAACCTTTACACTTCTTTACGAAGCCTTTGATGAAATTACGGAGAAGTCGTCAACAATATGGGTGCGGGAAACGTTTGATGGCAAGTAACCGCGGCGAACCGATCTAAGCCGCCCCAAACCAACGGAGGTTCGACATGAAAATACGTACAATCACAATCACAATGGTCGCCATCGCCCTGATCGCGATTCCAACCTGGAGCATCGCCCAGCACCGATCAGGAGGCCAAGGCGGCCATGGCCCCTCCATGAGAGACGGAGCAGGATTCGGCGGCCGCATGCTGCTCGGCCCAATCGGGGACAAATTGGAACTGAGCGACGAACAGCGGCAGCAGATCGAAACGATCATCGAAACCAGCCGCGAAAGTACGCAAACGCTGCGCGACCAGATCAAGGAAGGCAACGAGGCTTATCGGGCAAACCACGAGCCAGGCACGTTTGACGAAACCTCAGCACAGGCTTTTGCAACAACCCAAGCCGGACTCAAAGCGGAATTGATGGTTTCTCGCATGAAGACCAAAGCCGACGTTTTCAACGTGCTCACCCCAGAGCAACAGGAAGAGTTCATTCAACTTCGTGAACTCTTCGGTGAGATGAAACCGAAGCGGGACGGCAAAGGTGGCCACGGCCGGCGCTAAGAATCAACAACGATTAATTTTTCAAAAGGGCGGTCGCCACAGGGCGGCCGCCCGCCTCATGTATCCGATGGAGACTCGAATGCTTCGATTGATCTATGCGAACTCTGCCTGGTTCTTCCTTTCGATTTTCGTCCTGACAACCGGCGCCTGCTCTACAAGTGCGGCGATCCATGTCCCTTCAATCGATGAGATCATCACCATCGACGGTGACAATGCCGACTGGGCAGGAATACACCTGCACTACATTGAAGAGAGTGTAAGAATCTTCGGCCTCAGCCACGATAAAGAACATCTCTATGTGATGTGGCGGTTCTCAGACGAACGTCTCGCGCAGACAATCTCCCGCCGCGGAGTTGTCATCTGGCTTGACGGCAAAACCAAGAAAAGAAAAACGCTTGGCATACGCTACGCGGGTTCTGTTGAATTGGCTGAATCGCTACCTCAACGTAGGGAACGGCAGGGTCACGAAGGGTCGTTGATGTTGATGAATGCGCGTGAACCCGGCATGCTCGAAGTGATCTCAGGTGATACGGTCGAAACCTTCACCGAGCAGAACAAATCAGGACCACAAGCCTCGTCAAAATTTTCTGACGGTATCTACTGCTATGAGCTTTCTCTTCCACTGGCCATCATTGATGAACGTTTTCTTCTGATGTCTGAAAACGACGCGCGGGACCTTCAAGTCGGCGTCGAAATTGGGGGCATGAGCACGAGCGAACGCAAAGAAATGAACGACCAAATGCAAAGTGCACATGGCAACTCTGGAGGCCAGATGGGCGGGCGCGGTAGCGGCGGCACGGGCGGACGTGGCGGTGGACGTGGCGGCATGGGATCGGGCGGAGGATCTCGCGGTGGCGGCCGAAACGTACAGCGCCTCATGGAAGGCGAAACTATCTGGATCAACGTCGAGATCGAGCGCGAGTAAACCGGGCAGGCCGCGTCAGATCTCGGGAATCGTATAACTATCGAGATCAGCTACGGGCTTCGGAAATCGCAGATCCATCTCTTCGAGAGTTTTGATCAAGACACGCGATACCACAAGATTGCGATACCACTTGCGGTTGGCCGGTACAACATGCCATGGCGCCACTTCGGTATTACACAAGCTCAGGGCATCCTCGTAAGCTTCCTGAAATTTCCACCACAGTTTTCGATCTTCAAGGTCGCCCGGATTGAACTTCCAGTGTTTCTCAGGCGTGACCTGGCGTTCACGCAAACGCTCAGCCTGCTCATCAGGACTGATGTGCAGATAGATTTTGACGATCTTGACACGATTGGCAGCGAGCAGGGATTCAAAATTATTGATGTGTTCAAATCTCGGCCGCCAGATAGATTCGGGAACGTAGTTCTTAACTCGAACGACGAGCACGTCTTCGTAATGGGAACGATTAAAAATGCCAACCATACTGAGTTTTGGCGTTTTGTGATGAATGCGCCACAAAAAATCATGGGCCAGATCTTCTTTTGAAGGCGCTTTGAACGAGCTGACCGCAACGCCTTGGGGATTGAAAGCGCCACATACGTGCTTGATCGTGCCGTCCTTTCCAGCCGTATCCATAGCCTGCATCACAATGAGCAAAGCCTGATCTTCAGCGGCATAGAGGCGCTCCTGGAGCTCTCGTAATCGTTCGAGGTTTTCGGCAGTCTCGGAGCGGGCTGCCTTTTTGCTCTTGAGGCCGCCAGTATCACCCGGGTCAATGGAACCGAGTTCAAAACGTTCACCAGGCAATCGTGTAACGCTTCCAATTTTCATTCGTTCACCGCTCCCCCCTCAAGAAGATCTTTGAAATTTTCCTTATCGATCGCTTTGTCATACGCGGCCCGCGCCGTTACCATTTCCGCTTCGTAGAGTTTACGAATCGAGCTATCCATGTCGATCATCCCCTGTTTGACGCCGGTTTGGATCGTCGATGTGATCTGACTCGTCTTTCCCTCCCGAATCATGTTGGCGACAGCCGCCGACGAGAAGAGGATTTCGAGCGCAGCGCAACGTCCACCACCGATCTTGGGCAATAGCTGCTGTGCAACAACAGCTCGCAAGCAATCGCCGAGTACGTTGCGTACACTCTCCTGCTCGGTTGAAGGAAAGACATTAATGATCCGATCAATGGTTTTGACGGCGTTGTTGGTATGCAGCGTGCCAAAAACGATTGTACCTTTTTCGGCGGCTTCAAGGGCCATCGAAATCGTTTCGAGGTCACGCATCTCGCCAACGAGCACAAGATCGGGATCTTCACGCGATGCTGCCCTGAGTGCCTCGGAAAAATCAGTCGCATGGTCACCAACTTCACGCTGGTGGATGAGAGATTTTTTATTGGGGTGTACAAACTCGATGGGGTCCTCGATCGTAATGATGTGGTACTTCGAGGTGTCATTGATGAGATCAATGATCGCAGCGAGAGTCGTCGATTTTCCAGAACCTGTCGGTCCAGTCACAAGTACCAGACCACCTTGAATCAAGGTCAGCCGCCGGATCTGTGACGGCAAAGAGAGCTGTTCGATCGTCATAATCTTCGACGGGATAACCCTGAGTACCGCTGCCTGTCCCCGCTGTTGGCGAAAAAGATTGACCCTGAATCGCGCAACACCTTCGAGTTCGTATGCGAAATCGGCATCTCCGCCGTCACAGAATTCCGTCCACCGTTCAGGCGGCGAAATCGGACGTACCATCTCGACATAGTCATGTTCACTGACGGTCCGATAACGAATCTGTTCAATGCCTCCGGAAACCCGCAACATCGGTGGACGCCCAACAGTGAGGTGAAAGTCGGAAGCGCCCCGGTCATTCATCAGGCGCAAAAAACGGTCAATCTTGTTTTCAGTTCCCATAAAACTTAAATAAACGTTTGGGATTCGAGGAACTCGGCAGAAACGAGGGCCTCAAATTCTTCTTTGTTGCTGGCAGCCATATATCCGGCCTCCGGTGTAATAACATCTTTCTTGACCAGTTCACTCAGAGCGTCATCAAATGTTTGCATGCCTTTGGTTCGCCCCATCTGCATTGCCGACGGGATCTGAAAGGTTTTCTCGTCACGAATCAGGCTCGCAACTCCCATCGTGCCCTTGAGAATCTCGAAGGCCGCGACTTGACGCTCAGGGCCTTTGGATGGCAAGAGACGCTGGGCAATGATGAATTTGAGGGATTCCGAGAGAGATGCCCGAATCTGTGGCTGCTCATCGGCTTCGAAAGAAGAGATGATGCGATCAATAGCTTTGTGCGCCGTTGTCGAATTCAACGTACCAAGAACGATGTGCCCGGTCTCGGCTGCAGTCAACGCCAAAGAAACCGACTCCTTGTCGCGCAGATCCCCAATGACGATGACATCGGGATCTTCACGCAGCGCTGCACGAAGAGCACGGGAGAAGGATTCAGTATGACTACCAACTTCCCTTTGGTTGATAAGGCAGTTCTTGAATGGATGAACAAATTCGACGGGATCCTCCATCGTAATGATGTGGTGGTGCTTCGTCTCATTGAAGAGATTGACTAAAGCCGCGAGAGTTGTCGACTTGCCGCTCCCGGCCGGTCCGCAGATGACGACGATACCCTGGTGATAGTCGGCAACCTCAGCAAGATGGGCCGGCAGACCGATTTCCGTGATGGTCGGGGGTTGCTCGGGGATAACCCGGAATACAGCGTTGAGACCCTTTTGATCATAAAAGACGTTACCGCGATATCGTCCAGCCCGAGGAACGTAATAACAGAAATCGAGTTGTTTTTCGTCTTGAAGTTGCTGCCATTGCGGCTCGGTGAGAATCTCTTTGAGCATGCTCTCGGTCAGTTCAGCAGTAAAGGGCTCTCCCTTGATTTTTACTAGATCAGCAGCGAGCCGGATGACGGGCGGCATCGATACCGAAACATGAAGGTCCGACGCCTTCTGATTGCGCGTACCGACCAACAGGGAATGCAAACGCGGCTCTCCCTTTTGAATCTCGGTGCGTAAGGCTGTCTTTCGCAACTGATCGTTATCATCCATCGTCTGATGCTCACGCTCAGCGACTTGTTCGGCAATTTCAAGAGCCCTGGCACGAACGACCCGATCTGGATCCTTGGAGGCAACATTCCGCAAAACGCCAAGGATCTTGGGGTGCTTGAAGTTGCGCAGCGCCAGCAGAACCTCAATACGCACTTCGGCCGCGGGATCCTTGAGCAGTTGTCCAAGCCCTTGAAGCGCCCGCCCATCACCGATGCGGCCAAGGGCCTCGACAGCCGCCCAGCGAGCATCCTTGTCATGTAAAGCTTCAACAAGTGGTTCAACCGCGCTCGGATCGCCAATGCGACCAAGCGTATCGGCTGCTGTAATCCTCACCCACCAGTCTGAATCCTTGAGCAAGCCGATCGTTGCAGGAACGATGCGTTTATCGTCGAAAAAACCAGCAACAACAAGCGCCGAACCACGCACATCTTCGTCGGGGTCGGATAACAACTCGATCGTCGGCTCAACGAGGTCAGAGCCGAACTCTTTCATCGAATCGAGCGCGCGATCCCTCGCCCAACCGGCGAGGGTTTTGGAAAAGACGATGTACCGTTGGACTAACTCGGCACGCTGGTCCATACCAAGCAGAATCTTGATTACTGCCGAACGGGTCGCGGCGTCACCAGCCGCCATCAGCGGGAGGATGCGATCGGCAAACTCCGGCCCCATGCGTTTGGCAATACCGGTCAAAGCCCCGATCAGGTGCTGCTGAGTACCGTAAGAGGCCCGCGGCAACTCCTCGACGATGAGATCGGCCGAATTGGCACAATCATGCTCGGCTAATACCATGAGGGCGCGCTCACGTACCTTACGATCTTCTTCGCGTGCTAGAGAGCGCCACTGCTTGAGTGACGCCGAGTTCATTCCGTAATCGCCGAGACGATTCAGGATTGCAAGACGATCCTGGCCGCCAGCAGCCTGCGCGAGTCGCCACAATAGGGGGGCGAGGCTACCAGAAGGAGGCGCACCAAGCACAACCTGGCGCACACTGTCCCTGATGTGTTTTTCCTTGTCATTCAGGCGCTCACTGAGATGCTCCTCAATTCCCGCGATCCTGAGGTCAAAAAGCACACCCGCGCCGGCACGCAAGGCAGCGTCCGGCTTGCCCCGGCACTCCACAAGGAAGACATCAAAACACTCCCCGATGAAGAGAAATTCACCGAGTTCATCAACAGTGACCTGGACGGGAAGATGCCTATTGGAGCCCTTAACAGATCGCCACCCTGCGAGACCGTCATTAAACCCAATAAGCCCCTCAGCACCTGACTGCTTCATATAACGCTGGGTCACCCTAACAAGTCGCTGAAGTCCGACACGGTCAGAGAGATCAACCGACGCAAGAGAGCCACATTTACCGTCAGAAAAATAGCCGCCCTTATCGGAGGGATACTTAGCGTGGATATTTTTCATCACCGACTGATATCCCTTTTTTACCTGGCCTGGAAAAAGCA
>PJEL010005089.1_pt1 | contig 10651 bp, 7 predicted proteins | sample 1853271 | NCBI WGS metagenome assembly PJEL01 (sample SAMN08108733, study PRJNA415343) | Invertebrate metagenome, whole genome shotgun sequencing project. | host: Globobulimina | place: Sweden: Gullmar Fjord | collected 2015-08 | reverse complement strand
GTTTGGGAATGTGAATATATTTACGGTTGGTGTTAAAATGATTTCCTATTTTAACCGCTATGTACAACTGAGGAGAAAGATTAGAAAAAATCAATCCGATGAGCCGCTTATCTTTGTTAGCGTTCTCGATGAAATAGCTTCGTGCTGCGTGGGTTGATTTTTTTAAGGCAGCATAATCTTGAATTTGTATATATGGCCCGTTTCCATCAGATATGAATTTTGTAACTTTTTTCTTGAGTGTTGTAGAATTTTGTACTCCCTTAAGATCGGCTTTTCCTGAAGGTAAACTGTAAATGATAGAGTTTCCGATAATAGAAAAATTGGCTGTAAATGTGTCGCTGACCCCTTGATTGGTCCACTCAGAATGAGAGAGAATATTGAGTCCTGTTACTGGACACAATAAGTCTAATTTAATGCCCAACTTTTTATCCATGATGTCTTCTTGCATTCTTTCAATTGGGTGAGATTCAGTGAAAATGATTGCTAGGTGCTCTTTACATCTTTCCGAAAAAGAGTAAAATTAAGTGTTTATTGTTCGACATTATGCTAATGTTCCGGATACATAGAAAACGATGCCAGTATCGTAGCACAGATCATTTCCAAGAGCAGAGGGACTGATGCAATGGTCCGTTCCGGATTGCGTCTGGCTATATCAAATGCGGACATCAGACAGACCGATTGGTCTGTCTAGGTTGATTTATACGACCATTTTTTATGATTGTCAATGGAATTAGGATGTTTAAGGAGTTTATGGTTCCTTAAAAAGATTGCCCCCCCACCTGTGAGGTAGGGGGGATTTGCTGGCATTCTACGACTCAAGTGGTCAGGAAATGGACCTCTATTGATATTGATAAACTCTCAGCCTACCAATTTAAGCCCATCTGTTTCAAGCCAGTGGGCATTTAGCACTCTCTGGTGTGCCAACAGGTATACTTCCTGTCATCAACTCAGGTAGATAGTGATGTTTTCTGAAGACCAGTCAAATCCTGGATCAAAGTTGATTCGACAAAAGAGTCAACTTCTTCTACTTTCTCACTTGATACTGCCAAGGCTGCTTGGTTTTTTTCCAGGAAGGTCTTTGGCTCGATGGTCCAGCCGGCAGCGAGGTTTTTTTCTTCTTTTTTCATTGCCCTGTAAATATAGCGTCCGGCAATGGGTGCTACCAATCGAGGTTGCATGCCAAGAGTGATGTAGATATCCTGCAGAAGCTCTGACAATTGTTGATAGATATCTTTGTCATCTCGGTACCATTTCATCATAGCCCAGACGGCACCAGCATAAATGTTACGTAGTGGTTTTACATCTTTTTTGTAACGGTTTCGTATCCGTGTATTCGTATGGAACTTATAACGTTTCCATCCTCTGAGTGTTGTACGAATCAGACGCATGAGACTTGGACCATTGACGGTAAAATCCTTGCCAAAGGCATCGAGCAACAGTTTTTCCTCGGAACCGTCAGAGATATGAGGATGGCGGTGGTTGAAGCGATATTGTCCATGGCTGTCTGAAATCTTTAATTCTTCTGGCGGGAGCAGGGTTCCCTTTTTCTTCAACTGGGCATGGAGAGGGGTACCATGATTTGCGGTATAGAGCATGAATTGATGAAAATCCACTGAATGAGAAACCGCATAGTCAAGGACATGACCGATATTTTCTGGTGTATGTTCTTCAAGGCCTATAATGGAAGAACCCAGGACCTTGATGCCGTGGTCTTGAAGATCTTCAACCAAGGCTCGTGTATCTATTCCAGCAAGCTTTGCATATTGGCTTTTCTTTCCTTCCAGTCCCATCCAGACCCAGGAGATACCCAAACCCACAAGCTGTTCTATTTTGTACGAACGTAGGACTCTGGCTGAACTGAAAATATACAACGACCAACTCTTGCCGTGTTTTTTCATCTGTTCGAGTAAACTTAAAGCGCGTTTTCCCTTGAGAAGAAAATTTGCATCAAGGATGAAAAATGAGCTGACTTTGAGCCTGGACTCAAGGCTAACCATCACTTCATAGAGTTCTTGACCACTTTCATAAAAATTCTTAAATTTCCCCTTACCACCAAACAGGGCTGAAGTAGAGCAAAAGTTGCATCCCATAGGGCAACCCACCGATGGCACTACGATGGCAGCCGTTTCTCCTGGTTTTTCGCTGAGAGTGTGTCCCAAAATTCTGGTCCCATAGGCCGAGGCTACTGCCGGGTGTTTGACTGGTTTTTGAGTGTCCTGATTCAGATAATGACGAAACCATTCGACTCCATCTCCTCTGACAATGTGATCGGCCTCAATGATCTCATTAATTGCATCCATATTACTGATATGGCCGCCGACGATGATGGTGGCCTGTGGCTGGTAGGTTCGGATCAAATCGCACATTTTTTTAACCTTCCCAATGTTGGGAATAATTGAACTCAGGCCAATGATATCATAGTGTTTGCTGCGGATGGTTTCGATAAAGTATTCCAGATCAGGAAAGTCTAACAGGGTACAGGGTGCTTCAATATTTTCCTTGATTAGCAACAATCCAAAGGATCGATGAAACATACGCAGGGAGAAAACTCCCTGTGCGCGAGTTACTTGATTGTGGTACAATTCCATTGGGTTGATTGTGCTGCTCCCGTACTCGTCGTCTTGGGCATAGGGACCAAAAACACTGGATAATAAAACTCTGGCTTTTGTACCTAGATGATGGACCGGATGATTATTTGTCATATTTAACCCTCTCAATATGGAAGAATGTGAAAAGTGAATATTTCCAGTGTAGGGTATTCATCTGACAAAGGATAGTGAGCGGAGGCAAATGACAATTCTTTTACAAAAAAGCCAAAAACCATGAAACGCTCACTCTGGTTATTCCATCCGATTACCATCTTTTCTTTTTCCATTATTGCCCTCGGGCTCTCTCTGTTTCTCTATATCTATTGGTACGTTGAGGTCAGCACCGGCCTGCCAGCCGTTATTCAGAAAACGAATCTGGACCCGAAACAGTTCGTGGCTTGGCAGACCTGGGTCGTGATCATGATCATGTCTATTCTGGTTGGCATTATTCTGATTGGTATCTTTATGATTTTCATCTACCAGAGAAAAACACAAGCCCTCTATCGTTCACAGCGCAAATTCATCAACAGCTTTACCCATGAATTAAAGACCCCGGTCACCTCCCTCCAACTCTATCTGGAGACCTTTAGCAAACATGAGTTACCACGGGATAAACAGTTGAATTATCTGAACTATATGCTAGAGGATGTGTCGAGGCTCACCAACAGTATCAATACCATTCTCAATCTTGCTCGCATTGAGGCAAAGATCTATAGCGGAGAATTGATTGTTGTTGACCTGCAAGAAGAAGTAGATGGATTTCATCGGCTCAATAAACAGTTATTCCGAGGGAGTGACATTCTGATAAAGCATAACCGGGATAGGTGTTATTATTGCTCCATAAACCATCCGCTTTTTCAAATGCTGATGATGAACCTCCTGACCAACGCAATCAGACACAATGAAAGTGCTCGTCCACAGGTGACAATCGATTTTAGTCAGACGGAAAAAGATGTACACATCCATTTTATTGATAACGGAATCGGTTTTGAAAAATCTCAGGCCAAGAAGATCTTTAATAAATTTTTTCAGATTGAGAGGAAAAATCAGCCATATGCTGGAGGAACCGGTCTTGGGCTCTATACTGTTGAGCAGATAGTTGGATTTCATAAAGGCAAAGTCATTGCCCGTAGTGAAGGAGCTGGGCAAGGAGCGGAAATTACTGTTTCTTTACCCAGCGAGAAGCATCCTCATTCAGGCGATGTCGATAAATTCATCGAAAGTCAAAATACAACGGAAGAAAAGGAATTGTGTGAAGATGACAGCTAAAAATCGAATCCTCCTTGTTGAAGATGACCCACATATAGCCGAAGGAATAGAATTAAACCTGAGCTTACAGCATTATGATGTAAAAGTTGCCCAAAACGGTATTGAAGGTCTGGAGGCCTGGAAACAATGGTGTCCCCATTTGATTGTCCTTGACCTGATGTTGCCAGGTATTGATGGCATGGAGATTCTGAAAACCATCCGTTTGGAAGATGAACGTCTCCCTATCTTGATCCTTTCTGCCAAAGGAGAACCAGCCGATAAAATTGATGGCTTTACCGATGGGGTCGATGATTACATGACAAAACCCTTTAACCTGGAAGAATTCCTCTTACGGGTTAAACGACTGCTTACACGGGATGAGTGGCAACGGCAACAAGGTGTGTTATCGGCCGACAATGCAAATGAACAGAGCCTCTATAGTTTTGGCGAAAATACCATTGATTTTTCAACAGGTCAGGCTTACGGCACTACCGGAAATATCCAACTCACTGAGCAGGAAATCAAGGTGCTTAAACTCTTTATCGTTCATAAGGGTAAGCCCCTGTCACGAAGTAGACTGCTGGAAATCGGTTGGGGTTATAGCAAAGGAACATCAACTCGAACGGTGGATAATTATATTGTCCGCTTTCGGCGCTATTTTGAAGAAAATCCCAAAAAGCCACAGTACTTTAAAAGCAGGCGCTCTCTTGGTTATGTGTTTGACCATGAAGAATAAGTGTTCCAACTGTCTTTTTCCCGTTTCTCAAGGCATGTCAGCCCTTCTGTTTTTAGCCTAACAAAAAACATTGACATGGGTGCAGCTGAATTGTATTCTCACCTTCCTGAAATAGTAGTGTTTTTTGGGAAAGTCTTTTCTAGATAGAGTTTCTTTCCAATCGTCTTTTGCCAAGAATCCTATTCATCATCTACCCCGAGGAATGGGGAATTACAATTGTACCTACCCAATGACAGACAGATAAAGAGATTTGTCTGACTTCACATGAACAGATACGATACTATCTTTTTACCTAAACTTTCCACAGAGAGCTTCCATGAGTAAAACTGCGAGAAAAAGTTTGCTATTCTATTTAATCTCTACAATCCTCATTTTCTTCTTTTCCCTTTCACTGGCAGAAGGAAAAACGTCTACTGGTTCTCAGAGAGGCTATTGTTGTATCAATGGACAAATTATTTCTCTCAGCCAGCTGCAATGTAGACAAAAGAAAGGCCAATATTTTGCCAGTCGTGACGACGCCAAGAAGAATTGCAAACCGGCAGATGTTTTCTGCTGTATAGACGGCAAAGTAAAAAAAGAATCGGTTGAGCAATGTCGCAAGGATGGTGGAAAGGGCTATAAAACGGAAGCGGATGCGAAAAGAAAGTGCAAACCAGCAGAGGTTTTCTGCTGCATAGACGGCAAGGTTAAAAAAGAATCTGCTGAGCAATGTCGCAAGAATAGAGGTGAAGGCTATAAAACAGAAGCAGATGCGAAGAGAAAGTGCAAACCAGCAGACGTTTTTTGCTGTGTAGACGGCAAAGTTAAAAAAAGTGCAGTTGAGCAATGTCGAAAAGATGGTGGAAAAGGTTATAAAACGGAAGCGGATGCGAAAAGAAAGTGCAGACCGGCAATAGTTTTCTGCTGCATAAACGGCAAAATTAAAAAAAGTGACGTAGTGAAATGTCGAAGGGATAGAGGGAAGGCCTATAAGACAGAAACCGATGCGAAAAGGAACTGTAAACCAGCAAATGTTTTTTGCTGTGTAGATGGCATCGTGAAAAAAGGTCCTGCTGAGCAATGTCGAAGAAAACGAGGAAAAGGCTACAAAAACGAAGGTGAAGCAAAGAGAAACTGTAAATCGGCAGAGGGTTATTGTTGTGTAAATGGAAAGGTTAAAAAGGAATCTGTGGAAGAATGTAAGAGGCATAAGGGTACCTTTTACACAAATGCACTGGAAGCGCGGGGAAAATGTCAGACCGATGATGGACCATCGCCTAACTACAACACGACTCCCACAAATAAACTCGGTGTATCTCGTCCTCGTGCTGATATAAGAAAGAGAATATTGCCAGACCTGGATATTATTCGGACGTCTACCAATAGAAAATGTTTCATGAAAATACATGTTCAAAATATCGGTGGTCCAATCAATGCAACTGATCACGCGGCAGCTAAGATGCATTTATCAGCCGGTCCCAGCCAAGTTTCTAATAAGACGAATCTGATCCAGATTGACCCGCTCGGCAAACTTCGGGTACCGGGGGGATCAATCATCTATACTACCAACATGCGCGTGACTGAACCGAGCCAGATGTCACTTTCCTGGATAGACACGGCACATAATATTCTCGAAAGTGACGAAAGCAACAATGGCGATGATGCCCTGTTAGCCTGCAAGCTATCCTTTGTCTGGTGTTGCGTGAACGGAAAGGTCGGCAAAGCCACCAAAGAAGAATGTCGTAAAGGGGGGGGGGACTGTCCATACGAGTGAAGATGAGGCAAAAAAAATATGTGGTGCAGACGATCAATCCCCACCACCTAAACCTGGGTTGAATGAGAGGACGAAAAAAGACCTTCCTCAACAAACAGGAAAATCTCGTCCTCGATTTGGGATTGAAACAGCACCATCGTCTTTGCCAAGAGGGGTTGGCCAAAACAAATTTGAATCAGCTCAAGTCCCAGCCGATTTTGGCAAAGGCCTGCAGTCTTTAGGCAGTGCCGCCAGGGATATTGGCGAGAGTAATAGTGTCGGCGAGAGACTGCCTGGTATGGTTGAAGGACATGAGACCCCAACGGGAGGTTTTGGTTCAAGAAGTGGTGCTGCTGACTATGCCAATGGCGTCAACAACCGAGGCAAAATTGGGAGTGCAAAAGAGGAATTTGCAGGTCTTATGTTTGAAGGTCCCAAAACAGGATCTGGGGCTACCAGGCAGGGGCAGGATAAAGAGGAAATAACCTTTGAACCGGATGAGGTTGACAACATCGTTTCAACAATGAAAGAAAAGGCGAAAAATGCGGCTAAATCCGCTGTCGATAAAGCTACCAGCGCAGCAAAAGCAGAATCAGATTTTACAGATGCCTTTTTAGGATCAATTGGAAATGAGAAAGACAAGAACGGTAAACTCATTAACCATGACAATGACGAAGACAAAACAAGCGACAAACCTAAACCTGGCCCATTTGATAAGTGGGATCGGGTCGCTGATGACGGCCCGGGCGAAGAAAACCCTGACGGTAAACATCTGAACCCAGACAGGGTGAAAGATGCTGTCTCCGGTGACCCTGGTATACGTTTTATTCCTGGTGAGGAAGCAGGCGGAGAGGCAGGAATCACTCCCGGGAATTTCCAAGATTTAGGGCCGGTGCAGGTCCATACCATTGAAGGTGCTTTGCCACAAAGTGATAATCTTAAGGATTTTAGTAAAAAAATCCAGGATACTGTTAAGGCAGGAGGTCCTAATATAGTAGAACAAAAGTGATAGTCAAATACCTTAACAACCACCTACTTCAAGCAGGTGGTTGTTAAGGTATTCTTTGGGGGCCATGTAGATGGGGTCTGCAGATGGGGTCAAGTCGTCTTTAGGCTCTTGGTAGGCTGAAAGTCAAATCAAACTTGATTGAGTTAGTGGTCTTGAGTATCAAGGCTTGAAATTTATTTGGTTATACTTTTTTCATCTTCAACCCGTTATTACAATCTCTCAAGCCAGGCTGTTTGATGCAGCGGATAAAGACGAACCTTCCATTTATTCGTTGGTGTCTTATTGTAATCAAGGGTAAGGTCATGGTAAAGGCACACAAAAAAACTTGATCTTCTCTATTCTTACACGATAAGGTCGATATGAATAATTTCTTCAGTAAAATTTTCGAGTACATCAACCCATCAGTTAATCCTGATATCGAGCCGGCTTTTAATGAGTGGCAGAAGAATATTCCTACACTTTGGTTGTTGGGCAAAACAGGAGCGGGAAAGTCTACCTTGATTCAAGCGCTCACCGGTGATTCTCAGGTTGAAATCGGCAACGGTTTTCAACCGTGTACTCGTACTGCGGCGAGATACCTCTACCCCAATGAGAATCCTCTTGTTTGTTTCCTCGATACCCGCGGATTGGCAGAAGCCGAATATGACCCAGCAGAAGATATCGCTGTCTGTGAAGGAAAAAGCCATGCCTTGATGGTTGTCATGAAGGCTGAAGAGCCGGAACAATCTGCATTATTACGCGCCTTGGAAGTGATTCGGAAATCCAAAAAGATAAAGCACCTGTTGGTCATACATACTGCAATAAACGAGATAGTTGATGCACAGGAACGAGAGCGTGCCATTGCCTACAACCAGAATAGGGCGGTTGAGGTGTGGGGGGGGAAGAAGAACAATATTTTGTCAATCAGGGTTGATTGTATTCCGGCGAGGCAACAGTTTGATGGACTGGATGAACTCCATAAGGCGTTGGCAGAAACCTTGCCAATGCTGAGTCTGCTAGCAAACAAGCAAGCTCATGCTTCAAGAGAAGAGCAGAATTTCGAGAGGCTAAAAAAAGAGGTGCTGTGGTATGCTGGATCTGCGGGTGCAAGCGATGCCATTCCCGTTGTGGGGTTGGTCACGGTTCCTGCTATTCAGGGTAAGTTGCTGCATAGTTTAGCCAATCAATATGGCACAGTGTGGAACAAGCAGGATTATGCCGAGTTTATTGGTACACTTGGGTCGGGTTTTTTGATTCAGTATCTATCCAAACTCGGCGTGCGCCAGCTTGTCAAGTTGATTCCCGCTTACGGACAAACTGTGGGAAGTGCCACTGCTGCGGTGATGAGTTTTTCATACACCTACGCCATTGGTCGTACTGCCTGTAAGTATCTCTACCACAAGAGTAAAGGAGAACCTGTATCTAAAAAGGAGATGAAACAGACGTTCGAGCAAGCCTTTAAGGCTGTTCAATCGGTTGCTAGGCGTCAGCGATGAACCGAATTTTTGGAAAACAAATAATCGATGAAAAGAACAACAAATAAGTATCAACTTGTCAATCAGCTAACTGGTAGTCTTGTACCGTTATTGCTTACCACCACCGTATTACCATTATTGGTGCTTGCAGGTTTTGGTTTTTTTTCACTGGTGGAAAGGGGACAGTGGATGTTGTTTTTTATAATCACTGTGGCATCTTGTTCAATGGTGTTTGTTTGGTACTGGTGGACTCGCAAAAAGCGTGTTGTCGATACTCTTGTTGAAGATGAACTCAATACTGTGAACGTTGATTCAAATCCGATCTGGACCGAACATGACAATCATGTTTGGCACGAACTTAATCAACAAATCAAGGACCTGTTAGAACAAAATCCCAACTGGGAAGCGCTCAGGGATCATTCGTTGACACTGGTGACATATGCAGCTTCGCAGTATCATAGAGGTGTAACGTCGCAGCAACTGGCTTTCACTGCACCCGAGTTTTTATTTATGGTTGAAGAGGTCAGCCGTCGATACCGTATTTTCTTGCAGGAGCATATTCCTTTTGCCGAAAAGATACGGCTTACCACCTTGAAGCAGGGCTATGCCATGAAAGACAAGGTGAGTTACGCCAAAGCGGCGTATGATGTATACCGCCTCTTTCGGCTTGCCACACCCTTCGGTTGGTTGGCAGAGGCCAGAGGACTTGTGATTGGAAAACTGTTTGATGAAGTGAGTGGTGAAGTCCAGTACACGCTCAAACAAACACTTCTACAAGAGGTCGCTTCTGTTGCCATCGATCTATACAGTGGACAGTTCAAATTCATTGATGCGTCTCTTGCTCAAAGCAAAACGACTCAACATGATAACAACCACCTGGCGGAAGAAATCGAACCATTACGGGTAGCCGTAATTGGGCAAGTGAGTGCAGGGAAGTCATCTGTTGTAAATGCGTTGTTAGGTGATATTGCAGCAGAGGTCAGCGCATTACCGACAACGGATAAAGCAACTGTTTATACGTGTGAGGTAGAGGGGTGCGATTTGATCCATTTGGTGGACTTACCAGGTATCGACGGGCAGGCGGATACCACTCAACAGCTTATGAGGCAGGTCACGAACAGTGATGTTGTGTTGTGGATATTAAAGGCGAATCAGTCAGCCCGTAACCTCGATGTTGAGCTGAAGCATGCCATCGATTCCTTTTATCATAAAGCCACAAATCAAAACCGAAAGGAGCCAAAGATTTTGGCCTTGGTGAGTCAGGTTGATCGTTTACAACCAGTCAATGAATGGTTACCACCATATGATTTAGAAAATCCACAAACACCCAAAGCAACAGTTATCCGTGATGCTGTTGCCTATAATCGAAATCTTCTTGATCCTGATGCTATTCTTGCTGTTTCAGTGAGTAGCGATAAGGCCCCATATCAGGTAGATGGGGTGAGAGCATTGTTGCAAAATGCGTATGAAGATGGAGTCAACACCCAGCTCAACAGACGTCGAATCGAAGGGGACAGCCTGGATTATTCCGAGCAGGCTAAGCGTTTGTACCGGTTGGGAAAACTGGTCTTTCAGCAGGTGATTAATACCTGACTTACACCTAGAATAAAAAGTTGTCTCTTAGGCGCCTGGAATATGTTATATTAACAAGTGTTTGAAAAGTTATTTTGTGAACATTTTTTGGTCAAGGCAGAGTGATAAACCAAATCAACCCCGTCAATAATTAGTATCACCACGCTCGCAACACTGGCCTCAAGAAGCAGAGAACATCAAATTCCCCCAGGAATTCATTATGAACAATGATCATAATCTTTCCATTAAAAGGAGGTTGATTTTTGGATTTGGCCTCATTGTTTTACTTTTTCTTCTCTTGGGGGCCATTTC
>PJEL010005087.1_pt1 | contig 10653 bp, 10 predicted proteins | sample 1853271 | NCBI WGS metagenome assembly PJEL01 (sample SAMN08108733, study PRJNA415343) | Invertebrate metagenome, whole genome shotgun sequencing project. | host: Globobulimina | place: Sweden: Gullmar Fjord | collected 2015-08 | reverse complement strand
ACTGTCGTGCTTGTGCTGGACGACTACCACGTGATCACGAATGCCGATTGCCACCGATCATTGCAGTACCTCATCGATCATCTTCCGGAATCGATGCATGTGGCCATCGGCACGCGGTCGCGACCCCCTCTCTCCTTCTCCAAGCTGGCGGCCGACGGTCGAGTCCTCTACATCGGCGTCGATTCGCTCCGTTTCTCAGTTGCGGAGAGCACGAAGGCCATCGAGAACACCGCCACGTGGCACAGTCGCGACAATATGATCCGCATACATGAACGATGCGAGGGATGGCCCGTCGGCGTGTATCTCTGCGCGACGTCAACTGACCATTCTTCTTTGGCCGATCGCGTCCCTGCCGATATCGACGCGGTTCGCTCATACCTCACAGAGCAGATGCTCGACGAGCTAACGGAAGACGATCGATTGGCACTCACCAGTTGGTCAATCCTGAAAAACCTGAACGCGAGTATGTGCGACCGAGTTGCCGAACGGGCTGATTCGACGGCCGTGCTCGACCGCCTCTCCACGACAAACCTTCTCCTCCAGCCTCTCGGGGCAGATGGCACCTGGTACCGCTTCCACGATATTCTCCGCGACGCGCTGCGCACCGAGTTCGCCCGCCGACCTGCTGAGGAACAGCAGCTCGCCCACGCCCGCGCCATGGAGTGGTATCTCGAGAACGGGGAACCGGCGGAGGCGATCCAGCATGCACTTGAAGCAGGTCTTTACATGCGCGCAGCGGAGCTCATTTGCACCGATTGGCTGACATGCATGCTGACCGGTCTGCTGGAGACACTCAGAATGTGGATCGACCAATTCCCGAGCCAGGCACTGATCGACTACCCCCCCATTCTGGTGGCATCCGCATGGGTCGCAGCGTTCGACGGCGACGCCGATGCGACCCGTCGATTCACAGCGGCAGCGCGGCAAGCCGAGTACGACGGTCCCATGCCCGACGGAACCTCGTCATACACCTCCGCAGTAGCGATACTCAGTGCGGGTCTCGGTCACGATGGAATGAAGGATGCCAATGCACACGCCGAACTTGCATTTGGCCTCGAGCCTCAGGAGAGCGAGTGGAAGGCACTTGCGGCTGCGCTGGCCGGCGTCACCCGGTTCGGTCTCGGACGCTACGAGGACGCCCGGACTGCGCTCGGGGCGGCGGCATCGGTGCCCGTTGGACCAGATGGGGTAGGCACGTACGCTCGCGGTCAGCTCGCCTTGCTGGAGATGCACCAGGGCAACTGGGTCGAAGGGTCTCGTCACGCTGACGTTGCGTGTACCTCGATCGAGGAGTCGAATCTAGGCAACCTGCTCTCCAGTGGCGCCGCATTCGTGGCTGCGGCAGCAGCTGCGGCTCGCATCGGAAATCGCGGATTGGCGTTGCAGCGTCTCCGCTCCCTCGCTCCGATCGAGAAGGTCCTCACCAATGCCATCCCCTTCGATGCCTTCCAGATCCACCTTATCGCCGCCGAGACCTATCTCCATCTTGGCGACGCCAACGCCGCAGGCGTCCATGCCCGATCGGCGACCTCGCGACTCGGAGCGTTTGGTGACGCTGGAGTTTTCGAGAAGCGCCTCACCGAGGTTCAGATGGAACTCGATTCTCGTCCCGGGGGGGACGAAGCTGAACACGATGACTTGACAGATCGTGAGCACCAGATTCTCACCATGCTCCAGACCGAGCTTTCGTTGCGCGAGATCGGAAGCGAGCTATTTATCTCCCGCAACACCGTGAAGAGCCACGCTTCAAGCGTGTACCGAAAACTCGACGTGACCACCCGCACTGCCGCTATCGCTCGCGCACATCAGCTCGATCTGATTTGAGATCTGAAATCCGTGCCATGCTCCCGTATCACCCGGGTGAGTTTGGGTACGGTTCGGCTTACATCCCCATACTTGCAGGAGATCCACAGTCAATGAGCGCCGCAATGAGTGAGTACACGGAATCCGGAACGTCAACCGCAGTCAGCGCTACGCGCCGTCGAGTACTCATCGTTGTTGCACTGGTGGCGGCGGGTTCGCTCTGGTTCTGGAGGCGGAAACTGTTGTCGCTGTTCTCCCACATCGGCCCCTACGTTCGAAGCACATCGCATGTTGAGAACCCAACACTGATCGTCAACCGGTGGAGCGGGGACGGCAAAGCAGATTCCTCCGGTCTACTGGAACACGCCGAGTCGTTGGGTATCCACATAATCCTCCTGGAACGAGGTGACGACCTCAGGCAGCTGGCACACGACGCCATCTCTGACGGGGCAGACGCCATTGGCATGGCAGGCGGAGACGGATCGTTGGGGCTCGTTGCGGGCGTGGCAGTCGAAAGAGACGTGCCCTTCTTCTGCGTGCCGGTCGGCACACGGAACCATTTCGCCCTGGATCTAGGGCTCGATCGAGACGATCCACTGTCTGCGCTCGACGCTCTTGTCGGGGGTGACGAGTTGAAGATCGACTACGGAGTGGTCGGCGATCGCGTGTTCCTCAACAACGTCAGTCTCGGCGTGTATGCGGCAGCCGTTCACCGGGACACGTACCGCGCCGAGAAGGTGCGGACCATTGCGAACGTTCTGACTGAAGCCGCTGCTGATCCGACCGCGGTCGAAGGACTCCATGACATCGTGGGTCCTGATGGTGAACGGTTCAGTAGTGTTCCCATGGTGCTCATCTCGAACAACCGGTACTTGTTCGCAGGTCCACCAGACTATGGGAGACGAGCGCGGATGGATGCCGGTGTTCTCGGCATTGCGGCGGCAACTCGCCTGCCCGATCCGGATAGCGTTGTCACGATCACCCTTGCAGACGTTGCCGGATGGCACGAGTGGGAAGACGACCATTTTCGAGTCGAGACCGATGACCCTGAAGTGTTGACCGGCGTGGATGGGGAAGCGCTGAGCTTCGCATCGCCGCTCGACATAGAGATTCACCACCGAGGCTTACGTGTGTTGGTGCCCGCTGGGGTGCGCCCAGGGTATCTCCCACCCGGAGAGATGATCGCAGCACGGCTCTTCGACGTTGCGGCGGTTGGACCGAATCCGTGAGCGTTGTGCTCAATCGACTCCAGAGCGCTGACGAACGAGTCTTCGCCCGCGTGGCTGGCTGGCACTCCGATGTGGGAGACACCGTGCTGCCGCGACTGTCACTCGCCGCGTCGTATTCGCGCTTGTGGATCGCGATATCCGTGGTGGTGGTGCTCGCCGGAGGCAAGCGCTCACGACGCGCTGTGCTCGAGGCACTCACTGCGGTGACGATATCGTCGGCCGTTGTGAACATCGCCGCAAAGGGGATTGCACACCGTCGTCGCCCCACAACGACGGTTCCCGACAGCCGTGCGCTCGAACACCCATCGTCATCATCGTTCCCGTCGGGCCACAGCGCATCGGCCGCTGCGTTCTCGGGTGTGATGGGCAACCGTCTCCCCGCCATTGCCACACCGATCAACAGCGTGGCTGGCGCTGTTGCTTTCTCCCGTGTCTACACAGGTGTGCACTACCCGGGCGACGTCGCTGTCGGTTGGGCGATCGGTCGCATCGTCGCCAGGCTCGTTGTCTTCGTCAGCTCGCGCATCCACGACCATCCGAGATTCCCGAATCGACTGCACGTCAGGAAAGCCAATGGACGACCTCGATCGCCCTGACGTCAGAGGGACCATTCCCTTCGCTTCATTTCGGCGATGACATCGACCGGCGCCAGGTGGCTTACGTAGCGGTCCGTCGTAGACAGAGATGAGTGGCCAAGCTGCTGCTGGATTATGGGGATCGGCACGCCCTCCATCATGAGTTCGAACGCATGGGTGTGCCGCAATCCATGCGGATGAACGCGCTTCTCGATGCACGCCTTTCGCGCTAATCGGGGCAGGAGGGTTCTCACGTACGAAAGCTTGATCGGCCCACCCCGGAGTGAGCAAAACAAGACGAAGTGACCATTGATCCCGAGAGACCGCCTTGTGTCAACCCACCGACCTATCAGAGCCATGGCACGCGGATCAAGCCCAACGACGCTCCAGTGGATTGGCTCACTCAGGAACGACTACAGCTCTCGGGACCTTTCGTGGCCAAAGTTAGGAAGAGTCGTAGCCTCGTGCCTCGTCGAGCACGAGGTCTCGTGCCGGCCCTCTCGATCCATCGCAATGGTCGGCGCAATGGTCCCGCGGGCATGCTGACCGCAGCAAGGAACGGTTTCACCGGCACCAGATTCACTGATGGGTACCCATTCTGGAGCATTGGGAGGCTATCGAGATACGCCTCACGGAATCTTGGTGCGTCCTCCGTCCCATCCCAGAGCGTAGAAATCTCCACCATCTCCGCGGCTACGACCCCGCTGCATCCAATGCCGGAACGAGGCTGTACCGGAAGGTTATGCAGCCGGATTCTTCATCATCGCAGTAGTACGAGTCGAATTGAATCAGGGCATCCATGTCCTCGCCGGTTCGTACGAGATAGGTGTTCGGCTTGACCGAGATGATGTGTGATATGAACGAATATGTGTACCACCGGCCAGCGGAGGGGTTCTCCGGCTCATCCTCGTCTTCACCACCGAGGAGATCCACAGCAAACACGACTGATGCGGGCACGGTCGCCTCGCCAATGGGCAGCTCACCCAGGTCGGCCGCGCCGCCGGGTCCCGAGGGGTTCGTGACGCCTGAATTCGTGAGAAGCTTCGTTCGTCTGAAGGCCAGATCCCAGCCGGGTTCTGAGATATCGCCGTCGACAACGCTGCCATCGGTGAAGTCGAAGAACACGAAAACATCAGGATCCCTGGCATCAACTGTGTACTGGATAATCTCCAACGGTTCAGATGTCGCCTCTTCGCCAGACACGGCTGGCGGTGAAGGTGACTCGAGCACACGGGCCTGACCGTCGGGCGCAAAGCCCTCTGGCTGTGCCTGCAAGCTCCCCCAGCCGAACAGCCCGAAGATACCCACGACGACGACAGCAGGGAGACCGACCAACCAAGTTCTCTTCATGCGCCACCAGCGCCTCTGCTCGATCAGTTCGCCTGCCCCTCGATGTGCTTCCACTCCCGATTCGGGCCATTCAGTCTGCTGTTCCATGATTCGATCGTAGGACCAGCCTCACCATCGTCGCTAGAGCCAAAGTGCCCAAAAGTCGCGTCGAAGGTCGATGGTTTCGCGTCTGGCCGCATTCGCATCGCAGAACCTGTCGTCTTCAGTCGGTGGACCAGTCCTCGGGGGCGTATCTTGTTCTACGTTCAGCTTCAATGTTCGCCGCGTAGGTGGCAGCCTCGGTACGAGAGGTCATCTCGAGTTTCGAAAGGATGTGCGAAACGTAGTTCTTGACTGTCTTGTCCGAGAGAAACATCTTTTCGGCGATCTGCTTGTTCGATTGTCCCCCGGCAAGGTGGTCGAGAACAATCTTCTCCTGAGTGCTCAATCGATCAAGCTTGTGTCGTGCCTGTCCGTGTAGCCGGATCCTGCTCGCAAGAGCAGTATCAAGAGCCTCCCCGAATGCCCGTTCATCTCGTCCAACTTTTCGAATGGAGTCGATGAGGGCTGCTGCGTCCACGCGTTTGAGTATGTAGCCGGACGCACCAGCGTCGTACGCCTCGATCAACGCATCCTCGTCGGCATATGAGGTCAGGATGAGCACACCCGTCGCGGGCCATCGCTCTTTGATCTCGCGACAGGTATCGATCCCAGATCTGTCGGGAAGACGGACGTCGAGAACGACGATGTCTGGAGAGTCCAGTCCCACTCGGCGAATCGCGGCGGCAGAAGTGCCGGCCTCGCCGACAACTTCGAGGTCGTCCGCACTGTCGAAGACAGCTCTCAGTCCTGCGCGAACAACGTCGTGATCGTCCACGAGCAGAATGCGGAGTGCTCCGTTGTTCATCGCACCAGCATATCGGGAAGCCGGCGGACCTTCTGAGCTGAGCGTGCGTATGGTGAGAAGCGTGACCGACGAGCAACTTCGGCGTGATGATCTGTTACTCCTGATCGAGCGCGCCTCGTCGATCGTCGAACAAGCGGATCTGCAGTCGCTCATCGATACGACGATCGACACTGCCGTGGAACTCACGCTTGCCCGGTATGGGGCCCTCGGCGTGGTCAATAGGCACGGGCGAATTGTGGAGTTTCATCACACTGGTGTATCGGAATCACTTGCCCACAACATCGGTCAGCCGCCCGTCGGTCGTGGGATTCTCGGTGACATCACACGACATGGGTCTGTCGTGCGTGTGGACGACATATCCGAGCATGCCGGATATACAGGCATGCCATCGGCTCATCCCGACATGTCGTCATTCCTTGGCGTGCCCGTCAAGGCGAGGAACAAGATCTTCGGCAATCTCTATGTCACGGAGAAACCCGGAGGTTTCAGCGAGCAGGACGAGTTCGCAGTCAAGGCACTCGCCGTGGCTGCCGGCGCCGGTATCGACTCGATCCACATGGCCCAGGAGCTACGAGACAACGCAGTGAGGGAGGACCGCGATCGAATCGCCCGCGAGGTCCACGACTCGATCATCCAGAATCTGTTTGCGGTTGGGCTTCGGCTTCAGGCGTTTTCGACAGACGGTGCTGATGCTCCCGAACTGCGCGACGCTATGGACGGTGCCGCTGATGCCATCGACGCGTCAATCGCGGAACTCCGCAGATTGATATACGACCTCCACGGTGACCGACTGACCCGCGGTTCTCTTGCGGCGGAAATCGAGGAGTTGGTTGATCGGCTTGGTGGACCGTACGACGTTCCGGTCGTGGTTACTGCGAATGGCCGGATCCCTGAACTCGATGTTTCGTTGATCGACGATGCGCTCCAGATCGTCAGGGAAGCTGTAGCGAACTCGCTTCGCCATTCGGGTGCAACGTCGATTTCAGTCTCGTTCTCTGCGGATGAGCGATCACTCTTCTTGTCGGTCGCGGACAATGGACACGGCTTCGATGTCGCCAATGCACCATGGGGGCTCGGTCTCACGAACATGGCAACGCGGGCACGGCGAGCGGGCGGCAAGCTGGTCATCGATTCCGATCACGGCAGAGGTACATCCGTTGAGGCGCAGATACCCGTCGTTGGCGCAACGGACGCAATGCTCTAGTCGCCGTCCTTCAGAAACTCATAGATGTTCTGGAGGTTCTCTTCTGAGATCGTCACCTCATCGTATCCCGGCATACCCTTCGGTCCATTTCGCGTGTCCTCGCTGAAGCTTCCGAAGGATCCGATCTCGTCTGCGAGCGGTGAGCCAACAATGGCTCCCTGACCCGAGAGTCCGTGACAGGCAGCGCACCCGTACTTGTGGAACAACACGCTGCCGTCCACGAGGGGATCTCCCGTCTGGGCGGCAGATGCGTCGTTGAGCCCGAACCCGACGTATGCGTATTCATCGCCGAGGTGGGCGATCGGTGTGCGGTCGTATACGTGCGGATTCCTGATGTGCGCATTTGAAACAGGAGCCCTGATGAACACGACCACCATGCCTGCTGCGGTGATTACGGCCGCGGTTGCGAGCAACGTACCTATCCACATTGAGCCATCCTCCGTGACCGACGGCTCGGATGTGGATCGTCCTGCTCTTCCGACGCGGACGAGGTAGATGGCTGCAAGGGCGATGAGGAACCACGCGCTCGATATCACCAGGATCACCAACGTCCCGTTGATGAAGGGGATCCTTACTCCTGGCTCGAACTGATACAGTTGCGGACCGCCACTTTCAACCACGATCGTGAATACGAATGGCTGTACCGGACCGGTACCAAGCCCGCTGTAGACGACCTGCATTTCGCCGTTGAAATCCGCTCGCTGCTCGTAGATCATCACTGCAGTTCCTGTCGCGTCGGTGGTTCCTGCTGCGATCTCGACTCTCGCCGTCTCTCCGGCGAACGCCGTCTGGTATGTCAGCACCACTTCAGCACCTTCCACAGGAACCCCGTCTTCAGACAGCACGGCCTTGATTTCGACATCCTGTCCGATCGAGACTCTGTCTGGAGCCCCAACGGCGATTTCGACGCCGGTTGCGAGCGCCGGAGCAGCCAACATCAGGGTCATCGTCGCTGCGAGGATCGAGACCGCAAGGCGTGCTTGGGAACGGCCGTGACAGTTGGTCATGACCCACCTCCTTCGACCTGGCCACCCGCGTCGGAGGAATACTCCATCGATGTCCCGGCTTCGGCAACGCCGGCACCAGCCACCACAGACGCTTCTCCGGCATGTGTGCCAGAGATGGCGGCCTCGTGCTCTTCTGTCATCTCCCACACAGCAAACATCGGGAAGATCTTGATGGCAACGGTGATCAAGAGGCAGAAGGCCGCGAGGCCCGCGGCGAAGATCGACCACTCAACAAACGTGGGTCCGTAGTTTGCAGGCTCATAGGGCATCAGAGGCACGCGTAGCCCCGTAACGACTATGAAGTACCGTTCGAAGAACATCGCGACGTCAACGAGGATGGCGGCGACGACTACCCCGGCGATCGTTCGCGTCTTGGGAATCAGCATCAGAACAACAGGTCCGAGAAGGCCACCGAGGATATAGAACCAGAACATGAAGGCAAAGTCTTCGAGGAACAACTGTCGGAAGGCGAACACACCAGCTTCTTCGAGATTGAATCCCTCGGTGAGATACTCGTTGATGTTCACGTAGACCATGAAAGCCCCGAAAGCTGCGAGGAGATATCCCAGATAGACGAAGTGCTTCTCTGTGAGGTACTCCTCCCAGCGGTAGATCCTCCTGAGGATGGCCATGATGATGATGAGCGTTGCCACGCCGCTGAAGATCGCGCCTGCGACGAATAAGACGCCGAAAATGCTGGTGTTCCACCCTGCACGCAGGGTCATCGAGAAGATCCATGAGACGACCGTATGGACCGACACCGCTATCGGGATGATGATCAGCATCATGATCGTGATGGACTTCCCGAGGAGCTTGTGTTGCTTTGGTGAGCCGTTCCAATCCAGGGCGAGTGTCCGGTAGATGAAGTTGCGAACAGCCCCGACCTTGTCGGCGAGCCGATCCCTATACAACGCGAGATCCGGAATCATGGGTGCAAACAGATAGATCGTGCTTGCCGTCAGGTATGTGGTGATCGCCATGACATCCCACATGATCGGGGACTGCCATCGCCCGAATCGATAGACATTGAGGATCCTCTCAGGGCGACCCATGTCGAGAATCACAAACGAAGCGCCGATGAGTAGGGCAGCGACCGTGATGAATTCGGCGATCCTTGTGACCGGCGCCCTCCAACTGGCTTTCGTTGCTCGCAGAATCGCCGAGATCAGCGTGCCGGCGTGGCTGATACCGATGAAGAACACGAACGCGGTTATGTAGAGACCCCACGAGATGCGGTCCCGCATGTCTGTGACGTAGAGGCCGTCCTGCCACTGCCTCCAGTACTGGAGCCCACCGTTGCCAGTGATCACGACGAGGAAGCCCAGCCATAGCCAGTACTTGTACGTGGTGACGAGTGTTGGCCTCGTCGTCTTGCTGATGAGCCGTTCGCGCCAGTTCGTCAACGTGTCCACGTCACCGCCCCCTCGGCGCGCTCGATCCATGGCCATTCCGTAGCCATACGACCCTCATCGTGTGGGCCGCGCCCGACATCCTCTCCGTGGCCAGGGAGGTAGTAGACCCTCGGATTCGTACCGAGATGCTCTTTGAGCCGATAGCCGGAGTTCTCAGAAATCAGCCGTGTTGCTTTGAGAACAGTTCGGCCGTTCGTTGCAATGTCCTCTTCGAGGTCGCCATACCAGATGGCGTCATTCGGGCACGCCTGGATGCAATACGGGAGCGTTCCATCGCGAGCCATCTCAGGACAGAAGTCGCATTTCATGACGGTTCCGCGTGTTGCGGGAGCCTGATGGTCGGGGTTGTAGTCCGAAAGGGCCGCTTCGGGAGGAATCGGGGGTGTACCCCAGTTGAAGAATCGGCGGTCGTACGGGCATGCCGCCATGCAAATGCGACAGCCGATGCACCGTTCCTGATCGATGAGAACGGTACCTTCCGGATTGGGAAAGGTCGCACCGACGGGACACACTTTGACACAGGGTGGGTTCTCGCATTGCTGGCACGGTGTTGGGATGAACTGGGTGCCACCGCCTGCGAGTTCTGCTTCGTAGATCTCGATCCACTCCATTGGCTGGGGTGCAAAGTGCCCTTCTATACAGGCCATCGTGCATTGGGGAGGGGATTCCTGGCTCTGGCAACCATCACACTTGGCGAGGTCGATGACCATTGTCCACTGGCGAATACGGCCAAGCTCTCTCAACGTACCCGGATGTGCTGCCCGGATCTCGGACACTGATCCTCCGACGATTTCGCGGACGAGCCCATCCATGACCGCGGCCGAAGCCATGAGTGGAACTGCTCCGAGGGCACTGAGACCGAGGAGCTTGATCGCACCTCTCCTGTCGACAGAATCGATCGAGATCGGCACTTCGTGCTCAGGTGCTTGGGGTCTCTCGTCTGAGGTGTCGTTCTCTTCCATGGGCTGCTCCCGCATCTCAAAGACTGCCCGCATCGTCGGTCCTCATGCCCGTGGGAGTGACGTGCACTCCCACGGACGTTTGAAGACTCACCTATTCGTGTCAGCCGAGGTTGACTTGGATCCATCCTTGGTTGGATGACTGAACATGGGTCGAGTCGTCCCAACCGTCAGGTCCGAAGTCTGCATCCCAGTACGCAAGAGCGAGCAGTGTTGATTCACCTGCGG
>PJEL010005086.1_pt1 | contig 10653 bp, 9 predicted proteins | sample 1853271 | NCBI WGS metagenome assembly PJEL01 (sample SAMN08108733, study PRJNA415343) | Invertebrate metagenome, whole genome shotgun sequencing project. | host: Globobulimina | place: Sweden: Gullmar Fjord | collected 2015-08 | reverse complement strand
TTGCTTCCTTCAGCTGTGGCCTATATTTCTTTTTATCTTGTAAGTGGTCGTCTTTGGTCACTTAACCAAAGGAACTGTCATCATGCCAATTAAACCCCTGTAAAAACTCTAAGCAGCTGACCTGTTGCTCGTGGTGGGTTCATACTACTGCACCCTTATCCTCCTAGCCTTCACCCGCGTAACATATTCTAACACGTATGTATGAGCCTTGTAATGTAAGAACCTGGCCCTAATTTTATTACCTTGCATTCTCCATAGCTTGGGTGGTCTCCTACTTTCTGGTCCATCGGACCGAGCCTTTTGGCCGGGAGAAAGAGAAAAAAAAAAGAAGAATTCGTTCCAACATCAGAACTGAGACCTAACAAAATTGGTTCTTCTTGGCTCCAACGCTTGTGGCAGAACCCGATGCTATGGTAATTTAGGCCGACTCACATTATTTATGCTTTGTTTAAAAGAACGCTCTGGATGGGTATGGGTATGGGTATGGATAGTATTTGTGGTTCCCTTTCCCTGTGAGTTGTATGGTAGGATCAAAAATTGCCTGAAACCCTAGCCCCACCTTCCATGTAGTGTCATATTTTTGGGCTATGTAACCCGTGCATATTGTTCTTGGCATGGGCCCCTATATATATAGATATATTGGACGGACCTTAGCCTCAAACTGCCCCGATTTCAGGCGCATTATCTCACCACCAGTGTGTGGTTGCATTTTGGGGGCCGTTTTCCAACTCTGTGCGCCACTTCGGGCCCTCTTGCTGACATCAGGGGCTCCCTTTTCACCTGTTCTGGAGTCTCTACGCTTAATGGGGACTGCATATCTTCCTTCTGCGATGCTAGTACGTGGAGCATACCACAATAACATCCTCATTTCATATATCTCTACTTCCCCTCTTTTCCTATAAAGTACCAAACCCATTTGTCTAAACCTTACGCTGCATAGTTCTTCTGTAAACCGTTTTTGTTTTCCTTGCTTCATCTCCACCAATTGATATTTTTGTGATAAAATTAAAATGAATGGTAGGGAAATCCCTAGATTCAACATCAAACTTGGGAACCTCACCTTTCCCTTGTATTTATGAGGTCCTGGCTGGATCACTGGCCCAACCTGTGGGAACTACTCCTGCTCCCCCGTCGACCTCTGCTGCTATACCACATCAAGAAAGGAGTGTACTACTTAGGTGGGTGCCCTGCGAATATAAGGTGCTTGTGTTAAAAATGTGTTGATTGGATAATATTTCAGAAGCACATCAATATTTAAGATAGACATCCGGCTGAAGCTGAAATGTATGTAGCCTTGATATTGGTTTTGATCCTCTTTTTCCCAATTGTATCAGGTTCATGGATTCATTGCTGCATGTGAGCCAGCCTCAATCATCCTGTGACTCCACATTTTATTTGTTTTCTGTAGCGTTAATGGAGCTCGCTAACCTAACTGCAGATGCGGCGAAAGTTGCTGACTGTATACCTCGTGCGCTTCATGGTTATGCCACTGGTGGCATGTAAGTTACCCCTCAAGTTACTCTAGCTACATTACTACATGGCCGTATACAGCTGATTTTGCGACCACCTGATAGTTGGACTGCTGCGACAAGGCAGTAAAATGGGATTTTTTGGTACTCCCCAGACTGATAAACTGCTGTGGTTTATCATTTTAATGCAAGGTGTGGATGGACACTGCACGTAGAGAATGACATGGAACCCTGTTTTTCCTTGCACCGTATTCCTGATTGTAGTAGGTCAAAGCTTTTGTCATAGACGGCGCAGTTATTTTGTTATAAGCTGCTCTGAAACCCTGAATCCCGCTGGGAGTGTAGTAGTCCCTTCAATTCCACCCAATGTACTGCCCTATCCCCTCTTTCCAACACGGCTTGTTGGTAACCACACTTTGCTGTGAATTAGGATGCATGCCTCCAGCTCAAAATAGCGTTGTGATACTGCAGATGGAAAAGGACCCCGAAGGTAGACTGCTGCCCTATTATTCACTATGAACATAAGATGCATGCAGCACTTGATTGACTGACTAATGTTGACATGTTAAGGTGCAACTTCAATGGCCAGGTTTCTCGCATTTGCCTATGGCCTAGGCATGGTGCCCATTGCAATTTTGCTTTCATTTATCTCCAGCTTTGTAGCCTTTTGAATGTTGCTGCTTATCTGAAGTCCCATAAGGTACACCATACAAACACTGTTTGGCAGCAGATATATGACTACGTACGTACGTACTTTAAAACCTTGTGTCCAAAATCTGAGAAAGGATATATGTCATTATTCAGCAGTATGGTCGCATGCGTATTTTGGTTCTTTGCAGACACATTTACGTCATGATGGCTCGTCAAGTAGGCCTGCGCCCCTCACGTCCCGTTTTCAGTGGCCATGTTCTGGCCCCGGTGCAGCATGATCCTTACTGTGCTTTCTGGCCACGGTGTGCTCCATGATGCAGATTATGTATATGAATAAGAATCCCTTCACTGGAACTTGTTTGATTTTCCAAAAGTTGAGAGTTATAGTTTGTCAGTGTAGAGCGAAAAAGATCTTTTTTGATCAAGTTCTCTACTTGCATCGAAATGGAATTTTGTATACTTCATAACCTGCACAATAGAAATTTCACGAGCTCATGCTCATAACCTGCAGGATGTTTGCCCTTACCACAACTATGAGTCATTATATCGACGGCGCAATGGGGGTAAGGGATTGCCCCAACGATGAATCATTTACTGCGTATTTTCCCTTCTATCCCAGCTTACCGCGCAAAGAAGCCGCCGCTGTGAATTCCTTTTACTGGTTAGTGTCAGAGAATGAATGAAAATCTTACTGACCATGAAACAAATTCAGCACCAGGTAAACTACTGCCTTTCACAAAACCTCCGGAAGGATATTGAATGTCCCCTCCTGTACAATCACCAATACAGGCCCATGGAGACCCCGATCGAATCAGTAACCCACAGCGATCAATCATCTATTTGCTGGTGTAATCCAAGCGACGTCATCGATATCCCTAAAACACAACCAATTGATCCACTGCAACATGTAAGAGATATAGGTTTACGATTGGGGAGTAAAGCATAAACCGCTAACCCGTAACCAACAACTACTAACCCTAGACCCTAACCCTAACCCTAAAACCCTAAAACCCTAAAACCCGAAAACCCTAAAACACTGAAACCTTGAAACCCTGAAACCCTGAAACCCTAACCTTAACTTTGAAACCATAAACCTAACCCTAAACCTACGCCTAACCCGTAACCCGTAACCCGTAACCCCTAAACCCTAACCCTAAACCCTAACCTCACGGATAACTCAGAAAGCCCAATATTAAGGCCACAAAGATGTTTCAACCACTGAGAAGTACTACATTGAAGTGGTTCAGTGGGGCCTTACATGGCGGTCATCACTCTGACCTTAATGGTACAAGATATGTGGTGACGAAGACACTGTTACCATTGGCAGTGAAGTCTCTTGGAGGCAATGTCGTTGAGAACAACCTGCGTACGTTTGGGTCGTTGGGTGAGAGTAGTAAAAGTAGTGGGTCCAGTGGGAAAAGGAGAAAGGGAGGGGAAAATGGCACGTGGCGTATGGGGAGATTCACTGGAAACACATCGCAATCGTCAAAAGAGGATGTGGAGATTCACCCTGGGTTCCAGGCCTTCGAAGATATGCAAGTGAAAGAGGGGAATCAACCTGTATTTGGTACGTAGTAATAATAGATGAATGTGATGCATATGGGAGGTTCTGGAGGATTTAATGTATCGTGAGCAATAATAACTTGTTTATTTAATAAACCAACATAGCTACTAATATAATGATGGTATCTGAAGACACACGTGTGAACGATATACTGATGTTAGTACATATATTATTTAACACTCTCCTTCCCCCCCTTTTCATGCCAGGACGAGCGTGGACAACTCCAGAACTGCGGCAGAAGTCCTGGAGTGATCTTCATAAATTGTGGTTTGTCCTTTATAAAGTAAATACACATACATACCGGACACCTCCCTCCCTGGATTCTCTCATCACATATTATCGGCAGCAATAATCTGAGAACCAGGAGTTGAAATTATTACTAGTGCATTATTTTCTGATGTGAAGAAACCCTCAGGAGAGGAACATGTTACAGACTGCACTCGCCGATGCACGTCGAAGAGTATCTCCAATGCATGGCCATGAAAGGTGCGACGGCCTAATGCCTTAGTATTAACTCTGCTGCCCTCATGCCGTTTCTATCCTTTACTAAGGAGGCTTCTGGTGCGAAAAAGCATGAAATCCATCCGACAGGTAATTACAGTGAAGCATTATATATATAATGCTGTGTGCAGGCCAGAAGTAGTAGTCAGACACGTATTGGATATTTGATCAATGAGAATGGTTGCTTTCCATCAGAAAATCCATGAAGCGAGAAGTTGTGAAGCGTAGTTAGCATAGCCGAAATTGAACCCCTTTTTCTTGCTTGTTCTTTAGACTTTTTCTGAGATTTTGCTTCTAGAACACACATGGTATGTCATATCATCTAATAATTTACCCTGAACCAGGTTGTAGAGGAGAGGGAGGCCTACAGCAACAAGGTTGCTGCGAAGAAAAAGTTTGATGAGGTACGATCCAGGGCATTTGCCGAGGGAAGAGCTCCAAAAGGTGCTACCAGTTAGACTTTGTTCTTTACAAAGCGGGGGGAGTGTGGAGCGCGAGAAAGTTAACCTACAAGGTTAGGTCGGCTGGCTTGGACCGTGCTCATGTGCATAAGTGATATGTATGCATTTAAATTTTAGGAAGGCTGCTGAAAAGATAGAAGACTTAGAAAGTAAGTATATAATGCAGTGCCTGGTCATTAATATCTATCTCTTGTAAATACACTGACGATTGAAAACTAAACTTATCTCCACACAGGTCCTCACGAAAAACTTTAAATAGCGGAGGGCGTTTTTTGAAATACAAGTACACACAAGATGCGGCGTGAGATATTCGTAGGTATCTATCCAGTGGGTAGAAAGGTGTTGTGCTGAATCATGTTTTGATTTGGATACGAACACCAGTGTCAGATATTATTATCAGCTGCAGCAGCTTTCCATCTGGTTTCCTTAGGAAGATCCTCTGTACTACCTCATCCTGTTTGATGTACCGTAGTGTGTCGAAGAAGTTTATTTAATTTCAAGCCCTTTTTTTTTGGCCGACCGACCGACCGACCGACCTCTTGTGCTGAGTTCTTCCCAATTGCACTTTTGAGTTTTTCATATATGAAAAACTCAAAAGTGGACGGCCGGAGAACGGCTCTGCGAGGTATTCATCGGACACTTATACTTATCTCTTTCTATTTGTCATAAACCACTGCAGTAGCAACATTAACAATAGGAGACAACCCCCTTGTTAGTGAGTGAAAGAATGATTGCTGGCTGGCATGAACAGTTGACCGTTGTGTCCATCCATTGCACATTTTCAGTTAGCGTATCTAGAAAAAAAGCCATGATAAGGGGCGAACCACTACCACCACTTACATTAGTTAGTTACTGTTAAGTAGAAATTGTTTCTCTTTCTCAAAACCTACAATATTAGGAGCCAACCTTGGAACCTTGGAACCTTGGAACCTTGGAACCTTGGAACCTTGGACCAAACCAAGAAATGGCAGTCCCAAGCGACTGTCCATCCGTTATACAAAAAACAATCCCCCTAAAGCCTAAAGCCTAACTCTAATCCTAACTCCAACCGTAAAACCCTAACTGTAAAACAACCCTAAACCTTCACCCTAAAACCCTAACCCTAACCCTAACCCTAACCCTAACCTTAATTCTTCTTTTCCTAACATTAACACTAAACCCTAATCCTAACCCTAACCCTAATTATACCACTCATTCAGTTTACTATAGTGTTGGAGATAGAAAGTCATACTCGTAACTCAGCTCTTTGTGAAATTATCGTGTATCCTCTTTACTTGCAACGCACAAAGTCAAGGTCAATGAATACGGGCCGTAGAGTAGGGCCAGCATCAAGGCTAGGTAGGATGGGCAGCTCAAGTCCATCCAGAGAGGCAGTTGTGGGTATTTCACTTGGAAGAGAGGTGTGTGATGGCAGTTGGGTTGGAGCACACCATTTTCATTCATTGGGCTCATTAGTTGTTGAAAGACGTGGGAAAGTGGGAAAGCATTGAATCAATCTATGTTTAGAATTTGTCAAGATAGCGTGAATGTATTTTCGATGGTCGACAAATAGAGAATAAGTGTGCGGTATTCGTCATGTTGACTTTGTGTGATGAGTGCCTACATTTTAGTTTTCAGCTTACCATAAATTTTGAACATTTGGTTGGTTGTAGATGGTACTGGATGCCAGACCGGTAACACACCAAGGGTTATGTGGAACGAGAGCACCAACAGCCTCTGGCGCAAGGATGGTGATATTTGATACACATATAGCTCCCATGTCCAACTTAAAGTGTTTACTCAGTTACATTCCAACATAATTTCGAAGGTGCAAGATGGGGGTTATTTTATTGGAGTGCTGAGGCAAAAGATTAAAGATATTGCTCAGGTCTAGCTAGCTACCATTCATTAGCATTCTTCGGTTTGTATTACAAACCGAATACCATTTTTTTGACCCATGCGTGGGCTCTGAACATGCTTGAAGCCGGCTGCAAGAGTATATTGCTGGCATTCATACCTGCGAGATGTAATGAATCCTGCTTTATCGAGGCGGGGCATAGTGTGGAAATGCCTGAGATGTACTCCTTTTCCACTGCTAATAACCTAGTTATGTCCTCGCCCTCCCCAGGAGGTTCAATCTCTCAAATCAGAGACAGTGCAACTCACCAGGGAGTCTGACATTTTTAGAGGGCTACACGAGTCTCATGAAGTTTTGGTCAAAGAGGTAAGAGATGGAGAGTTGAAATGATAATTTGACGCTTTTTATTGTTGACGGAGGAATATGAGACTGGCTGGAAATGGAGGCTTGGGAATGGACTTCTCCCATTTTTCAACTCAGTTTCTGTTCCTGCAATTGCAGGTGGAGCAATTGAAAGGTCAACTAGCGGATTCCAATCTTGCCACAGACAAATGTCGCACTACAACAGTTGATCCAACAGAGGTCCGTTTCCATAAATTTTTCTTGAGGTCATGCCTTATCCTGCGTAATCCTAATGGAGGAAGATGATTTAGGTTGGTCTCTACTTGACTGATTTGCAGCAAAGAAATGCTGAAATTGCGGGTACAGTGGATGAAATATTCTTGCACCGACGGCAGGTGCTTCACACGCACAAGACTATGAAAATGCCCATGATACTCTTTTGCCATTGACATTGTTATGCTGCCACAGCCTGTTTCTCGACATTTTTCTTTTGTAAGACCATGAATGAAGCTCTCTCACCTTTGTGTCCCTCCCATCTTTCTGTGCTGATAGAGAGAATGTGAGATTACAGATTTGAAGTTGGAAATCGAGAAGTGCCGTGAGGGCCTCGTGCAGAAAATAGTATCATCTGCCCCCCACCTGGTAAAGGAAATTTCGTATCTAGGTGGCTGCTGTGTGCTGTTTAATTGATTTTTGAACGCACAGGTTATAGAATGTGAAAACCTATTCAAATGTCAGTACACTCTGCAAGAGGAGGCCAGGTATGTTTGGCATGTACTGCTGTATATGATGCGTGTGGGCAGACGGTTAGCTCCTCCTCCTTCATTTCAAGCCTTACAATAATAAGAGAGAATCTGGTTTCCTGCAGCGCGGATTAAATCTTTCTCTGTGGTTAGGATGGGAGATGAAAAGGTGGAGAAGGTCAGAAACCACATGAGGTTAGGATGTATGTTTGCAGATTCGGGGATGTAAATGTGCTCTGGTCTTGCATGTTTGAGTTAAAGTCCCTTGTGTCTCAATGATTAGTAGTAAGTAGCCTTCTCACACCCTATCAATGTGACCATTGATAGGCAGTTGAAACTTACTCTTCAGAAGAGGTACGTAAGTATAGAGCTGGCGTGTTATTTTTCATTATCCTTACTCTGATTAATAATTATTCAGCAGGGGGACTGGGTTTGGTGAGGATCATATTGAGTTAAACTCTCAGGTTCTGTCCAATCCCACTTTAAAAGATAGCGCAACACAAACACGATGCTGAATATATAGCAAAACAGATTTTACAGTTGAAGGAAGAGGGCGATACACTTTCTCAAGATCTAGCGGTGAGCTGGCCATTTAGTGATATCTTTGCTTCTACGCTTCAGTTCCTCAGTAATGCTGTGTCCCAGATACTCGCGTGCTGATTTACCTATGTTCCGTGTTAAGGTTGTAAAGATGGAACCTGAGCAAGCCAGAAAAGCTCTGCTCTGTCGCACTAAGGCTAAACAGGAGGTTGGTTTGTGTGCAGTAACGGGGCTGATCCATGGTTGTGATATTCTATCTTAAGTGATGAATATGATGATCTCTCGTCGTATGAAACGATTGACCTAAATGATCTACTACTAAGTCATCTCATAATACACCCAGCACTGTCAAGAAGTTGAGAGGAGAGCAAACAAGACTAGGCAACACATATTATCTCTAAAAATAAGATTGGATGGCTTGATTGCTATGAACCAGGGGCATAAGGGTGGAGAACCAGCAGAGATTACACCTAGTACACCCATTGAGAGCCAGCAGGGCAAGGTAAGGCAGAAGCTTTGACTTATGATGAATGCACTTTGTGACTGACTTGTAATAACACCTACTGAATAGAGGGCAATAACCTTACAGGAACGCTCAGCAGAGATGCTATCATTTATTTATACATTTCATTCATCTGAGGAGAAACTGGATGGCCTGCCCCAGGAAAGTGAATTCAAAACTAAAAAGGCGGCCTTGTCTTTGAGTACTGTGATCGAAACAAGCAGTCTTTATGCAAAGAAGACCGGAGGTACGGCCGAGCTGGAGGTCAAGTCACCTGACAGGTAGATTTTACTGTAAAGATTTTTTTTTTGCTGGAGCAGGTAGCGTTGTGGTTGATGATACATCCTATGTGTTGTGCAGAGAAATTCCGCAGGAACTAGATATGATCTTGAAAAAGAGAGAGAAATTGAATGCAAACCTAAGAATATTTGGAGATCTGGATGCCCTTCAATATTCAGCAGAGAAGACAAGAGCCCATCTGGAGGTATGCCTGCCAACGTTTGCAACACCTTCCTGCCATTGTAATTTCGTGTATAATGACAACACCACATCTCTTTATAGGGGTTACGGGATCTGTATATAAAGCGAAGGGACACAATGCAGGCACAGGTTCAGGTATGGCGACAAAACTTCCCTAAGCAACTGTAAACTATCCTGAGGCTAATGTCATTAACATGCTGCTACTATTGTAACTACTACTTAGGTTGAGAGCCAGCTTCACGAGTCACTGAAAAAGCAGATTGCAGCTAGTGATGTGACAGTAGAGCTGGATAGACTAGAGCAGAAAATAAGGTCCTATGAAACCAACATTTTCAACCTTCAGGAGAATATTAAGATGAAGGTCACGGATATCGACTTTCAAACCCTCCAGGAAAGATGCAAGGCCATGACTGAGCAAGTAAACAGAATGCTTAAGAAGTGCGTTGCATGCAGATAGGTAAATGCTATTAAATTGCATACAGGAATTTGTCATTTTACTTCCCAGCCTGTGTGATGTATTGCTGTGCATCAACTGGTTAACCTCAAGATTGCTATTGTAGACACGTGGTAGGGTAACAACAATTTCATAAACTCCCCCGAATGTGCCATAATCTATGTGCCTATTCATGAGGGATTGCTCTGTTAAAGTGTGTGAACATTAAGAGGTTTGTAATACTAGCATTGGTGGTTTTTGTATGAAAGTGGATCAGATTCAGCACATTGTGCAGCACATTGGAATATTCTAGTTCCAGCATGAGTTGTGAACCTTTCCCACAATTGAGAATTAGAACACATTCAAAAATATATCTTGCCCCAGGACAATAGCTCTAGGGGTTTCACTGCCTTAGAGTATTGGTAGCGCTGGATGTCCAGCTAATAATGCTACAGATTGGCCTACACTTAGCTGCATCAAGGCAGCTAAGTGTAGGTCTACCTGCTTGGGCAGAAGTAAGCACATGGGGCCTTTCTGCAAGTAGTTTGATTGAAATGATGAATAACCGTGGTGACACACACACATCCCACAATGCAATGCAATATGGAATACGCTTGGGGTCAACAATTGGTTTCGGTGGAAAAAAAGGATATATAACTCGGTTTTAGTCATTGATAGGTGATGGTGATGAAAGGAATATAAGCTGTGTTTTAATTCTCTTCGGTGGCATCAATCATTAATAGGTCTCCACACTAATTCCCAACCCTCAACGCACTGTTGCGGTATGTGATAGAGTTTCTAAATAGTCAATGCTATTGAGCTTGCAAGACATAATTTAATTTAATGTGGAGTATTCTACTACCTGTGACCCAGGATGTTTGCACCCATACCATCACTCATCAAATTTGTAATATAGTCCCAGGTGTACACACATACATAAACTTTACACACTGAACATGGAAGGCAACTGAAGAGAAAGCGTGTATCCAACAACAAAGGCTTGATGATTACTTCGAGCCTGGAATACACGTGTCGCGAACTCTGGTGGCGTAGCTTCGACCATGTTAATCAATATCTGAGTTGAAGGCATGACTTGCTCGACAACTCGCAGAGAATTAAAAACCTTCACT
>PJEL010005085.1_pt1 | contig 10653 bp, 9 predicted proteins | sample 1853271 | NCBI WGS metagenome assembly PJEL01 (sample SAMN08108733, study PRJNA415343) | Invertebrate metagenome, whole genome shotgun sequencing project. | host: Globobulimina | place: Sweden: Gullmar Fjord | collected 2015-08 | reverse complement strand
TGACATTCTTTGCATTTTGACTCCTTCACCTTACGAGCATTATTTTATTTATTATACTGGCTCTCTTCTTTGTGACTGTATACATGGTCTTTCCATTCATTTTCTACTGAATGGCAACTTGTGCATGTTACATTTTCTACTTTTTCAATCTCTTTAAAGCTACCTTTATGATCATCCTTGTGACATTCTCCACATTCTTTATTTTTCAGAGATTTGAAACTACCTGCCAGAACCTTTTTCTCTGTTTTGAATTCCGAATAAATTATTTCAGTCCGTTTGTGACATTTTTCACATTCGACCTTCTTATGTTTACCCTCAAGTTTATATCCCTTATATTTTTCGGACTCATGGGTAAATGTATTTTCCTTCCAGCCCTTTTCAACCGAATGGCATGCATCGCAGTTCCGGTCTTTAAACTGTCCTTTATGGATATCAAAGTGACAGCTGATGCACTTATCGGATTCAATATCTTTGAATATACTTATAGACAGCTTTTTGTCTGTCTTAAACTCTGAATATCTGATCTCACCCTGTTCATGGCATTTTGTGCAGTCAACATCTTTATGTTTGCCCTCAAGTTTAAAACCCCTGTATTTAGTAGACTCATGCCTGAACGTATATTCCTTCCAGCTCTTTTCAAGCGAATGGCATGCATCGCAGTTCCGGTCTTTAAACTTTCTTTCATGAATATCATAATGACAGCTGATGCACTTATCGGATTCAATATCTTTGAATATACTTATAGACAGCTTCTTGTCTGTCTTAAACTCCGAATATCTGATCTCACCCTGTTCATGGCATTTTATGCAATCAATATCTTTATGTTTACCCTCAAGTTTAAAACCCCTGTTTTTTTCCGACTCATGCTTAAACGTATTTTCCTTCCAACCCTTTTCGAGTGAATGGCAGTCATCACATTTCTGCTTCTTAAACTTTCCTTTATGAACATCATAGTGGCAATTTTTGCAATTTTTAAACTCAAGAAGTTTAAACTTACCTACAGAGACAGTTTTATCCATCTCAAATTCAAGATAAACGATCTCATTGCGTTCATGACATTTCTCACATTCAGACTCTTTATGCTTACCCTCAAGTTTAAAACCTCTGTATTTATCAGACTCATGCCTGAACGTATATTCCTTCCACCCCTTTTCAAGTGTGTGGCATGAATCACATTCCTGCCCCTTAAATTGTTTCTTATGAACATCAAAATGGCAGTCAAGGCACTGTTCTGATTTGATAGGTTTGAATTTCAGGACCTGATAAACTTTTTCTGTGTCCCCTACCTTTTCTTTAACCTCATTCCTGGGATGACAGAGTTCACACTTTGCATCTAAATGTTTTCCTGTCAACTTGAATTCAGCGTTTTTCACATGATCAAATGCCAGATTTTTCCAACCCTGATAGCTATGGCAATGAAGACAGTCTGATGAAACAGTCTTATTATGTACATCTGTATGACACCTGATGCACTCTGATGAAAGGCCGAAATACTTGCCTTCTTTTTTATGGCACTTCTTGCATTCAAGTTTGTGCCTGTCCTTTAAATTGTAACCTGTAAGAGCGTGATCAAAGGTCTTCTGATCAAGAGAAGTAATATTGAAATATTCACCTTTGTGCTCAGTATGACACTCGATACAGCTACCAGACAATCGGGAATGAAGTCCCTTGCCCGCCTTATTTTTTTTCTTTAATTCTTCATGGCATTTCCAGCAGGCAGCATCGTCAATTCCGCTTGTTGAAGCATGGCACTTAAAGCAACTTTTGAGTCCTTCAAGCTCGTTGTGGACTTTTGTCAGTTTGCCTGGTGAGATAAGATTAGTTGATGCTTCAATTGCTGCTCCAGACAGAATCATGACTAACACCATTATGACTAAATAGGTTTGTTTCATAAATAGAGTTTAAAACAATAAATGTGATATCTCAACTGAATCGGATAAATCTCCTTCATTTCAAACAACCTTTATCTGTTCGATAAACTCTTATAAAATAATCAGTTACTACACCTGATGCTTATCATTTTATTCAGTATGAATAGTTCCCTGGATTGGGTTAAATAATTGGGTACAATTATGCAATAATGAGCAATATAACACTACTCAGTTAATTGAAAATGCTAAAAACATATAATTCATTTACATTTTCGCAATCTGATTTCGCAGGCATATTTTTTGCTAATCAGTATATCAGGTTAATATGAGCAAACAAGATACAACATCTACCAAAATGCTTCGGTTTCGCAGATCTGAGAGGCATCTTCACTGGGCACTGGCCATTCCTTTTATGATATGTTATTTCAGTGCGTTAACACTGGTAATTGACTACAACCCTGACCCAACCCGTCCTTATCGGGAGATCATTTCGTGGGTACACAGAATTTCAGGAATCTGCCTCTTTGTTTTTCCTGTGATTGCTCTTCTCATAAACAGGCATGATATCCGTATATACTTCTATAATGTAAAACAGGCATGTTCATGGAACTTACAGGATGTAAAATTTCTCTTCCTAATGGTCATTGCTCCCATATTCAAAAAAATATCATTGCCTGACCAGGGGAAATTTAATGCTGCTGAAAAGATAAATTTCATGACCCTTATGGGTACTTATCCCGTTTATATTGTAACAGGAGCTTTACTCTGGATCACAGATGGCGCTATCCTTGCATTTTTTATCCACTTCGGAGCGGCCTTAATAGCCACACCTTTAATGTTTGGGCACATCTATATGGCAACTTTAAATCCGGAAACACGCGTTGCCTTTTCAGGGATGATAAATGGTTATGTCGATCGTCATTTCGTACAACACCACCATGCTCAATGGCACAAAGATAATTATCACGGAACGGTCCCTATACATGCAGAGGATGCTATTACCACTGAATATGAAGAAGATAAAGAAAAAGCTGACAAGAAATCATCTGAAGAAAATCTCAATGTATTAAAGCCAGCATGTTAATCTTCACATGCCGGCTTTGCTGTTATTCAATAAAGAAAAGTGGAAGTGTTTAAAGCCTTACCGGCACACCTTTTGAATTCAGATACTCCTTCGTTTCATGCACCGAGTATTCCCTATAATGAAAAATGGAAGCGGCCAGCGCTGCGTCTGCCCTTCCTTCTACGAGTCCTTCACGCAGATGTTCAAGCGTCCCTACCCCGCCTGATGCAACTACAGGAATAGTAACAGAATCAGCTATCTTACGTGTCAGCTCGATATCATATCCGTCCTTTGTCCCGTCCCTGTCCATGCTTGTAAGAAGAATTTCACCAGCACCAAGTTCTTCCATTTTCTTCGCCCATTTTATGGCATCTATCTGCCTCATCTTCCTGCCGCCGTGCGTTGACATTGCCCAGACAGATTTTCCGTTTGAAGGAAGACTGAGTTTCACGTCATTTAATTTCGGATCATCAAACCATGTCTCTTCAGGCTCATATTCCATATCTTCCCTTACCCTTTTAGCATCTACCGCAACAACGATACACTGGCTCCCGAACTTTTCGGACGCGGCTTTAATAAAATAAGGATCAAGCACAGACGTAGTATTTATTGATACTTTGTCGCAGCCCGCATTAAGAAGGTCACGGATATCATCGAGTTTTTTAATCCCACCGCCTACTGTCAACGGCATAAATACATCATCAGCAGTCCTGGCAACTACATCAAGAATGATCTTCCTCTTTTCATGTGACGCGGTCACATCAAGGAATACAAGTTCATCAGCTCCCTGCTCATCATAAAACTTCGCATTTTCAACAGGGTCTCCGGCATCAATAAGGTTCTGAAAATTTACGCCCTTGACAACTCTTCCGTCTTTAACGTCAAGGCATGGAATTATACGTTTGGCTAACATGGTACTCCTTTTAATTACTCAAATGATATCTGAATGGACTCTATACACTGACTCTATTTAGTTAATCCGATTGCTTCCTTTAAATCCATTGCACCGGAATACAGAGCCTTTCCTGTGATAACTCCCCACAGGTTTTTGATCTTCATAAGGTTTGTTATGTCATTTATTTTTGAAACGCCGCCTGAGGCGATAACAGGTACATCAACGGACTCAACCATTTTAGCCATGGCATCGATATTCGGCCCGGTAAGCATTCCGTCTCTGGATATGTCGGTATAAATGATTCCGGCAGTTCCCGCGTCCTGCATGCTTTTTGCAAATTCAATCGCATCCAGTTCAGTTACCTCAACCCAGCCTTTTACCGCAACCTTACCATCTTTTGCATCAATTCCAACAATTACTTTTCCAGGGAATTTTTTACAGGCTTCCTTCACAATCTCCGGGTTCTTTGCGGCGGTTGTTCCAATAATCGTCCTGTCCACTCCCAGGTCTATCAGTTTTTCGATCCGATCAATGTCCCTTATACCTCCTCCGAGTTCAATAGGAATATCGATCGCTTCACGTATGGCCTTTATCTTATCAAAATTCTTTTGTTCACCAGTGAATGCGCCATCAAGGTCAACTACATGCAGCAACTCCGCGCCAAGCTCTTCCCAATGCCTGGCCATTGCTGCAGGATCATCGGAATATACTGTAACCTCTTCTTTTTTCCCTTGTAGAAGCCGGACACACTTTCCATCCTTCAGATCTATAGCTGGTATTATAATCACACGAAGAGTATATCAGAACGGTTTTAAATCGATCAAGAGTACTGCCCTTATTATTCATTGGGAGAGGGGCTTCTGTTTTAAAAATGGTAAAGCATCTATACAGGAGATTACGTCACAGACAATATTTATAACAGTAAAAATTTCAATTTATCGAATCGTGATCTTACCATTTTTAAAACAGAAGCCCCTCTCCCAATGAATAATAAGGCATTTCATTATCAAACTTAATGAATATGTTTTATTTTTTATTTATAGGCAGTTATATACTTTAACTTAAAGTATTTTATCCCCCATAATACACTTTTTTATCATGTATCCTGTACAGCAGGGATCACAAATTTCGCATAGTTCGCATATATTGTTGATTTCTTTAAGGACTTGTTGCATCTTCATTTTCTTACCCTCTACAAAGAATATGTTAGTTATCTGGACTACTGCCCAAAGTTCGCTCTAAGCAACTAAATTGACTATCACGAATAACAGCAATTAGTATGCCCGAATGATATGCAGAGCAACCTCTTGAAAGTATTAGAAAGCCAAATTCAACCTTATCTGCTATTAACATTATTTTAACGACCAGTCGGCAATATTTGCCGATTTTCCTTCTTTATGTTTTTTTTGTTAAAATTCCAGATGTCTATAATTAAGGTACAGAATCTTACCAAACAGTTTGGGGACACAACAGCTGTTAACGATATTTCATTTGATGTTAATGAGGGGACAATTTTCGGGTTTCTAGGTCCTAACGGCGCGGGCAAGACAACGACTATAAACATTCTCTGTACACTGCTTGCTCCAACATCAGGAAGCGCCTCTATAAACGGTCATGATTGTACAAACGCATCATCAGAAGTCAGAAAAGCGATAGGCATTGTTTTCCAGGACACAACACTTGACAAAGACCTGACAGCATATGAAAACCTTATGTTCCATGCCTACTTGTATGATGTAAAGAAATCTGAGATAAAGGGACGGATCCATGATGCCCTCTATTTTGTTGATCTCTATGACAGGAAAAAAGACCTTGTAAAGAACTTTTCAGGGGGGATGAAAAGACGACTGGAAGTTGCAAGAGGCCTGATTCACAGACCGAGAGTCCTATTTCTGGACGAACCCACTTTAGGTCTTGATCCACAGACAAGGGCCAAGCTCTGGGAGTTTATCGTGAAGCTCCCAGAAAAACATAATGTAACGATTTTCATGACAACACATTACATGGAAGAAGCCGAGGTATGCGATAAAATAGCGATAATCGATACAGGCAAGATTATTTCAATCGGAACTCCCGACGAGCTGAAGAAGACAGTAGGCGGTGATGTCATTTATATCAAGACTTCTGATAATAAAAAGGCCGCACTTGAGATCGAGCAATTGTTAAACACAAAGGTTTCCGAAGAAGAACATGAATTGTACCTGACAACCCAGAAAGGTGATGTCTGCATACCCGAGATCATCAGGACGCTCGGAGAAACAGTCCTGTCTGTAAGGTTGCAGCGCCCAACACTTAATGATGTCTTTCTGAAGATGACGGGCAAAGCGATAAGGGAAGAAAATTCATCCTCAACTGAAAATGTAAAACAGATAGTACGTTCATACAGGAGAAAATTTGAGCGAGATTAATGCCGTTTATGTGATAGTCGCAAGAGAGTTCAAGAAGTTCACCAGAGAAAAAAGCAGGCTCATATCCACACTCGCACGCCCGCTTATCTGGCTCTTTTTAGTAGGCGGCGGAATGTCAAGGCTTGTCTCTCCGGCTCCGGGCACATCATACATACAATTTATATATCCCGGCATAATCGGTATGACAATATTATTCAGTTCGATATTTTCATCAATTTCAATAATCTGGGACAAAGAGTTCGGACTGATGAAGGAGATTCTTGTTGCTCCAGTATCAAGGATTTCAATAGTTATTGGAAAAGCACTGAGCGGAACATTAATCTCCGTATTACAGGTAGCTATGATCCTTACCCTGTCTCCGTTCCTGGGTCTGAAAATGGACTTGCTCTCAATAATCTATGTTATAGCCATCTCCTCCCTGCTCGCTCTCTGCATATCATCTCTCGGAATCATAGTTGCCACCTTCTTTGAAAGCTTTGAGAGCTTCGGCGCTATAATTAATTTTATTGTCATGCCTATGTTTTTTCTTTCCGGCGCTATGTACCCCGTTCAGCAGCTTCCGAATATTTTGAAGTTTATAACCAGAATAAATCCATTGACTTACGGTGTAGACGCCCTGAAACATGTCATTCTGAAAGACAGCACCATATTTGATTTCTCGATGACAACGGACCTCATTTTCCTGACTGGCGCTTCCATACTGTCAATAATTATTGCCGGTATACTGTTTGAGCGAAAAATTAAATAGCCTGATAATATTAAATAAAGTTGTTTTTCCCCGGCTGCTTGTATTAATCTTAAATGAAGACCTGATACAGAAAATTACTTATTAATTATGTATAACAAGCATTTTGGTTTAGAAGAGCTCCCTTTTTCGATCGCACCAGATCCTCGCTACCTTTATATGAGTGAGCAGCACAGGGAAGCGCTCGCCCATCTGATATACGGGTTCAACAGCGACGGAGGTTTTGTTCTGCTGACAGGTGAAGTCGGGACAGGGAAGACAACTGTCTGCCGCTGCCTACTTGAGCAGATACAGGAAAATGCTGCTATAGCTTTTATCCTTAACCCGAAATTAACGGTTGAGGAACTACTGGGGACCGTATGTGATGAGTTCGGCATTCAGTATCCTGAGGGAAATACAAGCATAAAATTGTTTGTGGACAAAATAAACGCGTTCCTGCTTGATGCCAATTCAAAAGGCCGCAAGGCAGTCCTCATTATTGACGAAGCCCAAAATCTCAGTTCGGATGTTCTTGAGCAATTAAGGCTTCTCACAAATCTTGAGACCAACCAGAATAAGCTTCTTCAAATAATTCTGTTAGGACAGCCCGAGCTCAGGGATAAATTATCTCAACTGGAACTGAGGCAGCTTTCCCAGAGGATTATAGCCCGTTATCACCTTGGGCCTCTTTCCAGGAAAGATATCGGCGCATATGTAGAGCATCGCCTTGCAGTTGCCGGCTTACGGGACCAGCTGTTCTCCGACTCAACCATAAGCAAATTGTTCAGTTTAAGCAAAGGTGTCCCCCGTTTGATTAATGTGCTATGCGACAGGGCACTGCTCGGCACATATACACAAGGTAAAAAGAGTGTTAACACATCCACACTGAAAAAGGCCGCTAATGAAGTATTCGGTAATAAAGGCGGAAACGGGATTCAGTCAAAAACATATGTATGGGTGCTAGCTCTCTTCATATTCGCAATCGTCGGCGTTGTGCTTGCAGCAACGTATTATCAGGACACCGAACATGAGAAGCTTGAAGTGGACACTGCCATAGAAACTTCCGTTACGGATGATACGCAGGATATTGAGAAAACCGTTGCAGTAGAGACCGTAACTGAACCTGGCAATCTTGAATGGACAGTATCCCAAACAATAGATAAAAGCCGGGAGATCGCCTACCAGGAATTATTTAAGCAGTGGGACATTATGTACAATCCAGTTGATAATATTCCCGCGTGCGAATATGCCATGTCACAAGGACTCCTCTGTAACCATAAGCAAGGGAATTTACGGAGCATCGCACTAATAAACCGCCCTGCCATACTAAAGCTGTATAAAGACAATGGCCAATATTATTACATAACATTAACCGCACTAAAAGGTGAAACAGCAAAAATAATAATCGGTTCTGAACAAAGGGAAACCTCTGTAGCCGACATTGAGTCAAAATGGCTCGGTGACTACACCATATTATGGAAGCCGCCTATGGATTATAAAGGCGATATCAGGCCAGGCAAGCAAGACCCTGCAATACAATGGGTAGAAGACCAGTTGGCAGTCATCCAGAACAGGACAGTTCGAACCATAGAAGAACTCCAATTCGACAATACTCTTGTTGAGCAGGTAAAGCAATTTCAACTTGTTGAGGGTCTTGTCCCTGACGGGATTATCGGGACACATACATTTATACATATCAATACAGCGGTTACTGCCGGGATTCCAGGATTAACCGCTGCGAAGAAAAACGAGTAGGCATGTCATTTATTCTTGAAGCATTGAAAAAACTGGAACAAAAAAAACAGCAGGGCTCGGTCCCTGACCTGATGACTGTTCACTCTTCAATGCCACAGCAGGAAAAGAAGAATCGCTCAATCTGGCCTTATATTATCCTGATCGCCTTACTGCTGAATGCTGGCATTTTAACAGTGTGGCTCCGCCCATGGCAGGAAAAACCAGAGGAGATTGCAGCACTTTCATCTGAAATACCTGAACAGGAAACAACAGTTATTGATCCCACCGTAACAGGACAGAATAAACATGAGGCATTAGTAGCACCATTACCTGAAGCAAAAAAAGAAACCGAAACTGAAGCAGATACGGTCAATACTGACACTTCTTTTAAAACTACAGACCCCACTACTGAAAAGCAGGTAAAAGAATCCGCTGACAGTGCCACAATACATGAGGTTGTCAATAATGAGAAAACTATTCAGAACGAAGATGAACCTACTGAAGAAACTATAACCTCACACAGAATGGACATATCTCCCAGGGACCTTGAAGACCTGAAAAAGCAGATCAAGGTAGAACAGTATTCTCCTGACGATTTACTAACTCAGGACATAGACCCATCAGAAAATATAGCAGCAGTACCTTCAGGGCAAGTAATTGAATTCAGCCAGTTGTCAAAATCAGTGCGTGATGAATTACCAGCCATAAACATCAACGCCCATATCTACTCAAACAACCCTGGATCACGACTCGCAAATATCAACGGCAGTATAATCAGGGAAGGTGAATCAATAACAAGCGATTTAACAATAGAGGAAATCACAGAGAACGGGATCATATTCAATTTTGAAGGACTCCTGTTTCGTATGCGAGCATTCTGAACTTATTACTCGATTCATTTATATTCAGTTGATTTATGGGTGCGTCCCCCACACGCTCCCTTCTAATTCTGCAGTTACCCTACTCAGAACCTTCCCTGAGTGTTTTGTGAGTTATCCTTCTTTTTCTTTTTTGCGTCTTTTTTTGATTTTGTCTGTTTTGCAGATTTTGCCTTATCTTTCTTGCCGCCTTTATCTCCCATAACTGAACCTCCCTTTGCGAATAATTAAGATCATTAAATGCATTATAGCCTTCTCTGACATAAAGATAAAGAAAAAAGAGTAATGTATGAGGAGTGAGTTATAATGAAGCCCTGACACCACCCAGCATTAATCATATAGAGGGGGAACTGTTGACCCCATAGCTAAAATAGAGAGAGTGGTTGTGATGTATATTGCTCTTACCAGTATTTCAATGGGAAGTTTGCCATTATACTTTCCCAGATCCGGATTTATCTTATCATGCATCCATTTATCCGTCATCATATACACTGTCATTTCATCGGCTACTCTCCCCCAGTCTACACAGCGGTCTAATTCTGATGAAGAGGTTCCTGCAAAAATTGAATAATACATATTAAAACTATTTTGCAGCAGGTTCCGGATATAGTTTTGGAATAGGGCTTTACCATCTAATTTAGACAAACATTTTATTCTGTAGTAACTGGCTACGACAAGAACCCATGCAAAGAGTTCGTTGCTGATTGCCTGGTGCAGCGCTTCTATACTATCTGCTGTTGATAGATGCTCAAAATCCGCAATGCCGGATAATCTCATGTTAGGATATTCAGTCGCGCACAGCCACTTATCCACTCTGCCGGGTCCGCTTGAAACTGAAATATTATATTTTGTATTTTGACTTAAATTATGATACAGATTAATCGGTTCGCTGTGGAATATACCATTAACGGCAAGCTGCGCCAGATCAGAGATATTCACCAAAGCTGCCTGATAAAACTCTTTCTCCTGCAGTTCTTTATCATTTAAATAAATCAGATAAGATTCATCGGGAAGGTAGCAGATCGCATAATAGTGTTTATCCGGATCTAAAATTACGTTACCCAGAGAAGTCAGTAGTTC
>PJEL010005084.1_pt1 | contig 10656 bp, 8 predicted proteins | sample 1853271 | NCBI WGS metagenome assembly PJEL01 (sample SAMN08108733, study PRJNA415343) | Invertebrate metagenome, whole genome shotgun sequencing project. | host: Globobulimina | place: Sweden: Gullmar Fjord | collected 2015-08 | reverse complement strand
TTATTTTCCTGTGAACAAGGGAATTACCCTGCCCCCCGGACTATCTTCCCTTGACCAATTGTCTGTCACCGGCATTCCCAAGGAGGACCGGGATCGAATCCGCTCGTTGATTCCTCTCCTGGGCATACAAATACAGGGAAAGATCAGGGGGCTGGTTAATAACCGGATTGCCCTTCATCCGGTTGATTCCACCACAAAGAATCAGATCCGGTCCTGCCCGGAAGGTGAGGACGGCACACCCTTTCCCGTATCGCTTTTCATTGTCCATACCCCGTCCGGAGAAACTCTGGCCCGGTATGAAATGGCCTGGGAATAGATCTGAACACCCTTACGGCAGATTGCCAAAACCAGGGGGCTTTGCCTCAATAAGTTTTTCAGCAGTGTCAGAATTTTGTGTCAGAATTTTAAATCTGAACCGGAAAACGAGATCGCCTCTTCAAACCAGGTGTCTTTTTTAAGAACGTTGCGGCGCTGGCTGAATGCCATACGCTGGGCGGCTTTTTGGGCATATGAAATTGCCATCTGGGCTAATTTACGTGAACCTGGTGCGTTTATTGTGACTGCCGACTTTAAATGTCGTCCCATGGCTTCCGGGACAAAGCGCCGGATAAGTTCGTCATCGACACTCACAAACGCCTGGGCACTTCCCGGGTCTCCCTGGCGGGCACTGCGTCCGAAAAGCTGTCGGTCGATCCGGCCGGATTCATGTCGTTCGGTTGCGATCACATGCAGACCCCCAATTTCAGCCACGCCTTTACCCAGTTTTATGTCTGTTCCGCGGCCGGCCATGTTGGTCGAAATAGTGATTTTATTTCGTTTGCCGGCCTCGGCCACAATCCGGGCTTCCTCTTTGTGCCGGACTGCATTGAGAAGATTGTAGTCAAGCCCCTTTTCCGAAAGCATGGCGGCCAGTTTTTCGCTGCCACTTACACTGCGGGTTCCCACCACAACGGGCTGGGCTGTTTCCCGGCAGCGAACTATTTCATCTACAATTGCCTGCCATTTCTCCTCGGCCGAAGAAAAAACGGCATCGGGCAACACCTTTCGAACACAGGATTTGTGGGTTGGAATGGTAACAACCGGTAATCCGTATATCTGCCAGAACTCTGAGGCAGCCTCTTTGGCAGTACCGGTCATGCCGCTCAATCGCCTGAAAAAACGAAAAAACTTTTGAAAACTCAGCCGGGCCAGAGTTTCGCTGGGATTGTTCACCGACAGACCTTCCTTGGCTTCCACCGCCTGGTGCAACCCATGCTGCCATGTCCTATTCGGCATCAGCCGACCGGTAAATTCATCGACAATGGTAATCTTGTCATCCTGGATAACGTATTGTTTATCCAGCTTGTGGAACTCCCGCGCCATCAATGACTGTTGAATCAACTCTCTTGAACGGTCGGCGCCGCGCCAGATTCCCTGAAAGTCCCTGACCCTGGCCTTTACTTTGTTAAAACCAATATTTGTCAAATTAACTTCTCTGTATTTTCGATCAATCTTGTAATCGACCTCGGGTTCCAATGATTGGCTTACATGATGGGCAGTTTGGCAGGCGTCTACCAAAGGTTTATTCTCCTGCTCACGGGAAATAATAAGGGGGGTGATAGCCTCGTCGATCAGGACGCTGTCCGCCTCATCAACTATCACTGTATCCAGTCCTCTTAAAACCAATCCATCTTCATCCCTTTGTTGTGGCAAAAGTTTCTGTTTGAGCAATCTTCGGCCGGGGTGGTAATAATCCCCAAGAATAAGTCGATCCCGCAGAAAATCGGCGGTCAGGTCTTTTAAGGTTGTATATACCATATCTTTCAGGTAGTTTATCCGCCGTTCCCTGGGTTCCATTTGACTGACAACGCTTCCGACCGATACCCCGCAAAATTTGTAAAATGGGCGCATTTCAATGGCATCACGCTCTGCCAGATAGTCATTGACGGTCACAAAATGACAGGGCCTCCCGCTCCAGGCCGAGAGAACAGCCGGGAAACAAGCGGTCAGGCTCTTACCTTCACCTGTGACCATCTCAGCAAGACATCCCCTGTAAAGTGCCAGGGCGCCCATCACCTGAACCTGATGGGGTCTGAAACCCAATGTTCGATGGGTGGCTTCAGCCATCATTGCCAGGGCATCGGGTATGAGCATGCCATGGTCTTTGGCCTGCCTGCGGAAGTGGGTCTGCATATCCACAAGTCCCTCTTTCAATCTTTTATCAGATTCATGGCGAAATTTTTTGGCCATATCCAGGATTTTTTGCGCCTCTTGCGCAAGTAACCTTACAATGCCGCTGCGCCGACGGTGCCATCCCACCATTGCATACGCCGCTTGATCCAGACCTTGATGCAGTTTTTCGGGCATGATGATCTGGGTGAGCCGGTAATCCTGGGTGGGAAGGATCAAAGCTGGTACCTCCTTTGCAGAAGCTGTCTTAGCTTATGCCACCATTGAAACAACAAGGGGGTTGGATTCAATGAGAAACGAAGCTTACCGGATCTACCGTGCAGCAGGATGACTCCCGGTGGATGATCTACAGTGGCATAGATCTGGAAAAAAGGTTCTGCCGCCTGGAGGCCTGTTTCATCGGAAAGCGAAACCGCCACATCACCTCCGCCGCGGATTCCAAGGACCGCCGACGGCAGTTTTTCCTGCTGAAAAGGAATGATTTGCAGACGGGACACATTCAGATTTTTGCCTCCCTGGCCCAGCAAGCGAACCTCGGCCTTTTTAATCTGACCTTCAAAAAGCTCTGCGGCCTTGTCCTGGGGAACCACTGCCAAAAATCGAAAGGTTTCATTGTTTACAATACTTCCTATCTCCGATCCTCTGGACAGCCAGGAGCCGGCCATATCCTGAATTTCCGGCGCGGTCCACACCCCTTTTAATCTTGCCCTGATGACAAGGTCGGCCTTTTGTTTTTTCAGGTCCCCTACCTTGGCTTCGATGGTCTCCAGGCGTTTGCGAATCGGTTCCAGGTCCGCACTTTCCGTGCGCATGGCTTTACGGCGCATTACCATGGTCTCTTCCCTCTGGGCCATGACTTCCTCAATTTCAATATCCAGCTCCTGATTTTCCAGTTTGATCAGGGGAGTTCCTGCTTCTACTTTCCGCCCGGACGAAACCAGAATTCTTTTCACATAACCGGGTGCATCGTTAACCACACGAAGATATTGTTCAGCCTCCAGTATGCCGGGAACTCTAAATCTACAGGGAAAAGGAATAATCGCAAGCAATGAAATAAGCGTGACAAAAAAACAGATACTTATTGTAACGGCCCGTGCTCTTGTCCGGGCCAGGTGGGGGCTGGAAGCCAGATATTTACCAAACTTAAAAACAGGGGTAACAACCCAGGAAATTATACAAATCAGGGCCATCACCACTCCGGCGACAAAAAATTTGTCCGAGACAAAAAGAATGATACCGGCAAACACCACCACACGATAAATACTGCTCAACACCCCGAACACACTCAGCCATATGGCTTCCTTAACACTTTCGGTGGGAGAAAATGACTCCTTGTATCCAAAGATGTATCGTTCTATCAGATGGAGCAAATGTCCTTTTGCACGGGTATGAAGATTTGGAATATCCAATAAATCAGAAAGGATATAATAACCGTCGAAACGAAGCAATGGGTTTGCATTAAACACGATTGTGGAAAATGATGCAATGAACATCATATTATAGGCTAAACTGTGGAGTGTACCCGAACCTGTATACGCCCAGACAAAAACGGCCAGCGCTGCCAGAAATATTTCCGTCAACATACCGCCGGCCCCCACAAGCGCACGCTGCCAGCGGCTGCGAAAGGACCAGCTTGAGGTTGCATCCATGTATGGAAGGGGGGTGAAAATCAGAAATATCACACCCATGATATGCACCTCTCCCCCGTATCGCCTGCAAACAGCTGCATGACCGAATTCATGCAGGCTTTTTATGATGACAAGACCCATATAGAGGAGAAACAGATTATCGGGAGCCAGAATGCCCTGGGCCTGATCTGCAAGCATGTCAAAATTATCGACCACAAGCTTACCGGCTGCAGCCACCGCCAAAAACCATATAATCGTCCCGGCCGGTGAAATAATGTGCTTGATAACCGGCAGCATCCGTCGCAGGAAACTATCCGGATCAATGAGCGGGATGCGCACGAACATGATACTGAGCAATTTGGATTTGATTTCCTGCTGCCGGCGTTTTTTGTAACGCTCAAACAGCTTGGCGCTGTCGCCGGGCACCTCAAAATACAAGAGGTTGGCGGAGTAAAGCTGGGTTAAAAGTTGAATCACATCCTCCTGTCCCGGTGCATCGTCGGGGTGTCTATCCAGGCATTCTTCCCACACTTGCTCCACAGTACGGTCAGGTCTCAGGCGTATAACAAAATCAACGGCCCCGGGACGAAGACGAAAAAACTGATTGTTAAAAGGATCCTGGAGAATGTACCAGGTCTCTCCTCTAAAAACCTGCCTGCGAACATCTATGGTTGGACGAAGGCTTACTTTAAGTGCGGCAACGCGGTGCCATGATTCACTAAATGTTTTGCCTGCTTTTTGCATATTACCACCAAAAGAATATTCGAAGAAAATCAGCGGTCCTGTGGGTGAGTATCCAGAGGACATTACGCTTGCCCACATTTATCTTGGCTACGCCGCTCATCCCCGGCCGCCACCAGTCAACTATCTCTTCCGGAAAAACCGTACGCACTGAGAAAACATTGCCCTCTCCCTCGGCAACTGCCACCGGATCAATTTGCTGAACCTGAATGGGAAATTTCATATCTGGCCTGCTTGCAAATGCAATTTCACCTGTGGCATTTTCAGTTATTTCATGTATGTCGCGCTCATCTATCTTCAATTGGGCATACAGCTCTTCGGTTAATGCAACCTTGAAAAGAACATCACCTTTTCTAACCGGAGCGCCTAAAAGCTCATCCAGGTCCCCCTCAACCACGATACCGGCAAAGGGAGCCCTCACCTGGGCATGCTCAATGTTGAAGCGAACCATTTTGAGCCGTGCCATAGATTGTGATTCAAGAGCCATGGCAATCTTCATATCTGCCAGGGCGTTTTGTGAACGAGCTTTTTGGGCCTCTCTCATATAGCGGTTCCGGCCGGCAAGGGCCTGGGACTCTTCCAGCAAAAGCTCGCGGGTATCGAGGGACAGAAGAGATTCCCTCTTTCCCACCCGATCACCAACCTTGAGATGGACTTCATCAATATAGCCGTCAAATGGCGCAGGAAGATAGGCCAGATCATCGGTTTTCAGCATAAATGGCGCCTCAACCCGGTAGTTCAATTGTCCAAAAACAAAAAAAAGCAATACCCCGCAGATAATCACAGCGGCCAGCTTTGCAAAAGTATGCTCAAACCCGATGATTTTTCCCATTGCTTCTTTAAATAATGTCAAAAGACGGGCACCGAACCACCGGTCATATTTTTCTAAATCTCCCAGTCGCCGGCACGCCTGGTCACAGATCATCCTGAGCCCCCGGACTTCCTCTTCTGCAAAAGGTGCTATCGATCTCTCACAGGTCACCACACCAACGGGACCGTCATCCAGCCGGATGGGAATAGAAACCATGTATAAGCTTCCCTGCGCCCTGGAAAACGCCTCGTGATCTCTGGTCACAAAAAGACAATTTTCAGGCCGCGGCCACAGGATCTCCTCATCCTGATCAAATGCTTCCTCCATGGCAGCCTCAAGCGTCTGAACCGCATCCATTTTCTTTTCGAATTTTTCCATATGGCTGATGGCCCGAACCCGGACATAATCGCCTTTTATCCAACCAAGGCTGGTCCTCTCACACTTGTAGCGTGAGGCAATTTCATTGCAAAAGGTCATCGCAGCCCCTACATATCGGTTCTCTTCATTAAGAAGAATCATCAAATCCATTGCTTCGGAAAAATGGGACACATCCTGCTTGGCCTGGCTGACCATACGGGCCAGTTGATAGACCATGGGAGTATCTACAACCAGCAATAAACGTGTGGCTGCCTCTTGTACACTCAATCTTGAATCAGTATCAAGCCGAAGAACCACCACACTAATCAACTCTTCTTTTTCCTGTTTTAGACGGGCGCCGAGAAAAGCGTCATTCTCCTGCTCTGTCCAGGCATAGCCTTTGACTGAAGAGTTTTCAGCCACTACTTCTATTTCGGATTTAAAGAGTGAGATCTCAGTATCGGCAAGGTCCCGTGAAGACCATATGGAAAGAACCTTCCACAAACCGTCATCCTGCCCCTTTACAAGAAGAAAACCAATATTTGCGCCTGTTATTCGGCTTGAGCTCTCCAGAAAGGCCGGCCAGAAATCACCCGGTGTGCCGTTGAAACGTTTAAGCCGGTCCAAATTTTCAGCAACCTCATCTATTTCAATATCTCGCTCTTCCTCGACATACATAATCAGACGTCCTTTTCAGGATAGAAACCATGTTGAATAATCCGGATTTTCAAATATGATATCAAAAATTCCGGATTATTCAACAAGTTTATTATATGCGCTAAACCCGAAAAATAATTCCCATGGTTTCTTAAAAATCTTTTTTGGCAGTTTGATAAACTTATTTCTCAAAAATTTAAATAAGGCTTTTAAAGGCGGGATTTGCGGTAGATGTAACCCCTTGCAAAAAGTAAAGTTATTTTATATAAGGATTTCATAGGACACGATATTTCTATCAATGCAGTAAACATTCTCATCTTCCGGCGGAGATTTATGAAGTCCTCTAACTTTTTTATGTCGGCTATTTTCATTTTGATCCTCACTACAACGGTATATAGTCAGGAACAATCAAGGCCTGAAACACAACAAGCCTCTTCCGATTTATCTGCTGATCTATTGGATTCGAATCCAGAGACATCAAAGATTGAAAATTTAAGCGACACAAAAAACAATACCCCCTTTCTATTGAAAATAAGTATGCAGGATTATGTCACCCTGGTAAAAGAAAAAAATGAACAGGTTCTTGTTCAGGAACTGGAATTAAAGATCAGTCAGGAATCTGTGAGAAATGCACTCTCTATTTTTGAACCGGAAGTTATCGGTTCTTATAATTATTTTAAAAACAAGAAACAGATTTCTGATGAGGAAAAACAATCCCTTTTTTCCCGTGATGTTCGCGATGAGACCAACCATCAATACAAAACAGCCCTGGAACAGCTTCTGCCGACAGGTGGTCGTGCAAATCTGGGATATACCCTGGATAACTACTATGATCGATTAATTGGCTCGGATGAACAATATATTTCATTTTTTGGTATTGACCTGACCCAACCCTTGCTTAAAAGTGCCGGTGTTGACGCAACAAGGGTAAAAATTAATCTGGCGGAAACCGAGGAAAGTATCATATTTCAAGATTACCGAAAAAAATTAATGCAGACTGCTTATGATGCAGCCGTGGTTTGCTATGAATATTTCGAAGCAGTTGAAAAATATAAAATCCAAGAGCAATCCGTAGATATCGCTGAACAAATTCTAGAGGACAATATTGCGCGGGTAAAATTTGGAAAAATGGCTAGAACTGAAATTTGGGAAGCTGAGGCCGGACTTGCTTTTCGGAAATCACTACAGAGTGCTGCTAAACAGGATATCGTCTCTGCGATGAATCGTCTGCTCACACTGATTTCATCATCACCGGCTGAAACTCAAATTGAGATTGATGTCAGCGAGACCCTTAACGATGATCCCGGCTCAGATCTTGTTTCAAGCCAACTCAAAGCGTTTAAACTTCGCCCGGAGTATCTTGCAGCCTTAAAAAAAATTGAATATGAAAATATAAACCTCTCCTTTTACAAGAACCAGCGCCTGCCACAACTTGATTTAAATGCCAGCTACGGCCTAAACGGATTGGACAACTCTCTGGATGAATCTTGGAGTGAAATGTTTGAACATGATTACCCCACCTTGACAGTTGGAGCACAAATTAAAATCCCGCTTGGAAATATGAAAACATCAAGTGAATTCAAATCGGCCCAATATAAAAAAAGGCAGGCTATACTTGAGATGAAATCAATTGAAGTTGCGCTGAAAAATTTTATCGACACTGCTTTTCAAAACGTTTTCTATTTAAACGAGCAAACCAGGGAATACGCCAAAGCCTCAAATTTAAATAAAAAGCTGTTAGAAGCGGAACTATCACTTTTAAATAAAGGTAAAAGCAACAGCCGACTGGTGCTCGACAAAGATAAAAACCTTATTATTGCACGACTTTCTGAAATCGAGAGTCGGGTAAAAGAGAAAAACGCCATTCTACAGCTTAAAATGGCAGAAGGATCGATACTAGAATATTTTGACATTGAAATTATGGATATTGCGGAAGATTAAGAATCTTGGCCTATTCTTCATATGGAGGTACTCGGTGTATTTTTTTGGATCAATTAAGCAAAAAAAATCTTATTTAAAATATTTCATTTTGCCGGGTCTCATTTTGTTATCGCTTTTTGTGACTTTCCCGCCCCCCTGCCCTTCAGAGGAAAACAAATTTGCAATTACTGGTATTGTGGAGCCTATTCAGGAACTTACGTTAAGCCTGTCCGCTGAAGGCAAGATTGCTAAAATTTTTTTAAAGGAAGGAGATGTTATCAAAAAAAATGACATTATCCTGACATTATTTAAAAAACTGGAAGAACTGGAAGTTAAAAAACGAGAATTGATTTGGGAAAGCAAGGCGGAATTGAATGCCGCCGCCGAACGTGTGGAAACGATCGGATTAATCCTGAAATCAACCGAAGAGCTTTATGAAAGCATGGCTTCGGTCAGTAAAGAAGAACTTGATGAGAAAAGGCTCGAGCATAAACTGGCCATATCGGAACATAAACGGTTGAAAAACGCTGAATTACTGGAAAAAATCGAATTGCTTATGGCCAAAGAAATTTTAAACAAAAAGATATTGCGCACCCCCATAAAAGGGACCATCGTCAAACTTTTTTTAAAAGAAGGGGAAAACTGCAAAGAGAATGAGCCCCTTGTAAAAATTGTAGATACAACTACCTGTCGTTTCATCTGTTACCTGGAGGAGCAAATCGGCTGGAAATTAAAAAGCGGGCAATCCGTCAAGCTGAAACTTCAAACCGGATCCGAGCCGATTGTGAAGGACGCAACTATTGTTTTTGTATCACCCGTGGTTGATCCGGCAAGCAGTCTTATGGAAGTAAAAATAGAGTTTAACAACGAGGATGGCGCTGTTCGGCCGGGGGTCGAAGGCAGTTTAATATTTTAGTCTCTAAAGTTTCTGCCTTACATTCTTCTTTTTTTTCCCTTGTCACCCCAAGGAGCTATCGATTGGTGAAACCTGCTCCTCATCAAAGAGCAGAGCCTTTGGTTCATAGGATGGACTCCAGGCGCCTGCCATTGCTTTATTGTGCCAGGCACACTTTATGGACTCGTTGTAAAGCGGCTTGAAAAATAGAGAATTTTATTTTAAAATTTTTTGCAACGTTAGAGTAGAGTTTATTATAGCACCGGGACCACTTTGGAAATTTTTATTTGGAGATCATGATGACCAATACCGTTCAAAAAGTGATAACAATACTGGAGAATATTGCCAAGGGAGATTATTCAAATGATATTATGAAGTATACCACCCGTGTACAGGATGAAGATATCCGGCGTATCGCCGAGGCCGTAGGCATGATGATGGTCAAGGTTGAAGCAAGGGAATATCACCTTCAGCTCATGGTGGAACAGATGCAGAAACTCAATAAAACTATTAAAAAGAATGCTATCCAGACCATTGGAGCCATTGCCAAAGCCCTGGGAGCACGTGATGAGTACACCGAAGGTCATGCCGAGCGCGTAGCAAACTACTCAAAGCGCCTTGCCTGTTGTATAGGGCTTTCCAAAGATCAAGTTCACTTCATCAAGGTGGCAGGTATCCTCCATGATATCGGAAAGATCGGATTTTCCGACAAGGTCTTTGAGGATACCGAGTCCCGACTCTCCGATGAAATTTTTTCTGAAATTCGATTGCATCCGGTTCAGACCTTTGAAATCCTAAAAGGCCTTGAATTCATCGGCCCGGCCCTGGACTATGCAGTAAGCCATCATGAAAAACTCGACGGAACAGGCTACCCAGATGGATTAAAGGGTGACCAAATTCCCATGGGTGCCAGGATACTGGCAGTGGCAGACTGTTTTGATGCTATTACTACCACCCGTTCATACCGGGCGGGCAGAAACATGGAAGAGGCTTTTGATATCCTTGAACAAATTAAAGGAAATCATCTTGACCCTTCCCTGGTGGAAATTTTTATTAAAGAGATCAAAGAAAACGGTATGGAAACAATGGAAAAATAAATTCCAATAGCCAAATGCCGGGATTTGGGAATCTGAATAGTCGTAGACCAGTTCAGGGATATTATCAGAAGAAGCTGAGTTGGGGGGATCATGGTTGCGGATATCCCAAAGCCCAAGATGGCGTAAGATTTTTTCGATTATGTTAAGTTCTTCGGTCATCACCATGACCGCCAACAAGCAGATCATTGCCATCGCCGCCTTTCAGCGCCCGCCAGAGACCTAATGCGGCAGCACATTTTACAGATTTGGACCCGATAACCAATGCCACCCGTTTTCGCCTTTTTTTTTCTATTGTTGTCATGGATATTTCCCTGTAAACATTCAAGAGTGCTCTCTAAATTGAATAACAGCCTGATCAATGCTTTCAAAAAGGTTAAGAAC
>PJEL010005083.1_pt1 | contig 10656 bp, 12 predicted proteins | sample 1853271 | NCBI WGS metagenome assembly PJEL01 (sample SAMN08108733, study PRJNA415343) | Invertebrate metagenome, whole genome shotgun sequencing project. | host: Globobulimina | place: Sweden: Gullmar Fjord | collected 2015-08 | reverse complement strand
ATAATACATCAAGTGCACGCCTTCCCATCAAAAATAAAATACTATCGAATAACAACCCAAAAAACTCCTTGAATTTCGAAAAATAAAAACATCACCCTAGTTCCTGTAAAAATATTTTCTCTATGTTTTTCAAAGACTTGAAAATTAAAAAGCCGGAATAGGTCAAAAAATATACATCTATACGTAAATACGTATTTGCACATATACGTATTTAATGCTTATATAAACGTAAATACGCACATACGTAAATGCGTACATACGTCAACACACATAACCCACAAGCACTGGTGGCAACAAATGACTGGAAAGGTAATTGCGTTCTTAAATGAAAAGGGCGGCTGCGGAAAAACCACAACAAGCGTTATGGTTGCCGTAATGCTCGCTGAAATGGGGTACAAAGTAGAGCTGATCAATCTAGATGACCAAGGCTCCGCTAAAGTCTGGGCGGACACGCGATTTGAAGTTAGACCCGATACCGCTACCTTTCGTGTATCAACAATGGGAACAAATGTACAAAAAGAGCTTGGCGGCGCTAAAAATTCCCATGATTACATAATAATTGACGGAGTTCCTAAGGCATCAAAGCTAACCATTGCTGGAATTAAAGCTGCAGACATTATGGTTATTCCTGTTCAAACATCACAACTAGACTCCTGGGCAACTGAATCAACAGTTGAATTTGCCAAAGAAATACACGAACTACGGGACAAACAATATCCTATTGTCAGGTTCCTGCAAACTCGAGTTTTAAAAAACTCTAAAGAGTCTCATGTCTTTGCAGACGAGCTATATGAAGGGTATGGCTTCAAGGCACTAAAATCACGAACAACTCAAAAAATGGCATATCAAAGGATTTTTGAAGGAGGTGGTTCTATTTTAGATCTTGACGAACACGACCCTATTCGTCACGAAATAAAGATGATAGCAAAAGAACTAGTTGAATTATCGGAGACTATAGATGAGTAGTGCACGCAAAATTGGCAACGGAGCCAAACGACAAATTGGCGGACAAACAACAAAGCACACTGCAGAAAGAAAAGACACCAAGAGCATCATCTCCGACGAAAAACAAATTGCTAGCAATGTAGAGCAGTGGTTTGATGGCGATATTTTAGCAAGGCTTGACTCGACAATACCCAATGTAATTAAGCGGGACCTAAAAGAATTGACTGGGTGCATTGACACCGAAGGAACAAAGTCAGTTCGCTCTGCAAACAGAGTGATTGTTGAGGCCCTTGTTGATGTTTTTAAAAAGTACAAAGAAGGGAATGGTGGATTTAAACTATTAGATGAACCAGCATTTAAAGGAAAGTACTAGTAATAGTGGCTATAGACAAATGTCAACCTATAGCCACAGAAGGAATATGAATGATCTCTAAGCGAGAAACGTTGCGTGTGAGCAACTATATAAAGAAAAGAACAACGGATAAACATCCAGATTGGAAAAAACAAACAGAGTTTTTTTATGAAGAACTATTATTACTTCTACAAAAACATGAAAGATTAAATATAAGGAGCACTAATGATGACGGGGTTTATATAAAATATGATGGAACATATATACTATACCTGCATTTCGCACAAAAACACTTTCTAACTTTCTCTGAAGAAAACTATATGTTCTATGGTGTTGGGAAAGAGATTTTCTTAGCAAAGCATATACACAAGGGAGGGTCATGGACAGATCAATGGCATGTGAGAACATCATTAGAAGTTGACAATCTTTTGAATTACCTTACTATTTTATTAAAATCTTTAGATCAAGGGAATAAATATACTCCAGAAATGATTACATATCTTTTTCCAAATGAAATAGATACATGTGAAAAATTCATTGAAGGAAAGCCTATAAGCGTCTTAGTAAATATATACGAAAGAGATATAGCAGCAAGGACAGCTTGCCTAGATCACTATGGCAGTAATTGCGCCGTTTGTTATTTTGATTTTTTTGCTACATTTGGTGAGATAGGAAGGGGGTTCATTCATGTTCACCACAAATATCCATTATCATACAAAAAAGATGAATATGAAGTCGATCCTATTAATGATTTAATACCGGTTTGTCCCAATTGCCATGCAATGCTACATAGCACCAAACCACCTTTGACCATTACAAGACTAAAAGAACACATGAAAGTAAGCTAATTATTAACGTAGTATGACTTATAAGATTTATATAAACAAGAAGGAACATGTATGACGTCTAGGCCAGGTACCGTTTCTAAAATATTATGGCACTTTACTGGTGGCCCTGCATGGGACAGCCAAAAAAACAAGCAATCTACAAAGCTAAAATCACCCTCTGATGCTTACAATGCTATAAAATCAATAATTAATTCTAAAGAACTTCGTATAGGAGGCTATCAAGAAGTTGTTAAATTAGTACTTCCAGAAAAAATAATATTTGACATAAAAGATGGGAAGATTACGCGTAAAATAAAGAAAAACTTCCTAGAGACTGTTGAATCTAAGAGAGTTTGCTGTGTTGCAGATATTCCAATACAACACCTTGCATATCATTCGAAAAGATACGGTAAAATTGCATTAGGATTTCATAGAGAATCAATCATAAGTAACGAATTCAACCCTGTAATGTATTCCCTAGAAAACACAAATTTAATTAATACTATATACCAAGGATATTGGAATAGTTTCTCATCAATAGATATGGAAGACCTTATTAATAGTGTTGACGAGTTACAAAGCAATATAGACAACTTGATTAATGAATCTAATTCTGAAGAGTCTATAGAAACAAATGACTTGATTGAAGAAATCGAATGCTTAATTACGGGAAATGAAGAGATTACTGATAGTTTTAGAGAATTATTAGCCTTCATAAAAACATTTAATAATAAGGAGTTTGATACTATTTACTGTGAAAGAGAATGGAGAACAACTAAAACCTTCAATTTTACCAATGACGATATAGCTATGGTAATCTTACCAAAAAAACAAAATAATACTAATTATTATGATCTTTTTTTAAGTGAAATTAATTTACCAAGAAATATTACTATTGCCGCATGGGAAGATCTTATTGAGCACTAATAGAAGTAACAAACCCGCCACTACCCAGCCTATGCTCCACCCTGGTAGCCACATAATCACCCGCATAGTCTTCTCGCCACCCCTTAGATAACACAATAGGACTCTCTGCTATCACCTGGGGATCACCTGGCAACGTCAAAGACAAGTCTTTCCTATCACGCTGATACGATGCCAGTTCTGCCTCTGCTGCTGATTTAGCCTCCGCTGCAGTAGGGTAAGTATTTTTTAGTTTTTTACCTGGTTGATCTTCATCACCAACTGTAACACCAGTTCGTCTAGACTTGCTTTTATCTTGCCAGTAAGCCACTACATGACCAATTTTTGAACGATCTGGAAACGCTAAGCGATAACTAGTAACGTCGGTTTTTTTTAAATCAATACTAGGTAGTTTTTTTCCACTGGCAGTTTTAGATTGATTTCGTGGCACAAACAAAAGATTGCTACCCGAAGGTTTTGCAATAGCATCATGCAACTTGGCTAATCGTGTTAGAAAATGAAGATCACTCTCAGCGGTTTGATCAATATGATCAATCAAAACAGTCGATAGAAGGGCACTAATTCTCGATTGCAGGCTATGCTCTGAAGCAATACTACCCACTATATCACCTAGTGTTTTTTTGTCCCATGAGCGTGTTTTACTGGCCTTTAAGTGCTGTAAAAGGTCTGCTCCACGAGCACGTATAACGATACGATCTGGTGGCCCTGATAGCTCAGGCTCATCGACCGTATATTCACCCATACGCGCTAAACCAGACGTTCTATAGCCTAAATAGACCTCTAACTTAGTTCCTTTTTTAGGTACTTTAATCAATCCATCAGAATCATCAATAGTCAATGTTAGCGTATCAGCATGAAAACCCGCTTCATCAGTAACTGTCAATTCAATCAACCGCTCAGCAATACGCTCAGTGACATCGAGGCTATCAGCAAATATTTGGAACTCTGGACGCATAAAAAATCCTAATATTTAATCAAACAGTGATATTTTAGGCACCACAGCACCTTCTGGTTTGATCGGCTCTGGAAGCTCAATAAACAATCCGGCAGGCAGTACTGGACCATAATCTACTAAAGCTGAATTCATCTCGTATATCTGGGGCGTTAAGTCAGAGCGTTGATATTGCTGGTAGCAAATTCCATCCACCACATCACCCTCTTTAGTTCGGTAAATCACTATTCCTCCTTAAACCTATCACCGTAATACAATAACCCTAAATCAAACTCTATTTTTTTAGGCTTTCCATTTTTATGAAAAACTGATGCTGTTTGACTGATCGAGGTAATACACCAGTACCCCATAACTTGGCCCATCCCTGTGACCAATATTAATGGAATACCTAAACCCGCTTGCGCAGCCATCAAATCCATTTGATATAGTCCTCCTTTATAGTCTGGATAAATAGTGCCTGATAGCGTGCGCTTTCTTTCACCCAGACCCACATACTGAGGTTTAGCATCACCGCCAAACCTCTGCTGAGTCGGCCAGAGATAACTAAGGTTATTAGTGAACTTCTGATAAGCCGCTGTGGTTACCGAAAAACGATATACACCCAGCACCAGCATAAAACTAACACCGGCCTTATCAAGCAGGCTGCTAGCAGCATAGCCTGCCACCTTACCGCCTACCTTGGCCGCTAAACTAGTGATCATATAATTCACCTCTGCGCTTAACCTGTTCATCACGCATACGCTGCTCAAACTGCCTTCTAACTTCTTTGGCTATATCCTGAGTGCTCTGGCCAGGTTGCGCATTAACGTTAATATCCATTTGATTGATCGTGACCATCACTCCCGTATCTAACGGCAGCTGGGTAGCGCTCAACTGTGGGATCGTTTGCTGTGCTACAGCCTTTGGTTGCAGCGATGCATTGTTAGCTAAGGTTTCTTGGTACGCCTGGGGTAATGCCACAGGATTGGCAGCCACCGGCAAGACCATAGAGCTCGCAGCTATGCCACCGGCAGCAGCTACGGCTTTTAACTTGCTGGCAACTTTGAGCGGTTCTTTTAGTTCTGAGGTGTGTTTTCGCTTTTCTACCGCATCACTAATATCAGCTATTTTATTATCTGTAGATGGTACCTGCTCGTCTTTGCCAATACCGAAAAACCCCTTTATCTTAGCAGCGGCCTTACCAACAAAATCAAACTTACCCTCTAACCAATCAAACGCTGCACCCCAAGCTTTCATAATCAAGCTCAGTGGCGACCACTCAAACAATGTTTTTATAACATCGATCAACCAGGTTATAGACTCGCCTACGCGCTTTCCAAAGGAGGCCCCTGTATCACCTGCGGCCTGCAGAGCTTCTGCACTCATATTCACCGGCTGCAATAATTGGCTAAACCAATTCACGACCTTAGACAGCTGATCCCACAACCAAGAGAACACATCGCCTATGGGTGATAGTACAATCATAAGAGGTGCTAATGCCTCTATGACCGGGGCAATACCTTCTTTAAACCCACTCCAGAATCCAACCAAGAATGCCTTTAGCGGCTGGAAGTATTTATAGATAAGCAAACCCAGTACAGTTATCAATGCCATAATGCCCGCTACCATAAAAGTAACTGGGTTGGCTAGTAAAGCCATATTAAATCTTAAAGTAGCCTGAGTGGCCCCCTGAGTGACCAGAGTGACCAGATTGGTTCTGATAGCCAGCAACCTAGCTGTGCTTGCAATCTTGGTGAAAGCAAAACTCAGTATAGCCGACATACTGTTTAAACTGGCCATGATCAGAAATAGCGGTACCGCAACAACAGTAAGAATACCCAACGCTGAGGCGCTTAACGCCAGTGCCTGTACTAGATTAGGGTTGGCATTGGACCAATCATCAATTTTTCTCGTGATCTCAGTGACCCAAATCAATAATTCTTTCAGCATGGGAAGCAACAGATTACCTACCGTAATCTGTAAAGATTCATAAGCACTCGACAAGGCTTTAATTTTCCCTCGAGTGTTGTCGTTCATTTTGGTCGCTACTTTGCTGGCACGCTTTAATGAGTCAGCAACTGAATTATAATATTTTCTGATTCCGCCTTTAGATGCCTTAGATAATAATTCCGTCATACCTGCAGCGGCTTCTACACCAAAAATATCTTTAGCCACTCTAATCTGATTACCAGATCCAATGTCCTTAGTTGCTACAGATAATTCTTCAAGTATATCGATCATACTTCTCATATTACCGGCACTGTCTTTAGTCTCCACCCCCATCTCAGCCAGAGCATTAGCACCCCTTTTGGCTGGCGCTGCAAGACGGGTTACCATCGCTTTGAGGGTAGTACCCGCCTGGGATGACTTAACACCCACGTTAGCCAAAAGCCCAGCCATAGCAGATGTTTCTTCCAAGGACATACCAGCTTTTCTAGCAATAGGAGCAACATACTTCATGGTTTCACCGAGCATTCTTAAATCGGTGTTTGCCGTGGTAAAAGTTGCAGTCAAGACATCTGCAACCTTATCCATTTGCTCTGGTTTCATACCAAAGCTTGAAAGAATATCCGATGCTATGTCAGAAGTAGCTGCAAGGTCCGTTGCACCAGCTGTAGACAGGTTTAAAAGCCCTGGCATGGTAGCTATAACTTGGTTCGTTTTGAAGCCAGCCATAGCTAGATACTTCATACCTTCCGAGGCCTCTGTAGCACTAAAAGAGGTAGTGGCACCCAGTTCTCGCGCTGTTTTAGTAAGCTTTGCTAATTCAGAATTAGAGGCCCTAGCAACTGCCCCCACCTTATCCATTGACTCTTCAAACTCGATAGCTGTACCGATAGGGCCGCTTAATGCACGTTTAATACCACTACTGGCTTGCTGGGCTCCATGGGCGACAATCGTCATATTGGCCGATACCTGCATACTTCTTTGCATACGGCTTCTTGATTGAGCAACCCTCTGCTCAATCTGTGAAATCCTTTCTAGTTTCTTAGCTTGACGCTCAAGCTGTCTATTTAACGCTTCAGATTCTCTCTGTGCATTACGCTGCGCTGTACCAAAGTTTCTACTGGATAAACCAGAGTCCTTCAAGGCTTGGCGTTGCTCCCTAAGCTGTTGAGTCTGCCTTGCTTGGACCTCTTTTAATTGATTAGCTTTATTTTTAGCTTGATCAAAAGCGCGAGAAAGTGATTTGTTTTCTCGCTCTGTACGCCTAAACTCTCTGCCCAGATCAGCAGCTTGTTTTTTCGCTTGTTGAAATTGGTGACTTAATGCTGCGCTAGGATTCTTCGCCTCTTTCATTTCTTGAGCAAGTGCTGCTACTTGTTTATCTGCAACTTTGAGCTCGTTCTTCAATTTTTTGGTGGGTGCTACCGACTTCTCTATATCTTTTGCAAGCTGCTTAATCTCAACCTGCGCAGTGTTAAGCTCCCTAGATGTATTCCTACTTTGGGTTAAGAGATTTTTAAATGTATCAAACTGTCTGCTTTGACTATCTACAGCCTTTAATCTAGTTTCAGTTTTCTTAAGTGACTCTATAACTTTACCAGAAGCACCAGCTACATTTTTAAGCGGTGCACTCATCTTATCGATGGCTTTGAGTTTCACCGACAAACTTAAATTTTTTTTAGCCATCGTTCTTCTCTTTCACTAAAATAACCAGGCTAGATAGCCTGGTTCGTAGACTTATAGCGCTCTACAGCTAGCTTATGCCAGCCTACGAGCTCATCAATACTCATTGCATCCATTTCACTGGGTGGCCAATGGAAAACCACCGCTATATCAGCCCACAGATCGTCTATATTATCTAGAGCTGATCCTTCGTGAAAAAACTCGCGACCTCTGTCATCACCTCCAACAAGTCAACAGGATCAAGCTGATTGAAATTCTGCTCAGTAAAACCATTTAGTGCAATACGAGGGATTAACTTGGCAAACGAAACTGAATCCATTTGTATAACATCCAACAATTTAAGGCCGCGTAAATGACCAGCCTTCGGTTTACAAACAGGAAGAATAGAAAAATTTCCTACAGACACATCAAGCTGAATCACTTTATCTGCCCCAGGGTATGCAGACTCATTGACATCTTCCAACACTTCCACCTTTCCTGCTTGCTGGTTAAGGCCATCTAAGGTTTTGTATTCATCAATAATAATATCATTTATCATAGTATATGTACTCATATTTAGTGCAGTCAGTATATAAAGATTGCACTGTTATAAAAAAGTGTTTTGAATAAAGGTTTTTTACAAATTAATAATGGCTTTTAACTCTTAGAATTAGATTTTTTATCTGGTTTTATAAGTTTGATAAAGCCACTCGTTAGCAAATAAACACTCTGCCTAGAGTTTAATTCAACAACGCTATCAACAGACTGACGCTTGTTATGATGTATGAAAGGCTTAATAACCTTATAGCTTTTAACTGCAATTTTATATTGTTTAGCTGTCATGATTTATCCTTAAATACCTAAAGCATTACGAGCAGACTCAAGAACATCTGTACCTGCAATCCGTCGCACCATACCTTCAACATTAATAAATACTTGCTCTTCATCGTCTATCCTTAGCTCGTATTTTTGTAATGCTACAGCGATTTTTAATTGAGCCTTTTCTCCAGGCTTCCAAGTACCCATATCTAACTCTTTCCATGAGCCCGAAAGAACTATCGTTACTGCTGAAATTTCACCATCTTTTTCAAAAGCACCTCTAAGGGTGACATTGATCATTTTCCCATGAACCAAACCAAAGTTTGTGAAGGTAGCAGGATCATAATCAGCCATAGTGAAATTACATTCGAGCTTCTCCATCCCCATATCTAACTCGAGGGGCATATCCATACCACCGGCTCGAAATTCTTCAGTTTTTATGGTTAATTTTGGTGGCGTAAGCTCTTCAACCACTCCAGCATACCCTTTGCCATCGGCAAAAAGATTCATTCCTCTCAGAATTTGCGGTAACATTTATACGACCTCCGTTAAATATCCGTTAACTAATTGAGAACGGAATGTGATTTTTTCAGCCGGTGAATAAGCACTAAAATCATAATCAAAATACACTGAACCAGCCTGTATCTGGTCTGGTGGGTTTAACTCAGGATCAACCCAACACAAACCACCGGCAATAGCGCCTATATTTTTAAGATGACGAAGGAAATTGTTAACTCCTTCAATCACATCTTCGACATAGGTTTTCGTAATATTACGATCTACTGCCCACAAGTGAGCTCGTACCAAAGAATCTGCAATCAGATCATTTGTAATCACCACACTTTTAAACGCAAACTTAGGATCTGTCGAACAAGTACGATTACCCCAGACTCTAAAACCATTTTGATGGATTGTGGTAGTAACATTTGATGCATTCAATAAGTTAGCACGGCAAGTAGCATCATCTAATTTAAAATCAATGGCGCGACTTAATCCATCAATACCATAAATCTCTTGATTGGAATTAGACCACCAAAAACCCTGATTACTATGCACTCTGGCCATAACACCTGCATGGCGTGCCGATGGCGGTTGAATAATATGCGAACTAGTTTTTGTATCCCATACTTGATACCAAGGATCAATAACCTCACAACGACGACTACCGAAGCCTTCACTATAAGTAATTGCAGCAGCATCCGTAGTATTTGGTCCATCCAATAGAGTATAAGAGCGTAATTTATCAGCCACAATAATTAACTGATCTGCCACCGCTTTTTGATTAGAAAAGCCTGGTGCAATTAAAATTCTCGGCTGAACTTTGACCACCGTTTCTGCCGACTGCAAAGCAAGAATACCAGTGAATTGACCAGTGTCTCCATCAACATCACCAATTATATTGCTTAAGGTTGTTGCATCGTCAACACCCTCCTCTACCCGCACTACAACTACCACTGCTCCGATCTGGTCGAAAATTCCATCCAATGCCTGAGGCAAAGTTCCATCATCGCCCAGCTTTGCCGCCTCCAGTCGGCTGCCAGCAATCAGCACCGGCACATTAAGAGGGAATTTAATTTCATCCGCCGCAGGCGCTGTGCCTACAAGGCCAATGACACCACTGCTGGCGGTGCGTATAGGTCTCGCACCACCATCTATCTCCAGCACTTGCGCGCCGTGTAAAAACGTATCTGCCATGAGTTTTTCCAGTTGTAGAAACGAAATAACCCCATAAGGGGGTCTATTAATAAAAATTAAGCGCTAAGAGGTCTTTATCGTAGTAAACATTTGGCCACTGCGTAGCCTTTTTCTGAATCGAAAGGAGCGTGCATAAACATCAATTCTAACCGAGTAGGTTCTGTGGATGAGTGACCGTCGGCAGAAACAAACTCAGTATTTATATTTTCATAAACACGAACCATCAACTGGCCGAGCAAGCCAACGACAGACCACTCCTCTGGACGATCCCAGCGTTCGCAGTAATCACCCTCAGGGTTATAGTCTGGATTTTCTATGTATTCGTTCTGCTCAAAATATTTAGCGTCATCAGGTATCTCTACCTCGCACCGACTGAGCGGCCCATCGTACCCAGCGCCCTCCTCATTGCGAAACGAGACCCACGCAACCGACTCAGTAAGCAAGCGACCAAAATCATTTTTAAGGTATCTTTCTGGCCATGCTGAGTGAGGCGCATTACCTGTCACTGAGGGACTGGTTGATAAAACACCTAAAATTTTATCGCCTGTTTTAGC
>PJEL010005082.1_pt1 | contig 10656 bp, 18 predicted proteins | sample 1853271 | NCBI WGS metagenome assembly PJEL01 (sample SAMN08108733, study PRJNA415343) | Invertebrate metagenome, whole genome shotgun sequencing project. | host: Globobulimina | place: Sweden: Gullmar Fjord | collected 2015-08 | reverse complement strand
CCAGGATACCCGCCATGATTAGCAGACTGATTCCATTGCCGATGCCGTACTCGTCTATCTGTTCACCTAGCCACATCAGGAAAATGGTTCCGCAAGTCATTGTCATGACTGCTGTCATCTGCCACCCAAACGACAGTGCACCGTTGGTCAAGAATTCGGCGGCAATAGTCTTTGGAACGAGTTCACCTGATGCTGGGGTAAGCATTAACTGTAAATAGGCGTAACTCTGGATAACACACAGGAAAACAGTTAGGTATCGGGTATATTCGTTGATCTTTTTTCGACCAGCTTCACCCTCTTTTTGCAACTGTTCGATCGGTTTCCAGACACTACCGAGCAACTGGAAAATAATCGATGCAGAAATATAAGGCATGATGCCCAATCCAAAGATTGTCACCTTGGTAAGGTTACTTGCGCTGAATACAGCTACTCGTTCCATGAATGCTGTAATGTCTTTTCCAAAAGCAGTTCCGGCTTGGTCTATTATTGGTAGCGGAATCTGAAATCCAACGCGGTAAATAGCTAGAAGTCCGAGAGTCAACAGAATTTTCTGACGTAACTCAGGGATGGTGAAGACAACTCGTATCTTTTCCCACATAATACCAATCCAGTGTGTGCTTGTATGTCTGGCGATAGCTCACTTCAGGCTGTTGTTCTAAGCCTTGGCTTGCTCTCGCTTCAATTTTTTCTTTTCCTCGACGGGCGTCCTGCCCGGGAGTACAATAACTTCACCGCCAGCGTTGGTGATCTTTTCGGCAGCGGTTTTGCTGAAGCGATGTGCGGCCACCTTCAGCTTTTTGGAAAGTTTCCCTTCGCCGAGAACTTTGACCAGGTCAAATCGTCCATTGGCAAGAGATTTTTCACGCAGGGTTTCAGGTGAGACCTGTTCGCCCTGGGAAAACATTCGGTCCAGGTCACGGATATTAACAGTCACGACCTTCAAGGCCCACTTATTGTTAAAACCACGCTTTGGTACACGTCGTACCAATGGCATCGATCCACCCTGGAAAGTTGCCAGTTGACTTGCACCGGCGCGACTGTGTTGACCTTTATGGCCCTTACCTGCCGTCTTACCCTGGCCCGATCCTGGACCACGGCCGAGACGTTTTCGTTTTTTATTCTTGCGGATACCGCGATTTACATCGTGTAATCTCATGACAACGATACTCCTCTGAGTCGCTCGACCTCTTGCAGTGTACGAAGTTGTTGCAACGCGTCCATGGTGGCCTTGACGAGGAGAACAGGATTGTTGGTCCCTATGCTCTTTGTCAGGATATCAGTGATGCCGACAGCTTCACAGACGGCACGTACGGCCGAGCCGGCAATAATACCGGTACCAGGGCGAGCCGGTACGAGTATAACACGTCCTGATCCGTAGTGGCCCTTGACCTCGTGAGGTATTGTCCCATTCTCGATCGGGACTTTGACCATTTCACGGATCGCCTGATTGTTGGCTTTTTCCACGCTGGGGGGCACTTCATTTGCTTTGCCGTAACCCCAACCAATTCGGCCTTTCGCGTCGCCAACGACTACCATTGCGGCAAAACTGAAGCGACGACCGCCTTTGACGACGGCTGCACAACGCTTGATCTTGACGACACGGTCAACGTACTCACCCCGAGTCCGCTCGTCTTTATCTTTTGATTTTCTGTCTTTTGATTTTCTATCAATAGCCACGGCAGGATGCTCCAGGTCTATTTAAATTCTTATAGTATGTTTTATTTTCGCCTAGAACTTGAGACCACCTTCACGAGCGGCGTCTGCCAGGGAGGCGATACGTCCGTGATATTGGTAGTGTCCACGATCCAGGGTTATCTTCGTAACACCAGCCGCGGCTGCACGCTCGGCAATTACTTTTCCAACAATGGCGGCAGCTTCTTTGTTCCCGCCATACTTGATCTCGTCAGCCAGATCTTTGTCCTGAGTACTGGCGCTGGCGAGAGTCACGGCGCGGAGGTCGTCTATCACCTGGCAGCTGATGTGTTTGTGAGAGCGAAAGACACTCAAACGCGGCCGATCAGACGTCCCTACGGTACGCTTACGAACGCGGAAACGTCGGCGCTGTCGTTGTCGGTATATTCGACTATCGTGATTCACCTTACTGGTTCCCTTTTACGTTATATCTCTATTAAGTCGCTGCCTTACCAGGCTTGATCTTGACGTATTCACCCTGGTAACGAATTCCCTTGCCCTTGTAAGGCTCGGGTTTTCGCAGTGCACGCACTTCGGCTGTGAACATGCCGACAAGTTGCTTGTCGCAACCCTGGACAATGATATGTGTCGTATCAGGACACGTCACACTCAGCCCTTCGGGAATGGGCTTGTGCAACTCGTTGGCAAAACCAACGCGGAGTTCAAGTCTGCCATTCTGGACTACACATACGTACCCGACGCCGACGATCTCGAGTCGCTTTTCATAACCATCGGTTACTCCGATGACCATGTTTTGGATCAATGATCGGGTCAGGCCGTGCAGGGCACGTTCCTCTTTGGTGTCGCCGTCGCGGGAGACGACTATTACTTTGGCATCCTCGTCAACTACGGTCTTGATTTCGGGCCGATGTTCCCACGAAAGTTTCCCTTTGGGGCCTTCAATGGAAACAGTCTGGCCGTCAATTGTCACCTTGACATTGTCGGGGACGCTTACTGGTTTATTACCGATACGTGACATCGAATTATTCTCTTGCGATGTTTTTCTGGACTGTATTCAAACGCATTTTTAGCGGAGGGTCAGCGGAGTGTGGGTTACCACACTTCACACAAGACTTCACCACCGAGGTTGCGCTGTCTCGCCTCTCGGTCACTGAGAACGCCCCTGTTAGTGCTGATAACGGATATACCTAATCCGTTGAGCACCGGGGACATGTCTCGCGACTTGTTGTATACACGCCTGCCGGGTTTACTGATCCGTTTCAGGTGTCGTAGTACGCGTTCCCCATTGGGGCCGTACTTCAACTCGATACGAATGCTCGAAACCGGGGTGGCTTCAATTTCATGCCAGTCCCAAATGTAACCTTCGCGTTTCAGCACTTCGGCTAAACCACGTTTTACTTTTGAAACGGGCATGTCTACGTAAGGCCGTTCAACGCGTACCGCATTGCGGATGCGGGTTAGCATGTCGGCGATGGGGTCGGTCATCATGGTCGTTTAGATCCCTTTACCAGCTCGCCTTTCTTACGCCAGGAATCATACCTTGATCCGCGAGGTTGCGGAAGCATATTCGGCAGATTCCAAACTTCCGATATACGGCTCGAGGCCGTCCGCAGATCTTGCACCGACTTTCTCGTCGAGACGAGAATTTCGGTTCCCTGTTCGCTTTGGCAATTTTTGATTTGCTCGCCACGAGGTTGTACCTCTCGTTTCAGCAATAATGTGTATGTTACGTGTTACTATTCTTCAGTCAATCGGTCAGTGTCGGGATATTGCTGCTTGTCCCCCAACTTCACGGCCGATTAACTAGGCTATCTCTGCTAGTCGCCCCTGTTCGTCCCTAAAGGGCATTCCCATGAGCGACAACATAAGACGGGCTTCGTCGTTGCTGTCGCTCGATGTGACGAACGTAATGTTCATTCCCTGCACACGGGTGTACTTGTCCGGGTTCAATTCGGGGAAAACCAACTGTTCCGTCAGGCCCAGGCTGTAATTGCCACGGCCATCAAATGCGGTTGTACTTACGCCGCGAAAGTCACGAACACGAGGAAGAACGATTGAAATCAATCGATCTGCAAACTCGTACATCCGTTGGTGTCGCAATGTGACACGGCAACCGATCGGCATTCCTTCGCGAAGCTTAAAACCCGCGATCGATTTTCTCGCATGTGTAATAACCGGCTTCTGTGCGGTAATCGCTGTCATTGCACTGACGGCATCGTCCAAGTACTTTTTGTCCTGGGAGGCCATGCCTACACCCATGTTGACGGCAATCTTCTGTATCTTGGGAAGTGACAGTATATTTTTCCGTCCGATCTTCTCGATCAAAGCCGGAAGTACTTCCTGATAATATTTTTCTTGTAGTCGCGGGATCATAATATTGTTCGGTATTCTAGCAGGTTTAACGGGCTGGTCTGATTTCGCCTAGTGTAGCTCCACACTTCTTGCAAAACCGTTCCTTGCTACCGTCGTCGTTGTAACGGGCACCAGTGCGGGTTGCCTTGTCGCAACTGGAACACACCAAAAGAACATTCGAGATGTCTATCGGCATTTCCTTCGAAAGGCGGCCACCCTGGGGGTTTCGTTGACTGCGTTTAATATGTTTCCGGACGAGGTTGGCACCTTCGACGATCAGTCTACCCTTGTTACGATCTATTCGTAAGACCGTAGCTCTCACGCCGTTGTCGTCACCAGTAAGTATTTCTACTGTATCGTTCGTTTTAATATGCATCATACCACCTCGCTTGCGAGGCTGACGATTTTCATGAAACGACGCTCACGTAACTCGCGGGCGACGGCACCGAAAATTCGAGTGCCACGCGGGTTACTGTCGCTGTCAATCAATACTACAGCATTACTGTCGAATTTTATATAACTTCCGTCTGCTCGTCGTGTCGGTTGCTTACACCGTACGATGACAGCACGAACGATCGTTTTCTTTTTTACTTCGCTGCCGGGGATTACCGACTTGACGCTGCATACGATTATGTCGCCAAGTCCGGCGAACCGACGTCGGGTACCACCTAACACTTTGATGCACATTACTTGCTTTGCACCTGTGTTGTCAGCAACCGCAAGTCTGGTCTCTTGCTGGATCATCGTCTTTTGAGCCTCAGATTGATTTTATTTTCAGGGGTCGTTCGTTGACCCGTTATAAGCTGTCAGCCTGTCAAGGGTCTGGCTTGCCGAGGGTGTTAACCACTCAGCTTGCTTCTGTTTCAGTTTCTTTCGACTTGGCACGCAATGCGGCAACGTCGATGGCACGGTTCTTTTCAACTACCCGAATCAGTTCCCATCGCTTTGTCTTTGAGCGGGGACGACATTCTACGATTTCCACCGTGTCGCCTTGGGCCGATTCGTTGTTCTCGTCATGAACGTAACATATCGTACGCTGCCGTACGAATTTGCCGTACATGGGATGCTGTACACGTCGTTGAAGTTCAACGCGTCGTGTTTGTGCCATCTTGTCGCTGGTTACGACACCAACGGAAACTTTTTTTGGCATGACTCTTATGTCCTAAGTGTATTTCTAACTACCGGATATTTTCTGACGTCCAGTTCGAGTTATTGTCCGAGATTTTCCAGATCCTGTTTACTTCAGCCTTATTCCGCGGCACTGGGTTGCTCGGCCTGGGCCTTAAGCTCACGCTGACGTTGCAGCGTTTTAATTCGTGCAATAGTGCGACGGTGTCGACGCACCTCGCTCGGTGCACTGAGTGTTTCAGTCTGGGCCTGCATACGGAGCCTGAAAAGGTTCTCGCAGCAATCCTTGAGCGTGAGCGTTAATTGCTCGTCACTCATATCTCGTAATTCGTCTACCTTGGTCATCGTTATATCTCTTGAGCGATTAAAAGTCGGTTATCTGTTCGACTGTTGATTGCTTACATTGCCTGGCGGCGTGCGAATCGCACACGTACGGGCATCTTGTGGGCCAAGCGGGCGAAACAGACTCGTGCCTGTTCTTCGGTCACGCCTGACAATTCGTACAATATGGTTCCGGGTTTGACTGTTGCAGCCCAAAAATCCGGTTCACCCTTACCTTTACCCATTCGGGTTTCAAGCGGAATCGAGGTGACTGACTTGTGAGGGAAAATACGTATGTACAATTTACCTTCACCACGGATATACTGCTGTGCAGCGATACGTCCGGCTTCAATAGTGGCTGCATTAATCCAGCCAGCTTCGGTACTCTGAAGACCGAAATCTCCAAGTACCACCGTGTTTCCACGGGTCGCGCTACCTTTTATACGCCTTCTTTGCGACTTTCGGTGCTTGACCCTCTTTGGCATCAGAGCCATCGTTCGTTTCCCCTGTAAACATGCCGTTGTTAATCCAGACCTGCACGCCAATATGTCCCTGGGCTGTCCAAGCTTCACAGAAGCCGTAGTCAATGTTCGCCCGGATGGTATTTAGCGGGATCGAGCCTGAAATTTGTTTTTCACGTCGTGCCATTTCAGCACCGCCAAGACGACCAGCGAGTTGGATTTTGATGCCTTTGGCACCGGCATCCATGGTCTGCTCCATCGAACGTTTCATTGTTCGGCGGAAGCTCGATCGCTTGGAAAGCTGTTCGGCGATATCCTCGGCAACCAACTGAGCGTGAAGCTCAGGTCGGCTGACTTCTTCAATCTTCAGGTTAATGCGACGACCAATGAGGTTCTGCAACTCGTTCTGCAGAATCTCAATTTCTGCGCCCTTTTTCCCAATAATCAAACCAGGTCGGGCGACGTAAAGAATAATCTTTACCTCGTCGCGTGTTCGCTCGATCTCGATCTTGTCAATACCAGCGTGTCGGTACTGCGTTTTCTTGGGGTGATTCTTGATAAATTGTCGGACTTTGCGGTCTTCCAGCAGAAGCTCAGCAAATTGTTTTTTCGAGGCATACCAGCGGCTTTTCCAGCCTATCATAACGCCTGTGCGGAAACCGATTGGATTTACTTTTTGGCCCATGCTTAGCCTCTATATCTTTTGCGTTTCGCGACCCGCACTCTTTGTGGCCGGGTCGTGTGTCTTACTGGTTAAATCTCTTCGCCGACTTCGGATAATGTCACGTTAATGTGGCTTGACCTCTTTTTAATAGGGAAAGCCATACCGCGGGCACGCGGCCTGATTCGTTTCATCATCGGGCCCCCGTCTACAGTTACGAGTGCAACGATCAAATCGGCCGGGTTGACCGAGGTTCCGGAGGATTGCTCTGGATCCTGTGCGTTGCCAATGGCACTGTGAATGGTTTTTTCCAACATGCGAGCTCCGCGCTGAGGCTGATATCGCAGGATATTCAATGCTTCGTTAGCATTTTTTCCGCGTACCATATCTGCTACGAGTCGCACTTTCTGTGCACTTATTGGTGCGTATCGGTATGAAGCCCGAAAAGGCATTGTCCTGTCCTTTTCAAAGTCAGTTTAATGTTTCGTATAACAAAGTTGTCGCTAACTTTAACGACCGCCCTTGCCGCCATGACCACGAAATGTTCGAGTCGGGGCGAATTCACCGAGCCTGTGGCCTACCATATCTTCGGTCACGAAGACTTTGATATGATTTTTGCCATTGTGGACCATAAACGTATAGCCGACAAACTCAGGCATGATTACACAGGCACGTCGCCAGGTGGTAATCGGATCTTTACGGCCTGCTTGCTCCATTCGCTGTACTTTCATGTACAGTTTAGGATCAACATAAGGCCCTTTTTTTAGTGATCTTCCCATCGTAATTCCGCAAGGCTATGTGTGTTGTGATTATAGTTGTCCGTATCGCCTCGAACGACGACGACGAATGATCGATTTATTCGAGGCCTTGCCCCGCTTGCGAGTCCGACCGCCCTTGGCCGGTACGCCACTGGGGCTCACCGGGTGACGTCCACCCTTGGTTCGTCCCTCACCACCACCGTGCGGGTGGTCAACCGGGTTCATCGCAGTTCCGCGAACGTGCGGGCGACGACCAAGCCAACGCTTTCGGCCAGCTTTTCCAAGGACGATAGCGCTGTGCTCCGAGTTGCCGACCTTACCGATTGTGGCATGGCAGGCAGCCGGAATACGTCGTACTTCACCACTTGGAAGATTTATCTGGGCCCACTCCGCTTCACGTGCGACGAGTACTGCGTTCGTTCCGGCACTACGGCACAACACGGCACCTTGCCCGGGAAGCAACTCAACCGCATGTATAGGACTTCCCAAAGGAATCCTTTTCAAGGGAAGGCAGTTGCCGACTGTCGGAGGGGCCTCGGGGCCGGACTCGACACGATCGTCAACTTTCAGTCCATCAGGAGCTAAAATGTATCGCTTGTCGCCGTCGACGTAAAACAAAAGCGCGATTCGGGCACTTCGGTTCGGATCGTACTGGATCGAATCGACTCGTGCTTCTACGCCTTCTTTAGCGCGACGGAAATCAATTACGCGGTATTTCTTTTTGTGACCACCACCACGATGTCGGACGGTAATCTTGCCCTGGTTGTTACGACCGTTGGTACGTCGCTTTGGCTTGAGGAGCTTCTTTTCGGGCTGTTTGCCCTTTGTCAGCTCTGCAAAGTCACTTACCGTCGCGTCGCGGCGACCAGGTGTTGTCGGTTTATATTTTCGGATACCCATATCTGGCTCTTCGCTTTGTCTCTTTTTAGAAGAAGTCTATCCGGTGTTCGTCTGTAAGCGTGACCAAGGCTTTACGCCACGATCGGGTCTTGCTCATTCCTGTTCGCGTACGACGCGGCTTGCCCTTGCGGTTCTGAATACGGACTTTTTCCACCTTGACATTGAAAAGATCTTCAACGGCTTGGCGGATGTCGGTCTTCGTCGCCAACATGTTCACCTCGAAGGCATACTGATTGTATTCAGTCGATCGGTGTACGCTTTTTTCCGTTAACAGTGGGCGAATGATGATCTGGTGGGGTGCCAGGTCGGCTCCCTTGGATTCGCTTTCTGTTGTATTCTGATTGTCGAGGTTCACTGGGGACATCGGTCCGTGTTCCTGTTTGTTCGTTTATGTGTTCGGCAAAAACAAGGCGACTCATCGCCCGATTGGCCGGATCTAATTTGTTTCCTGCTCACCCTCGCCACTTGCCCGACGCTTGATTTCATCCAGTGCGGCGGTTGTCACGAGGACGCGTGCCGGAGTCAGGACACTCAAGGCGTTCAACTGTGAAACGGGTTGACATTCAACCTGTTCAATATTTCGTGCACTCTTGTAGATGTTCGTATCGTGTTGATCGATTGCTACAAGTGTTCGCACCCCAGTCAGGCCAAGGGCCTTCATGATCGTGGCCATCTCGCGTGTCTTCGGCGCGGCGAATTTCAACTCGTCAACGACGACGATTTCTTCATCGCGAATCTTCGAGGCGATCGCCATGCGGGTTGCCATCTTGACAGCCTTTTTCGGCAGGCGATACGAATAATCGCGAGGCTGGATGGCGTGAATGTGACCACCACCACGACGAATACCACTTCGGCGGCTGCCGGCACGGGCATTACCAGTGCCCTTCTGGCGGTACATCTTTTTCGTTGTTCCAGCAACTTCAGAACGTGTTTTCGTTTTTGCTGATCCCAGTCGTTTATTCGCCTGGTACATCACGACCACATCATGAAGCAACTGCTTGCTTATCCGCGGCGCCACATCAGTCGGTTCAATATCGTATTTTCCGACTTCCTGACCGTCTCGATTGTATACTGGCAAGCTCGGCATGATTTCTATCTCAAAAATATTTGACGTACTCACAACCCGTTAGTGGGAAGAAGCTGACGCCTTATCCTAATTTGTTCGTTTCCCGGATGACCACCATTCCGCCATTCGGGCCGGGGACGGCACCGTTGATCAGAATGACGTTATTTTCCGTGTCCAACTTGACGACCTTGAGGTTTCGCGTCGTAGTACGGGCGTTACCGTAGTGGCCAGACATGCGTCGGCCTTTGATCGTACGCGAAGGGTTAGCACTGCAACCGGTACCACCAGCGTGGCGGTGCACTTTCTTGACACCGTGACTCGCACGCTGACCATGAAAGTTGTGCCGTTTCATAACACCTGCGAAGCCGCGACCTTTACTGGTACCGACGACGTCGACAGAATCAACACCCTCAAGTGCAGATACCGTGATTTCCTGGCCGACTTCATAACCTTCGGTCGAACCGCGAAATTCACGGATGAAACGCTGAGGCTCACAGTCCGCTTTGGCAGGAGATTCAATCCCTGCAGCGGAGCGGGCTTTGGACCGTTTACTTTCAAGCTTGGCGACGTGACCACGTTCACTTCGACTGGCTCTGCGGCGATCCTTGTCGCCGTACCCAAGCTGCACCGCCTCGTAACCGTCACGCTCATTGGTGCGCAACTGGAGTACGTGACAGGGGCCAGCCTGAATAACTGTTACCGGGACGACATTCCCGGACTCGTCGTATATCTGTGTCATACCGACCTTACGGCCGAGTAATCCTTTAGCCATCGAACTGTACCTTGTGGTTTCGCCTCGCAGGTTGCTGGTGACACGGCTTGCCGCATCTCGCGTAAACCAGATTAAACAACGACAAGAGTTCCGCCCGTTCGCTCCTGTAATATTGGAAGAAGAAGCACATCATTTCTTTGATATGAACCCGGGATCAACATCGCCATATATGCAATCAGTATATGCTTGCCTCTACCCTGAAAAGTTTCCAGCCATATGCCACGCAGACAATACGTCCAGAGTCCAGACTGTGAATTACAACCAGCATCCAGGCTTGTATCAACTGCTATATCAATGGTACAAAAAGACTGGATGTCCTATGTTGCTTAACACATCACTAAATATTCGTGGCAAGCCAATGGTAAATAACCGCAGTCAAGCAGACGATTTTGAAAGAGAGTATGGCGTAAAGGTTATAACGTAATGTTCGACGTATTTTACACTGGTCCAAAGCCCGGCATATTTGCGTATGAGAAAAAGGCAAGTAGCATTACAGCAGCGGCAGCACAATCCCGCACAAAATACTTTTGGATGATTGATGGTGATAATGATTACAGCAAGTTTGATTTCACATGGACGCCAGA
>PJEL010005081.1_pt1 | contig 10662 bp, 14 predicted proteins | sample 1853271 | NCBI WGS metagenome assembly PJEL01 (sample SAMN08108733, study PRJNA415343) | Invertebrate metagenome, whole genome shotgun sequencing project. | host: Globobulimina | place: Sweden: Gullmar Fjord | collected 2015-08 | reverse complement strand
AAAAAGTAATTAATATTACAATAATTATATAACATGCTTGACAACATATGTAATTCCTAATACACTTATAATTAACAATTTAACGCACTCCATAAAGGGAGAATAGCTATAAGCTATTTCTCTCTTTTTTTGTTTAAAGGTACTGATGATTGATTTTACCCAAAATAATGATTTTGATTTTTTTGTACCAATAACTATAGTTAAATCCCAAAGACAAGATTCAAAAGGCCAAAAAAGATGGATTGAAGGTATTGCTTCTACTGTTGATAAAGACCTTCAAGCGGAAAGTGTCAATCAAAGAGGGATTGATTTCTCATATTTTATCAAGTTTGGATACTTTAATAATGATCATAAACCTGGTTTTGATAACAAAGTAGGTCAACCAACAGAGGTTAAAGTAACTAAAGATGGTCTATGGGTAAAAGGTTTTCTTTTCCAAAACCATAAGATAGCAGACTCTATTTGGGAATTAATTCATGCAATAGAAGCTTCTGGTTCAGATAGAAAGGTTGGTTTCTCTATACAAGGTAAGGTTGTAAAGAGAGCTGGAAGTAGAATTATTAAATGTTGGGTTCAAGATATAGCTATTACAGCTGCTCCTATTAACACAAACACATGGTTAGATATCGTTAAATCTCTTTATGCTGTTGATACAGATCAGTGGTGTGAAGGAGAACATGGAGTAATATACCCTGAAGATTCAATAGGAAAAGCTATTCCTTGTGATACCAAATGTAAAAATAACTGTAAAGAATGTAAATGTGGTAAGAAAGAATCCTCTCTTTCTGAGGTTGAAATGGACCTTAAGAAAGATATTGGTGGTAAAGGATCAAAAAAAGAGGATTCTGAGTTCCATACTGAGTCACTAGCTTCAGGTACAGAAGAAGAAAAAGAACACACTAAGGAAAAGAATGAAGCTGAAAAAATAGCTAAGGATCATCTAGAAGAGGATCCTAATTACTATACTAAGCTTAAGGAAATGGAAGCTAAGAAAGCTTTAGCCGCTTCAGGTTCTGTATTAGTTCCTGAGAGTTTAGATAGAAAAGAGAAGGACCAAGGTTTTGGTAAGTCTCTTGATTTTGATCAAGTTGTGTGGGTGTTAGCAGACGCTTTAAATATCTCATCTAAAGATGCTGTAGATTTAGCTAAAGGGGCACTCGAAATGAATAATCTATTAAGTAAAGGAGAATGAAGAAGATGTCAGTACAAATCACAAAGGACGATCTCTTCAAGTCAGTGGAGAAGTTAGCAGAACTTTCAGGTAAAAAATCTGAAGATTTGAAGAAAGCTCAGGAAAACTTTAAAAAAGCTGAGGAAGATTTGAAAAAGGCTCAGATTTGCACAGGTTCAGGTAATGAACCTAAAAAATGGCCTGGTGGTAGAAAAGTTGAAGAGGGAAATGAGTGGAGTGATAGTATTCAGCCTAATGGAACTGATTATAATGGTTCTGCCAAGGCCCGTAAGTCTATTGCCGAGAAAATTTTAAAAGGTGAACCTTGCACTGCTGAAGAGTATGCAATTCTGAAAGGTGATCTTGATAAGTCTAATGACGTTGAGAAAGCCCAGAAAGAAGAAAAAGAAGAGAAAGACGACAAGAAAGGGATGGACTATAAAGAAGACGAAAAGAAAGCTTGTATGGATAAGTCTATGACTAAATCTGTTGAAGCTAGTGAAACTCTTCAAGAAACTTTTGAAATTTCAGAGTTCCTGTCCGAGTTTTCAAAGTCTTTTTCTGATGGTATTGATGGAGTAGAAGCTAGAAATTCTCAATCAATTGGTGAAGTACGTGAAGCTATTAGCACAATGGCCACAGTTCAAAAAAGCTTTAATGATGCATTAGGAGAGGGAATCACTTCCTTAGCTCATGGATTGGCTACTTTGATGGATAATAAAGAAGCCATTGCAGAAGCTCCAGCTCGGGCACCTAAGTCTGAATCAGTAGCAGCTGCTGTTCTTTCTAAAAGTCAACCAGCTTCTAATAATCTTGAAAAAGGCCAGATTCTTAAGGCCATGTTTGATTTAATGGTAAAAGGTCAGATTGATAAATTGGAAGTTACTAAGTATGAAGTAAGAGACGAAATTAGTAATTCAACAATGGATCTTGTACAAAAAAGTTTGGGTTAACCCTAAATCTATAAAGGAGAATTGATATGTCAGAAATGGTTAGCTTGAGTCACTATGATGGACTCAATGGGTTTGGCTCAGTACCTATGCAGTCTGTGCAAGACCTTAATAAAGCGTTAGAAGCTGGTTACCAAGTAACAAATCAGACTGGTGGTAGTGCTCTTAGAGTTGAGAGTCTAGAAGCTAGTTTAAAGGTTGTAACTTACAATGATCAGCATATTAAATTTTGGAAAAAAATTCCTAAGTCACCTGCCTATAGTACTGTAGAAGAGTACAATGAGCTGAGTGCCTATGGTTCGACGGCTAGTGCCTGGACTATGGAAGGGGAGCTTCCAGCTGCTACGGATACTAGTTATGCACGTAGAACCCAGTTGGTAAAATTCATGGGTACTACCCGTGAGGTCACTCATCCTGCTACCCTAGTTCATCCTGCACATGGGGACATAATCGCCTTAGAGAACCAAAATGGTATTCTCTGGCTCCTGCAACGTGTTGAGCAAGGTCTTTTCACTGCAGACTCTGACTTGGCTGCTGATGGTGAAGCAGAGCAATGGGACGGTCTGGATGCCCTTATCGATGCTACTTCGTTTGTAGACCTCGAAGGTAATCCTCTCCAAGAAGCAGACAGTGAAGCAGCTTCTAACAGAATCGTTGAATCCTTCGGATATCCTACTGATTTGTTTAGTGGGTATCGTGAAATGTCTGATCTCGTTAAAACTATGTACCCAAGAGAACGTGTTAACCTTCCTGCCCCTGTAAATGGTAAGATTGGTCAAGCCGTTACTTCTATGCAAACAAACGCTGGAGCGATTGAGTTCAATCCAGATTTGTTTATTGTTCAAAATCCTGTTCCTCCAAGTGCAGCTACTCATGCTAATGCTCCTGATACACCTCAACAGATGACTACTGCTATTTCTGGTACTGATGGTGATTTTAATAAGGGTACTGCTATTACTGGTAATAGCGAATATGCTTATGTTTGTACTGCCTGTAACCGTTTTGGTGAGTCAGCACATTCTCCAGTCATGGCTGCTGTTCAGATTCTTACAGCTGGTAATAGGGCAACCCCAGTTCATATTGATTTGACTTTGACTAATGCTGCTGCAATTGGTGCTTTCCCTACGGAATATTTCCGTATTTATCGTACTGTTGCTCTTCCTACTGGTACTGCAGTTCCAGCAGCTGCTGCTAGTTATAGTCTTGTTATGCAGGTTGCTACTAGTTCTCAGGCAGCTGGTGGAACTACTACTCCTGATGACCTTAATTTTATTCTTCCTTTTACGTCAACAGCGTATATGGGTGAGTTAACTCCGTCGGTTATCACTTTCCGTCAGCTTGCTCCTATGATGCGTCTAGACTTGGCAGTACTAGCCCCGGCGTACCGCTGGATGATACTCCTATACGGAACCCCGATTTTGTTTGCCCCCTCGAAATTTATCAGAATGGTAAATATTGGTAGACTAGTGTAATTAATACGTTTTAACGAGAGGAGTAGGTTTTTATTACTCCTCTCGTTAATTTTTTCTTGACTTACCTATCTGGAAAGTTAGAAAAGTTAGATAAGGGACCAATAGACAGGTAAAATGTTTGATTTCATAAAGATTATACTACCTTCCTCAGCCCCTTCTTTAAAGCAGCAAGAAAGTGAAAGAAAACAAAGATGTAAATTTTTAGGTTATATTACTAAAGAAGAAATAGACAAACGTATTAATAAACTTAAAAACTATAAATTTTAAGGATTTTACTAATTTAGATGGGTATGCTATTATGAAAGAAGTGAAATGTATAATTTGTGATAAACCTGTTAGAGCCGGTACTAATGTATGCTCTTCAGAATGCCTACATAAAAAGGGTAAGCAAATTAAACCAAACGGTGATCCAGCTAGTAGTATTGGTTCTGTTTTCACCGAGCTTAATAAAAATTCTAAAGATATTAAAGCATTACAAGAGGTTTCAATGATAGTTTTAAAACATGTTAGACTCAAAAGAAAGAATATTTCTTGTGCTGGGGTAAATTTTTCATTTGATGAGAATGGTATAGCAACTTTTCAGAAGCTAGAACCAGCTTTTTCTGCTGCAGCTATCTTAGTTAAGTTCAGCAAAGGAGCTATTTCTTTTGTTGAGGAAGAGGTTGAACCTGTTAAAGAGGTTGAACCTGTTAAAGAGGTTGAACCTAAGAAGGTTGATAAGATAGTTAAGCTTAAGAAAGAGCTGAAAGAGGTTGTGGCTAAGAAAGTTAAAGCTATTGTAGAACCAATTAAAGCAGAGATTGATGTGTCTGATGGGGCAATGGCAGCTAGAGGAATGGCTCCAATAGATCACATGATAAATCTTACTAAAGAAAAAGTTGCAGCTCCTTCAGTTAAAAAAGAAGTTAAAGGAAAGTCTAATGGAAAAGATGCAGAGAAAACCGAGCTGGAGAAAAACAGGGAAGTAAAAAAATCATTAAAATCTCTTGATAAAAAAGAAGTTATTAAACCAAAAAAATCAATTGGAAAAAAGAAAAAGCCTGTTAAAAAGGGTAAAGTTATAGGGAAAAAGAAACTTTTCATCAAAAAAGGTAAATAAGGAGAAAAGAAATGGCTGATATACAAAATCAAAAAGTTATTGGTGACACAGGTTCTGAGGAATTGAAGTTGCTTCGTAAGAGCTATAATGCTCTTTTAGTTATTTTCGGTACCTATCTAGATGCTATAGAAGCAGCTGGTGCTGTTGGTAATATTAATGCAGCAGCTACAGCAGCTTTGCTGTCTCTAGAAGCTACAACTACGGTTGCTAAGTCTATTGGGGCTGAAAAAGAGCTTGTAGACGCACCTAAGTTCCCTAACGTATAGTTTCTATTAACCAGATACTTCTTTTTTAGGGAGTATCTGGTTATGTTTTGACCTCCTTCCTAATAGGTTAATAGGAGAATATTGATGTTTAAATCTGGTATAGCATTTATTCCTGCAGGGTGGACTGGTACAGCTCCAGATGCAGCTACCTCAGATCGTGGTACAGCCTTAACTATGGAACAAGGTGAAAATAGAACTAATCAGTCTTCAATCGGTGTTATAGTCACTAATTTAGAAGCTGCTGGTGCTAATACGTTAGAAGTTAGTTTCAATGGTGGTCATTCTTGGTTTACTTTAGCTACAATGACTACTATTACATTTCCTATTGTAACACAGAGAATTAATGTTAGAGGAACATCTGGAGCAACTGCTGATTTTTCAGTGATGGCTATAAGATAATTTAATGGAAAGTTTACCAAAATTAGCTGAATATGGTATTTTAGGTATTTTATTAGCTGTATGTATTGGCTTCATAATAAAATTAGTTTTGTATATTCTAAAGAATATGGAGAAAAATGCTAATATTAATTTGGAAAAACAAAAAGATAGTATAGAAAGTAATATTAACATGACTTCAGCCATTAAAGATGTTGTTAAAATAATGGTTACTTCTGAAAAACAACAAGCTGAAAGAGTACAAGAAGTTTGTAATCTTATAGAGCAGATGAAGGAAAATGGTATAAACAAACTAAAAGAGGATATGGTTCTTGTTATTAGTAAGATTGAAAACCTACAATCTACTATTAACAAAAAGGAATAGTTTTTATGAAGAAGGAAATCTTTAGTGTAAATACAATATTCGATTTTTTGGCATCATTAGGGGTAGTTACGAAGAAAGATACTGAAGATATTGAAGAAAATCATCTACCCCTAATATTAAATATTTTAGTGTGTAGGAGCCATATAACTCTTTTAGATGTAGAAAAAGCTATGCACTTATTAAATGTTATAGCAACTAAACCTTTAGCTTCTAAAATTAGTAAAGAGGCTAAATATTCTTTTGGTACTCTAATAGAGAAAAGTATTAAAGAACAACAAGTTATTATTAAAAAGGAAGCAAGAAAACAAAGAAAAAGGATAACTTCTAGTTTTCTTGGTAATCTTCTTGAAGTAGAAGAAATGTAACCACACTCCTAAAGGGGTTAAAATGTCTTGTTTACAGATCCTTCAGAATACGGCTACTTGGATATCTTTTACTGTTATAGACAACGATGCTACAGCAGATCCAAGAACAGGTATATTATATACGGAAATTGACGTATCTTATAAAAAATATGGACAAACATCTTTTACTAATAAAGTTTTAACAGGTCCAGCAGATTTTAGAGAAATTGGTAGTGGTGTTTATGAAATAAGTTTTTCAGCAGCTGAGTTAGACACTTTAGGATCTTTTATATTTTTAATTAATGGTAATGGTACTTTAGATGCTCCAGCAGTAAAACAAGTTGTTGGCCAAGCTGTGGTTGTTGCAGCAGCAGCCTATACTCCTGGAACTATTACATTAAGTACTAATGTTTTAACAGGTAATGTAGTGGACCTACAGGGAACTCCAGTAGCTGCTGTAGGAGTAAATGCTATAGTCTTAAGTTTACCAACTATTATGGGTTCAACACCTAATACAGGTGGTATTACAAATAGCATAGTAAGTGCAGTTACAGATGCCTCAGGGTTCTTTGCATTAGAAGTTCTACAGGAGGCTGTAATTGATATTTCTATATCAAAGATAAATTATAGGAGAACACTAACAGTTCCAGCTAATTCAACCGATGTGTTATTTGAATTACCATAAGGGATTAATATGGCAACACCAGTAAGTTTAACAGTTTCTACAGATTTAACTGAATATAGTAAATTTGAAGTTAATGAAAATAGAGCAACTATCACAGTTAGCTTTTCAGCTATAGGTGGTGGTGATATGTCTGGTGAAGAGCTAACTCTTGAGCTAGTAAAAGCACGTAGAACTCGTGATGTTGTAGCTTATACAACTACTATAACTTTAACAGGAACCTCAGATCCTAATAATGGGTCAACTACAATATTTTTACCAGATGTGGTTGACTCAAATTATTTCAGTTTGTTGAGAAGGGGTAGGTATTTACTAAGATTAACATCTGTGTCAGATGAGGATATAACAGTAGACTCATCAGAGTTTTTAATTAGTATTATCACAGCAACTCAGTTAAGGGAAACATATTTGTTTGGTCTTTTGTTAGAAGCTAATGATATTGCTATGATTAACACACAACCAGTTAATATAACTGGTGTTGAAGTTATTTCTATGAGTCCTGGGCATCCTCTAGAATTTAATGTTTTGACCTATGTTTATGATGGATCAACTGGAGTAAGGAAACTGTCTTGGGGTGGTGGTCCTATTGTACAAATTAATACAGCAGGGACTTTTTTGCTTAGATATGATTGTAGTAGTATTGATTATATGTCTGTTAGAATAAGAGATCTTGATGATCTTCCTATCAGTAGTCAAGTGGATGAGCTATTAGTTGAAAAGTCTAAGATGTCAGATGAAATGTTACAACGTTGGATAGAACAGGCATGTGATTGGTGGGAAAATGATAAAATCTCTGTTTTCTTAGAGCCAACAAATATAGTAACAGATACAGACACGGCTAATTCTCCAGATCAAGACTGGGACTTTATTATGCCACCAGTATCTTTTTATCCTGCAGTTCCAGGACATTGGATAAATATAAATTTTCCGTATCCAGGATTACTCAGAGTAAATAATCTGTTTGGACAATTGGCTAATACAAGAATTGTTGATGTTGATTTAAATTGGATTGAGATTTCAGAACGAAGCGGTATGTCTCAGTTAGTTCCTTTTAACCAGGAAGCAGCTTTTAATTACCTTGGTCTAGTATGGGTTGGGCATTTAAGACAAGGAATAGCTTTACCAAATTTTTGGCATTTTAATGCCGATGCAGGGTTACGACAGGTTGATCCGGTTATCCTTGAAATACTAGGTAAAAAAGCTGGTATTGATGCTCTAACAGTTGCTGGTCAAGCTTTTAGAGGCGGTTTTTCAAGTCAATCTATATCTAGGGATGGTGTAAGTGAATCAGTAAGTTACACATCTTCAGCTATTTATGGTATTTATTCAGCAACTATTGAAGATTTTAATAAGTTTATTAATAGGGAAATAAAGAATGTTCGTGGTCGTTACAGAGGTCACAACATGATGGTTGTATAATGAGTGGATCTAGAGGAAGAAATTTAGGTCTAGGGATTAATTTTAATAAGAGATCCTTTGATGGGCAGATTAATAATCGTGGTACTGATGTGATTCATGAAATTGGTTTGCGTTGTACTTGTGAGTCAGGTGACTCATACGGAAGTTACATAGAACAAACTCATGCAATAAATAGAAGATCTGGTTTTAATTGTGAAAGGTGCATGGGAGATAAAACTATTTTTAGGGATCCTAAGAAGATCATAGGAATGATAACAAGTATTAAGGAGAATAAAATAATTCATGAGGCTGGTTGGTTAATGCCTGGTGATTGTATTTTTTCTCCTAAATTAAATTATATTATAAGTGCTGGTGATTTAATAACTTTTACTCATATACACCCAATTCCAGATGGCCAAGTTATTACTCGTGGGGCAGCTAATATGGAGGGTAATGCTTCATTAACTACTTATTTAGATGATGATGAGGACAGGTTGGAATATCATGCACATGATGGTATTTGGTGTGAAGATGAAGATGGTGTTACTTACCAGAATAATTATGATTATCTTTTAGATTCTAGTAAAATAATTAAATGGATTGGGGCTAGCCCAGCTAAAGGTAAGGTATACACTATAAAATATAGAGGATATTTAGAATGGGTAGCTTTTACACCTCCTTCAGAAAGAGTTGATAGATCTGATGATTTAGGTCAAAAAGTGTTTCTTAGAAAAAGACACATTGCTATACTTAATAACGATCCTAGACCAAGAGTTAATGAGAGGGTACTTTTTTGCAATAAAGTGAGTTCTTGTGGTTGAAATAAAAATAAATTTTAATAAAGAGCTGTTTAAAAGAGCACCTAAAGCTGTTATGGAAGCCTATCAAGAGGGTTTATCTGCATTAGCTAACTCTGCTCATAATAAGTGGACTGAAGTAGCTAATCAGAACTTAAATACAACAGCTTCAGATTATATTAGATCTATACAGAAGCCTACTAAAGTAGATGAAAATAATTATGTTATTGAACTTAAAAGTGGTAATGAGAAAGAAAATTGGTTAGTTACAGCTATTGAAGCTGGTGTTGGAAGGTATAGTATAAAGGATGTTTTACTAGGTAAAAATAGCCATTCAGCTTGGGTTTATCCATCTACTTCTAAAAATGCTGGAAAACCAAAACCTGGAGCACCTTGGGTAAATGTACCTTTTAAAGGTAAAGGTGGAGGGACTACTTTTAAAAGACTAACTTTAGCTTCTAAGGGAAAGCACAATTGGGAACATCCTGGTTTTCAACCTGAGGGTGGACCATCTCAATATGATGGAAGGGATTTAGGTACTCCTTTTAGAAAAGTTGTTATAGAAAATATAAAAGAAGAAGCAAAAACAGTTTTTAAACCCTTGATTGAGAATATAAAATTATGAGTATAATTCCAGAAAAAATACTTCAACAAGTTCTCATTAAGGGGTTTAAAGCTTTTAGGGATGATAATAGGCTTATTGATACTCTTTTCCATAATCTTACATTAAAGGAAAGAGATTCAATAAAAAATTTGATCAATACTCAAATAGTTGACATTAATTATAATTATCCTGATCGTAATGTTAGAATTCCTTGTTGTGTTTTGTTGTTAAAGGGCGAAACTGAGAGTGAGGGAGTTCTTGGTGAACTTTTCCAAAGCCATACTTCTGTTGAACAGACTGAACCAAGACCCCATATAATACCTTCTCTACAAGGAGATGCAACTATTGTTGGTAGAGGATCTTCAGGTCCTGTGTGGGGTAAGGGTGAAATAGTTCTGGATCCTATAACAATTGAGGCTGCTGGGGTTAATTACGTAGATCTTCCAAACGGTACAACAGTTTTAATAGACCCTTTTGAAGAGACTAGTTATTTAGAAGTATTAGAAGGTACAGGGGAAGGCCAGAGAGTAGAAATTTCTTCAATAGATCCAAGAAGTACTACCCTTCCAGTAAGAGTTGTTGTAAATTCAAACTTTTCTGTAACTCCTGATGACACTTCTGTAGTTCAAATAGTTAATGCTGACGATGCAGTAGGAACAACTGGGGATGCATCTAAAGTATTTGAAATTACTGATAAGGTTGAGAGGCTTGGAGCCCTATATAAAGTTAATTATCAATTAGTTCTTCTTACAGGAGATCAAGATCATCTTTTATGGTTATACTCTATGATAAAAGCTATGATGATAATTAATAGAGAGTTCATGATAAAACAAGGGTTTATGAATCTTAAAATAGGTGGGGCTGATTTTTTACCACGTTCTGAAATGCAGCCTCAACTTGTTTATCAAAGATCTATGACTTTTGATTTTGATTACAGCTTCGATGTATATAATTTTATTCAAGAACCTACATTAAGTAGCTTAGTAATAGCTTTATCAGTAAATGATCCAGATGTAAGTCAACAAGGAGTTGAAGTAGAGGTATCAAACACCACTACTAGCTTAACTTAGGAGAATATAATGGTAGTTAAAAAGAACGAAATAAAAGTTGAAGTCAAAA
>PJEL010005079.1_pt1 | contig 10665 bp, 8 predicted proteins | sample 1853271 | NCBI WGS metagenome assembly PJEL01 (sample SAMN08108733, study PRJNA415343) | Invertebrate metagenome, whole genome shotgun sequencing project. | host: Globobulimina | place: Sweden: Gullmar Fjord | collected 2015-08 | reverse complement strand
ATTCTGCTCTTTAAGGTATTTCCCAACCCCGCTGATAGTTCCGCATGTTCCAAAACCAGCAAAGAAATAATCTACTTTTCCTTCAGTCTGTTTCCATATTTCAGGTCCTGTTGACTTGTAATGGGCCATTGCGTTTAATGGGTTTTCATATTGATTGGGGCTTACATAGTCTTCCCCCCCCTTGCCTTCCAAAATCCCATTGACAAGTCCCCTTGCTCCTTCATTTGGATATAATGGGCAGAGGTCATCATCTGCTTCCCAAAGGTTTACGCCTAATAATTTCAGCAAGACTTTCTTTTCTTCAGGGGCACCTGAGGGAATGGCTATTTCAAGAGGAATGCCCATTGCATTAGCTATTGATCCCAGGGCTATTCCAGTGTTTCCGGAAGATGGTTCGACTATTTTCTTCCCCTCTTCTATTTCAGTCCCTTCCAGCAAGTTTAAGGCCGTCCTGTCCTTTATAGAACCGCATGGATTGTACCTCTCAAGTTTAAGATAAATTTTATAGTCTTCCTTTGGATTGATCTTTTCGCTTACCGCAAGCAGGGGTGTAGGGTTTTCAGGATCGCTGATTAAGTCAACCAGGTTTTCGTATACACGTAATTTATTATTTGACTTTTTGATGGGTCATTCCTCCGGTTATTCAGTTGTCTTTCCGTACTCAATGCGGAGTCCAGATCATTAAATGCGTTGATATTCTACAACATTTACAGGAGGATTTAGCAAAATCACGAATAATATATTAAATGTAAAGACAACTAATCTCCTTCTTTAAAGTATTATTGTCTCTGAAGTGTCTTAATTGACAATAAACAAATAAGGTGTTATTTTTTTATAAAGAGCCTGGAATATTGCTTGATTTCCTAAATTAACGGATTTCAGTTAAAGATGTTAATTGAAATAAAAGCTATGAAATGAACCTTTCAATTCGCTGGAAAATTATTCTTTTCATTATCTCTCCCATTGTTGGAATATACTTGTCAGTAATGATATTTAATATATCAAAAATGCAGCAATGGACGACAAACACTGTAGAAAAGCGAATGATCGAACTTACAAGAAATTATGCAAAACGATTTAACGGCCACCTTCGGGAAGCGGCTGTAATTGCCGAATTAACAGCTGCCTATCTGGCAGACAATCCTCACCTTCCCTCAAACAATATATATGAAATACTCGAAAACAATTTACAGCTAAATCCTCTTGTGTATGGTTCAGCAGCAGCCTTTGAACCATATCAATATCAGCCAGATATTAAACTATTTGTTAGATATGTTTATAGAGACGGAGATATTCTGCTTCAAGCTGATCCTGTTTCCACTGGCTATGATTACACAGAAATCAAGCAGACCTACTGGCACATACCCAGGTCTACAGGCAAGGCCACATGGACCGAGCCATACTTTGATGAAGGTGCCGGCAATATACTCATGAGTACTTACTCTGTTCCATTTTTCCGTGACGATAAGTTTTTAGGGATAGCAACGGTCGACATACCGCTTGAACCGCTCCGTGAATTAGTGGATTTAGGCATTTCAAAAGGAATCAAATTTACCGTTATTTCAAAAACAGGAAATTATGTATATAGTCCATATATTGATCGTATCAACAAATCAATTTTTGATATTGCTAAATATAGTGAACGGGCAGACATGCTTGATTTTTTCCAGGACATTATTTTTGGTAAAACAGGAATGATAAAAATATCCGGCTGGACGTCCGATGACAAAGAGTGGATTTTCTACGAATCTGTAGAATCGGCTCAGTGGAGTTTTATTGCAAGCATTACTGAAAAACAGGCACTTTCAGCAGTTCAGCAGCAACTTTATCGCAATCTTTATTTATTGATCTTTTCAATGGTTCTCATCATGTCCATCCTATGGTTCATTTCCATTCAAGTTTCCCGTCCGATCTCAATACTAAGCAAGGCTGTCTCTGAAATTTCCAAAGGAAATCTGAATGTAAAGGCCGGAATGGAAAGAAATGATGAGATTGGAGAGCTAGCTATTGCCTTTGACGGAATGGCCCTTAAACTTTCTGAGCGAGAAATAGATTTACAGAAATATTCTAAGAGGCTGGAAGAGATGATAACTGATCATAAAGGTTTGATTAAGGAGCTTGAGATAAATATAAATGAGCAAAAGCATACTGAAGCGGAGCTTCGAGAAAGCGAAAATAAGTATAGAATACTTGTCGAAAACCTTCCACAAAAAATATTTCTTAAGGATAAAAACTCGGTTTATATATCATGTAATCAAAACTACGCTCGGGATTTAAAAATAAATGCCGATGATATAGCAGGTAAAACAGATTTCGATTTCTATCCAGAAGAGTTAGCCGGAAAATACAGATTAGACGATAAAAAGGTCCTGGAGATGTCTAAATCAATAGCTTTAGAAGAACCTTATATACAGGATGGAAAAGAGTATTGGGTTTATACTATTAAATCTCCGGTTAAAGATAAAACAGGTAATAATGTTGCCATACTTGGCATTTTCTGGGACATAACTAATCAGAAAAAGGCAGAGGAAGAACTCCAGAAGGCTCAGAAGATTGAATCAATTGGAGTTCTGGCTGGCGGTATCGCCCATGATTTCAACAATCTTCTCGCAGTAATTCTTAATAATGTCTATATATCGAAGATGCAAATTGATCATGGAAGTAAGATATATAGCAATTTAGATTCAGTAGAAAATGCAATACACAGGGCGGCAAATCTGACTCAGCAGCTTCTTACCTTTTCCCGTGGTGGAGCTCCAGTCAAAAAGACAACCTCAGTTATTGAACTAATTACGGAATCCGCTGAATTTGCTCTGAGGGGCTCGAATGTCAATACTGAATATAATGTATCGGATGACCTCTGGCCCGTTGAAGTGGATGAAGGACAAATTAATCAGGTAATACATAACCTCATTCTCAATGCCGATCAGGCCATGCCGAATGGAGGTACAATAATGATTAATGCGGAGAATTACTTCTTTCATTCAGGTAATGGACTGCCTCTGCAAAAGGGAAGATATTTAAAAATAGTGATACAGGACCATGGAGCGGGTATTGCAGGTGAACATTTACAAAAAATATTTGATCCATATTTTACAACAAAGGAGATGGGACAGGGATTGGGCCTTTCAATAACCTATTCCATTATAAAACAGCATGATGGGCATATATTGGTAGAATCGAAATTAGGGATTGGTACTACCTTCACAATATATTTGCCCGCATCTCTGGACCAACCAAAAGAGGATGAGACAGTAGATGATACCTTTGTGCCGGGTAAAGGAAGAATACTATTAATGGACGATGAAGATTCAGTAAGAGAATCCATTGGAGAGTTATTAAAGATGAGAGGATATGATGTTGAGAATGCAAAAGATGGTGTTGAAGCAATTTCCCTCTATAAAGAAATGATGGATACATCAAAGCGCTTTGATGCCGTAATACTGGACCTGACCATACGTGGAGGAATGGGTGGAAAAGAATCAATGAAGAAACTGCTTGAAATAGACCCGAACGTAAAGGTTATTGTCTCAAGCGGTTATTCCAATGATCCTGTGATGGCAAACTTTAGAGAATATGGATTCAGTGATGTCTTCTGCAAGGCATCGAACTCACCGGATGAATTATTCAGAATACTTCATAAAGTATTAAAAAGATAAGGTAATTCTATAGTCGAGCTTGACATTAATATGCTTATTACTATATCTTATACTATGTTTAGAAGAAATCTACTATTCAATTTTGTTGTATTTATCAGCAGTGCGGTCTTTCATGACCGTGGCTGCAGTGACGCCTGTTAGTTACTAATAGGTCGACTGAGTTTTTGACAAGCCACGGTTTTTAAACCGTGGCTTTTTTTGTGTTTTTATCAGGAGATGATAATGGAACCACATGGACAGGAAATTGAGCTGCACAGAATATTTAACCACCTCGATGAAGGAATTATCCTTCTGAATCTAAATGATACTATTCGATGGATAAGTGAGCCGGGGGTAGAGATACTTGGTGATTATGCAGGAGAGCTTATCGGTGAACATATTGATGAAATATTTATCAAGGGATCAGAAATTGAGTTACTTGACGAATCACTGATAGAAATGAACCTGCCGGGTGAAGGCGACAAACGTATTTATATAACTTTCAAATATGTTCCTCTTAAGGATAAGAGCGGCAATTTATGGAAGAGTTTTCTCTTTAAGGATATAAGCCTTATGAAGGACCTTGAGGAAGAGTTGAGAAAAAAAAGGAGTGATGCAACCATTGTAACAAGAAACCAGCATATGAAGGAGATACTGGACCTGGTAAAGAGTATTGCTGTCAGCAACGCCACTGTTCTTATCCAGGGTGAGTCAGGTACTGGTAAGGGAGTTGTCGCCAGAATGATACACCAGTATAGCAAGAGAAAGGAGATGCCATTCATTACGTTGAACTGTTCTGCTTTTCCGGAGACACTTCTTGAAGATGAACTTTTCGGTCATACGAGGGGTTCATTTACAGGGGCGTTTTCAGATAAACAGGGCCGTTTTGAGATATCGAATGGGGGAACGATATTTCTTGATGAAATCGGAGACCTCAGCCCGCACCTTCAGGTTAAACTGTTGAGGGTCATTCAGGAAAGGAGCTTTGAAAGGCTTGGCAGCAACAAGACGATCAAGGTGGATGTAAGGGTCATTGCTGCAACGAACAGGAACTTAAAAGAGGATATTAAAACGGAAAAGTTCAGAAAGGATTTATATTACAGACTGAATGTTGTCCCAGTAAATCTTCCGCCTCTTAAAGAAAGGAAAGAGGATATTCCTTTGCTGATCAATTATTTTTTAAAGGAATTCGGTAAAAAAGAGTACAAAAAGGTAAAAGGGATATCTTCAGATGTAATGGACACAGTCATGCATTATGAATGGCCCGGAAATATTAGAGAACTTAAGAACGTAATAGAGCATGCACTTGTATGCATAAAGGATGATATTATTACCTATGAAGCCCTGCCGTTTGAACTCAGAAAAGTACAGAAAAAGGATACCCCCACCCCCTATGTTACTGCTCCTTCTTTATCCGCCGGAAATACTAGAAAACCATATAAAAGGGTCAGTGTTGAAGATTGCCTCAATGCTATCGAGAACTGCGATGGGAACAAGGCCATGGCTGCCCGTGCCCTTGGAATCAATAGAAGTACACTACACAGAAAAATAATGTCCAGGTAATATTGTGTTGCATTGTGATGCAATGTGATCCTTCGTGTATCAATGTGATGCAATTCTTACTAATATAGCCCTCTCTCGTTTCCTGCACAGGACAACCATTCAATTTAATTACTTTATTATCCCTGGCATTGTTGTTGCTCTTATTCGTGTGTTTTGGAGTGAAAAATATACTTAATAGAATGGAAGCGGGGTATAAAATGTCAGACTTTAATCGATTAGAAGATTCAGAAGCGGATTATCTTGATAGGTACTCAATTACAGCGGACAATTATTGTTTTGAAAGCAGTATTCTGAAAGATGTTATCAATTCATTTTACAGGTGTTTCGTGCTTAATGAAATGAGCAAGAACATACTTCATCTCGGAAGCAGAGACGGAATCATTGCAAAGAACCTTCTCGAAGCCGATGAGTCTGTTTCAGCTACATTGATAGATGAATCCGAATCAAAAATGAATAAAGCAAAAGAGCGTCTCAAAGGTTATAACAAAAACAACTATATCAATGCAGAGTTAAAGGAAATTATTAATGGAAATATTCTTGAGGAAAAATTCAGCTTTATTGTATCGTCTCTTACAATCAATCATTTAACAGATAATCAGAAAGAAGATTTTTTTAGTACGTTGTATTCACATTTAGACAGAAACGGCTTTTTTTTGAAAATTGAAATTATGCCGGTTCCTTCAGATAGTATCTTAGAATCTTATGAACAGTTAATAGAGCAGATTGAGCAAGATGAAATAAATTACTCCGATAAGTGTCTGCCTTCATACAAGAGTGGTATAGAAAGATATAGAAAACTCAATGAGGTCACATTTAAAACTCTCTATAATCGACTCGATACATTAAAGGAAATTGGTTTCAGGAATACCTCCTGCTTTTATAAATTCGGAAACATTGCTGTTTACAGCGGCAAAAAATAAATACTGTTTTCCATTGCTATTAAATCACAGGAGGTCTACAATATGATAATATGAGAAAGTTAAAAATATATTGCGAAGACTTGGAGAAAACGATTGATGAGGATGGGTGTTATGATGCAAAAGGGTCAACTATTTGTAAAGCCTGTTTAGTAAAGCCTGCTCCAAAAAAGAACACCAAGGTTAATAAAATTAAAAAAGTAAGTTGAAATATCAGACTGGGCCACTTTTCCTTCCTTGACGGACTACATAAATAATGCTATGATTAAATCTAAGTTTTAGAAGTTTTTGTAGTTGATGAGGCCACGAAGATTTTTGATCTTCTTGGCTTTTTTTTGTTGAGGCCTTCTGAGATTTCAATTTATAGATAAGGAGAAAATATAATGAACCAAGGAACTGTGAAGTGGTTTAACGATAGTAAAGGTTTTGGCTTTATTTCCTGTGAAGACGGAAGTGACGCTTTTGTACATCATACGTCTATTCAGGGTAACGGATTTAAATCCCTTGCCGAAGGCGACTCTGTCAGCTTTGATACTGAAGACGGCCCCAAAGGCCCCAAGGCGATTAATGTCGTAAAACTGTAATTAAAATCAATTAAAGGCCCCTTCCTCGTTGAAGGGGCCTTTCTTTTTCCTCTAGCTGCAAGTCCTGTCTGCAATAAACAAAATTCATATCTTGACATTAGTAGATTTATCTTGTAACATAATATTGAGAATGATTATCAGTTTCTGTTATGGGAGGGCAAAAAATGTTTGACATGATCCTTACCGGTCTGGTTGTAAGTATATGTATTTTCTATGTAGCCAAAAGAAGTTATAACTCCTACAAGGGTAAAAGTTCTGGCTGCGGCTGTGGCAGCAGCTCCTGCTGTGATTCTTCACCTGATGTATGTAATGAAATAAAGAAATGAGGTCATTAATTAATGATTAGTATTAAAATGAGAAACTTGAAAAAAGGACAATCCGCAGTTATTAAGGCCATAAATGTCGACGGACACCTTGGTCAGAGGATCAGGGAAATGGGCCTTGTCCCCGGCACTGAAATCAGAATACATGGCAGAGCTCCGCTTAAGGACCCTGTGGCCTTGAGAGTAATGGGCTTCACACTTACTTTAAGAAATAATGAAGCAGATTATATTGATGTGGAGATACAGGACTAATGGATATCAGCATTGCACTGGCAGGCAACCCAAACTCCGGCAAGACAACTCTTTTCAATAAATTAACTGGCTCCCGGCAGCATGTTGGTAATTATCCAGGTGTTACTGTTGAAAAAAAGGAAGGCATCTGCTCTTTTAACAATAGCGAATTAACACTTACTGATCTTCCTGGGACCTACTCTCTTACTGCATATACAGATGAAGAAGTTGTTGCCAGAAATTTCTTGACTGAAAAACGCCCACTCATTATCAATATAGCCGATGCTTCTAATCTTGAGCGTAATCTTTATCTGACCCTACAACTGCTTGAAATGGACATGCCCGTAATAATTGCCCTTAACATGATGGATGTTGCCGAGCAGCGTGGAATCACTATCGACCACAAGCTGATGTCCAAACGGCTAGGAGTTCCTGTGATACCAATAGTAGCCAGGTCAGGAAAGGGACATAAAGAACTTCTTGAAGAAACCATACGTAATATTAATATCAAACAGACAGAACCCATCGAAATTTCATACGGCGATGATATAGACTCTGCCCTGATAAAACTCATAAACATTATTGAAGAAAACCAGTTAATGACAGACACATATTCCAGCCGCTGGACCGCCATGAAATTCCTTGAAAACGACAGTCACCTGATTAATAAAGGTAAAGAACATGACCTTACAACTGCCGAGTCATTACTGAAAATCGTTGACAAGGTAGACAGGCATTTACTCAGCACATTAAACACCCATCCTGAGGCGATCATTGCAGACCATCGTTTCGGTTATATCAAGAGTGTATTACGGGACGGGGTTGTCAGCTTCAAGGAAGACAATGACCGGCTTTTTATGTCAGACAAAATAGACATGGTCCTTACAAGCCGCTTTTTCGGACCTCTTATTATGCTGGCTATTCTATTCGGTCTATACCAATTTACATTCACCTACAGCGAAACGCCTGTTGCCTGGTTTGAGGCCTTCTTTGCCTGGCTCGGTACAACTGCTGAAGCTGCACTGCCCGATGGTCATTTCAAATCTCTTGTGATCTCCGGCATAATTGACGGTGTCGGTGGTGTCCTTGGCTTTGTGCCCTTAATTGTATTCATGTTTTTCGGTATCGCTATCCTTGAGGATTCCGGGTATCTGGCGAGGGTTGCTTATATGATGGACAGGATACTGAGGGTATTCGGACTGCATGGTAGTTCAGTCATGGCCTTTATAGTATCCGGCGGCATAGCAGGTGGATGCGCTGTACCCGGGGTTATGGCAACCAGAACATTACGCTCAAGAAATGAGAAACTTGCTACGTTGCTCACAGCTCCATATATGAACTGTGGCGCTAAAATGCCGGTCCTTGCTCTTTTGATAGCTGCGTTTTTCCAGGACAGCCAGTCCAATCTGATGTTCATATTTACTTTAGTTGCATGGGTCGGTGCCCTTCTAATCGCAAAGTTTTTCAGGATGACCATTATTAAAGGTGACTCCACTCCTTTTGTAATGGAATTGCCACCTTATCGTCTCCCTACCCTTCAGGGCCTGATGATCCATACCTGGGAGCGTACATGGCAATACATTAAAAAGGCAGGTACAATAATCCTTGCTATTTCCATATTGATCTGGGCAATGATGACATTTCCAGGTCTTCCTGATTCTGACTTACAGTCTTTTGAAGCAGAGCGGTCTGCTGTTATGGCAAATTATGACCAGGACACCGTTCAGCAGGCATCTGCAGATGATGTAGAAAAAGAAAGCTTATCATCTAACGCATTGCAGTTGAAGAGCGATATTGCTGCAGTAAACGGTAGAGAATCAGAGCTGGCCCTGAAAAATTCTGCTGCAGGCCGTATCGGTACATCTCTTGAATCAATAAGTAAATACGCTGGATTCGATTGGAGGACCAATATCGCCCTTGTCGGTGGTTTTGCAGCCAAAGAGGTCATTGTATCATCACTTGGTACCGCTTATTCACTTGGTGAAGTAGATGCAGAAGACGCCGGTTCCCTTTCTGATACACTTGCTGCAAATCCCGGCTGGAACAAGGCAACAGCGCTGGCACTTATTATCTTCGTCATGTTCTACTCCCCCTGTTTTGTAACAGTTGTTTGTATTGTCAGAGAGGCAGGTTCCTGGAAATGGGGAATATTTTCTATGATATTTAATACAATAGTAGCATTTATCATGGCTGTCGCAGTATACCAGGTTGCTTTGGGTTTAATTTAATTTGATTTATGGAGACCTATAATAATGATGAAGAAATTTTCAAAGAAACCCGTTACTCCAACAAACTCATCACAAAAGAAAAAGGCTGATTCCCCCGGCCCCCTGTTTAACGATTCACTGCACGCAAATGAAAAAGACCAGTTCCTTCAGTTAGTCGCTCAGACAGGTGACAGTTTTTCGGATGACCAGGTAAAAATAATGGACATCTTCCTGAAAATTAATGGCCACCTTTCAGCAGAGTATATCCACAACGAACTCTCACATACAGGAAAAAAAATAAAGCTCTCCCTTATTTATAAAACACTGGAGATGTTTTATCGCTATGGCTTTGCACAGAAACATGTTTTCAACGCTTCAGGGACACTATATGAGCATTTACATATCGGAGTTCATCACGATCACCTGCTCTGTCCAAAATGCGGCAGGGTTGAGGAATTCTATAATCCGGAACTGGAAGCTTTGCAACAGTCCGTGGTCAACCAGCATGAGTTTACGTCACTGCATCACCATTTGATTATTCAGGGACTCTGCCCTGCATGTATGGAAAACCGTAATGCACCAAGGCCTTTGACCGAATCAATATCCGGGGAACGTTTAAAGATTGTGGGCTTCGGCAGTTCAAGGCAGACCACGGCCCGGCTCAGGGCAATGGGTCTTATCAATAATGACATTATTGAAGTCATCAACAATGGAGATCCTATTATCATTTCCAGAAGTCAGTCACGTCTGGCACTTGCTTCTGATCTTGCAAAGCACATAATTGTTTCTACTGTTACGAATTAAGATTCTCTTTCCGAACATATTATGGCCCATCCGTATTCTTAAGAACACTTCACCCCTTGATAATATGTAATGTTGTATTTATTTAAATGAGAATAAACTGCCAACATTCAGAATCACCATAACAAGTACAATAAAGATATTAATGTTCATGAAGGCAGTGTGATACAAAAGTCGTTTGTTTTTATGACGGTAGACATTGACCCCATTACAGATAAGCCATACTGCTATCAAAAATAAAAGTATGTTTTCTATATTTGAGTTTGAAACCCCGTAGAGTGGTAGCAACAAACAGGACACCGCCGCTGAAATCATCCATATAAATGTGATCTTGACCAGCTGATCTTGACTGAATATTGCGTTTAATGACGGAAGACGAGCTTTTTTGTAATCGCTGTCAT
>PJEL010005078.1_pt1 | contig 10669 bp, 5 predicted proteins | sample 1853271 | NCBI WGS metagenome assembly PJEL01 (sample SAMN08108733, study PRJNA415343) | Invertebrate metagenome, whole genome shotgun sequencing project. | host: Globobulimina | place: Sweden: Gullmar Fjord | collected 2015-08 | reverse complement strand
CCGATTGGTTATCATGGTCGCTCATCTTCAATTGAAATTTCAGGCAGTGACTTTAAACGTCCGAAAGGTCAAACAAAAGCACCTACAGCTACTGAACCATCTTTTGGTCCTTGTAAACGTTTAGATTACGAACTTGAAATAGGTATATTTATTGGAAATGGCAACACGTTAGGTGAGCCTATTACTATTGATAATGCTGAAGACCATGTTTTTGGTATTTGTATCTTTAATGATTGGTCTGCTCGTGATATTCAAGGTTGGGAATATCAACCATTAGGACCATTCTTATCAAAAAGTTTTGCGTCAACTATTTCACCATGGATTGTTACTTCTGAAGCATTGGCACCTTATAAGTCAGAATGGACACGAGATTTGGCAGATCCACAACCGATGCCTTACTTAGAATCTGAACAAAACCGTGAGCAGGGTTCTTTAGATCTTAACTTGCAAGTACTTATTGCAACTGAAGCTATGCGTAATGCACAGCAAGAGCCAGTAAAATTGTCACAGTCAAACTTTAAAGATTCATATTGGACTGTCGCACAAATGGTTGCTCATCATACAGTGAATGGCTGTAACCTTCGCTCAGGTGATATGTTTGGCAGTGGCACTCAATCTGGTCCTAATCCTGATGAAGCGGGATCTATGCTTGAATTATCGAATGCCGGTTCTGAACCTATTACACTGCCAAATGGTGAGACTCGCTCCTTCTTAGAAGATGGTGATTGTGTAACGATGAAAGGCTGGTGTAAAAAAGATGGCGCAGCTCGAATTGGCTTTGGCGAAGTTAGTGCGACAATTTTACCTGCTAGTTAATTTTTAATAGCACGTTTAGTGAAAAGGCTCCTATTATAAGGAGCCTTTTTTCGTTGGAAAACTTGCTATTGTTGTGCTTTGTATCCAGTATACCTTTCTAGTTAACATCTTATTAACCTGTTTGATACAATAATAACCGTGCGTTTTGTACGTGTAAATATATCCTTCCTTAAAAGTTCATTTTTTTTAAAATATATTTTGCTGATTAAATATACATTCGTTGATTATTTAAATACGAAATATTTCGCACATTGCTTGTTTGAATCTTTTCTTACAACGTATATATACTGTAGGTTACAGATTGGTTACATATCTGAATGTGATTTTTTTAAGGTTGTGTATATTTTTGTTTATCATTTCTTTTTATTCACTAGATGCTAATTCTTAGACTAAAACACTACTTGTAAAGCGCATTTAGCTGTTTTATATATAATCAAGCCATTTGTTTTATTAGTGCTATTGTTTAATAAAGTGGTCGCACTACTGTAAGCACAATTGGTAAAAATAAACTTATAAAAATAGATAACTATAAAAATTATATTAAAATATTAGGAAGGAAATAACATGTCTACTAAATTTCGCACTGGTACGTTAGCTCTTGCCGTGGGCTTAGCGCTAGGAACGGCTCCTAGCTTTGCTGCTGGTTTTGAAGAAACAGCAAAAACAGATGATGTCGAGCGAATTGCCGTTGTTGGCTCTCGCTCTGCTCCACGTTCGGTAGCTGAATCCCCAGTACCAATTGATATTATTGGTGGTGACGAGTTAGGTAAAAATGCTTCAAGTGACATGCTAGACATGTTGGTTGGCGCTATTCCATCTTTTAACGCTCGTCAACAACCTATCTCAGATGCTGCATCATTGATTCGCCCAGTTAACTTACGTGGCTTACCCTCAGATTCAACCCTGATTTTAGTTAACGGTAAACGTCGTCATCGTGCTTCTGTTATTGCTTTTCAAGGTGGTGGTATTAATGATGGTGCACAAGGCCCGGATATTTCTGTTATTCCAAGTGTCGCCTTAAAGCAAGTAGAAGTGTTGCGTGATGGTGCAGCTGCACAATATGGCTCAGATGCTATTGCTGGTGTTATGAACTTCGTCTTGAAAGATGATGCTGATGGCGGTTCAATCTCAGTCAAGCAAGGCTCATATTATGAAGGTGATGGTGACTCAACGATCATAGATGGCAATGTCGGTTTACCTTTCACAAAAGATGGTTTTGTAAATTTAAGTTTTCAATTAAAAAATGCTGATGCAACAAGCCGCAGTGTTCAAAGGCCGGATGCCCAAGCGATTTCTGATGGCGGTAATACTGCAATTCAAAATCCGGCCCAAATTTGGGGGAATCCTGAAATTGAAGATGATGTTACCTTTTTTGGTAATGTAGGCCTGGATTTAGGTGATGATAAAGAATTTTACATGTTTGGTAACTATTCCGAGCGTGATGTCACTGGTGGATTTTATTACCGTAACCCACACAATCGCGGTAATGTTTATTCAGTTGATGGCGGTGAAACATTACTCGTTGGAGATATCGCTCAATCACAAGGTGCTGAAAGAACTTGTGCAGTCGTACCTGCAAACGTTTCAAATGTTCTTAGTACACAAGCGTATCAAGACATGGTTGCAGATCCAAACTGCTTTTCTATGAACCAAATATTTCCTGGAGGTTATACTCCACAATTCGCTGGTAATATTACAGATACTTCACTTACTATTGGTACCAAAGGCGACATTAATGGTGGAGTTTTAGAGGGGTGGTACTTTGATTTAAGCGGTTCAGTTGGACGCAATGAATCTAAATTTGGCTTAAAAAATACGTTAAATCCATCACTTGGCTTAGAAACGCCAGTAGATTTTGAAACTGGTAGTTATATCCAAATGGAAAAAACCTTCAATTTTGATTTAGTGAAAGGTTTTGATATCGGTCTTGAAGAGCCTATCAATGTGGCAACAGGTCTTGAATGGCGTGAAGAAAGCTTTGAAATTGTTTCTGGTGAGGAAGCTTCATGGAAAGCAGGTGCATTTGCTGATCAAGGCTTTAATATAGGCTCACATGGTTTTAAAGGCTTTGGTCCTGAAACTCAAGGGCGAAACGATCGTCGAAATATTGCAGCTTATGTTGATATTGAAGCGCAAGTAACTGAAGACCTACTACTTGGTACTGCTATTCGTTATGAGGATTTTAATACTTTTGGTAGTACTACTAACTATAAAATAACGGCACAATACACACTCAATGATGAATTTTCATTCCGTGCGTCTCATAGCACCGGCTTTAGAGCGCCAACGGTTGGACAAGCAAATGTTGTAAATACACAAACACCCCTAGTAATGGGAGATTTAATTCAATCATTCACCGCGCCACCGACGGATCCTCTTGCTGCATTTTATGGTGGTAAAGAGTTGACCCCTGAAGAATCAAGAAGCTTTGCCGGTGGTATGGTTTATCAAGAAGGTGACTTCTTCTTTACTGTTGATTATTATAATATTGAAGTAACTGATCGTCTTGCTCAGTCGAGTTCAATTGATGTATTACCTGCAGATTATGATGAACTTGAAGCACTTGGAGTTGTTAATCCTGAGCTGGTCTCAGCTGTAACCTACTTTGCTAATGATTTTGATACTACTACTCAAGGTGTTGATGTTGTTGCTAACTATACAATGGAGCTGTTAGGTGGCGATACTTTGTTGTCATTGGCATATAACTGGAATGAAACTACTGTTGATAAGTTTAACCCAGAAACAACCAACGAAGGTAAAGTGCACCGTTTAGAGGAAGGTATGCCGGACCATCGCGCTACTTTCACTGTATCTCAATCTTGGGAAAGTGTTACTAGCTTTGTGCGCATAAATTACTTTGGTGAGTACTTTGCTACACACGCGGATGACACTTGTGCAATTGGCTGCTGGAATGAAATTGCTGATTCTGCAGTTACGGTTGATGCTGAAGTAAGTTACTTTATAAATGATAGTATTACTTTATCAGCTGGCGCTAATAATATCTTTGATCAAGAGGCTCAAAAGTTACCATCGGAATCTTATGGTCAATTGGGTGCAGAGTATTACGAAAGTGGCCCATTTGATTACAATGGTGGCTTCTACTATGTAAAAGCTACTTATAATTTTTAGTATTCATATAACTACTAACGATAAAGTTTGCTAAATCAAAAAAGCCATATCAAATGATATGGCTTTTTAGTGCCTGTTCAACCAATAAGAGGGCGACAGGAGGTAGCATAGGTATTTTAATTTATATCGTTTTTTTCGAAATAGTCCTGTTTATATTGCTTTAAATCATCCAATCGCTGTTGCGCTATCGCTTCTTTAATAGCTAGTCCTTTTAAACCTTGCTCAACAAAAGGTTTTGCTGTCACTTTGCACAGTAACTTATAGCTTTGGTATAAAAACTCTTGTTGTTGGTATTCGCGAGTTTCAAAGCCCAAGCGTCCGGTAAAATCAGCTTGGCAGCATAATAAAAAATCTTCAAACTCATCGGGTTTTCGCCACACATCTAACTGGTTAAATAGTTTTAAAATAGTAGTGGCTTTTAGCTCAAATGCTTTATGTACATGTAAGTGAAATTGACAAACTTTTAATGCTAAGCTTTTGTGTGCTGTTGGCACTCTTAAACGAGAGCATAACGCTTCGATTAAAGGCAAGCCCGCTGTTTCGTGACCAGGGTGGGATGGTAGTGTTTCATCTTCAGTCAATGACTTTCCTAAATCATGACAAACACTAGCAAATCTAATCGTTGTTTTTGGGGATAATTGTACAGCTTGTTTTAATACCATCATGGTATGTATGCCTGAACATATTTCAGGATGCCATCTTTCGGGGTTTGGAATACCCCATAAGTTATGTAAATCAGGCCAAAGCGACTTAAGTGCTTGGCATTGATATAGTACTTGGAAAAATACTTGTGGATTTGGGTCTGCTAGACTCCGTTCCATTTCTTGCCAAACTCGTTCCCCAGAAAGACTGAGTAATTCGCCACTTTCACTTAATTTTGTCATTAAAACGAGTGTTTCCGGTGCCACTTTAAAGCCATATTCATAATAACGAGCAGCAAAGCGGGCAACACGTAAAACTCTCAGAGGGTCTTCAATAAACGCCCCAGAAACATGGCGTAAAATTCTATTGTCTAAATCATTTTGACCATTATAGGGGTCAAAAATTTTCCCCGTTTCATCCATCGCCATTGCGTTGATGGTTAGATCTCTACGCAGTAAATCTTCTTCGAGGGTGACATCTGTCGCAGCATTGCAATTAAAGCCGGCATAGCCTTGTCCTGATTTTTTTTCGGTGCGTGCTAAGGCATATTCTTGCTTATTTTTGGGGTGTAAAAATACAGGGAAGTCTTTACCTACTTGAATAAAGCCAAGCGCTAGCATTTCATCAACGCTTGAGCCGACAACCACATAGTCTTTGTCAACTACGTTTCTGTTGAGCAGAGCATCACGAACGGCACCGCCGACTAAAAAAAAGTTTAGTTGCTGTGTTATATTTTGCATTAAGAGCGATAAACCTCTGAAATTAAATAATATCCAATAAATACTGTCATAAAGTTTATCATAATTAGCGCTCGATTTTTGACATATGATTGGGTTCAGGTTAATTTCACAGGGTTGATTCACCAGTTAAGATTTTCTATGTACACAAGTTATTTTGGTTTAGAAGAAAAACCATTTTCCATTGCTCCAAATCCTGATTATTTATTTATGAGCGATCGTCACCGTGAAGCACTTAATCATTTAACTTATGGCTTAGGTGATACGGGAGGATTTGTGCTGTTAACAGGTGAAGTTGGCACCGGAAAAACCACCATTAGTCGTCGTTTGATGGAAAATTTGCCTGAGAATACTCAAGCGGCATTTATTCTTAACCCGACTCTTTCTAGTCAAGAATTACTCGCCACGCTATGCGATGAATTAAAAATTCGTTACCGTAAAACTGGTGCAACGTTAAAAACACTGACGGATAAAATTCAGCAAAAATTACTTAAAAATCATAGTGAAAATATTAATACGTTGTTAATTATTGACGAAGCACAGCATTTACAGCCTGAAGTACTAGAGCAACTGCGTTTACTGACTAACTTAGAAACTAATACCAAGAAATTATTGCAAGTGATTTTAATTGGCCAACCTGAATTGCAGCAACTGCTTCAACGCCGTGATTTGCGGCAGTTAGCGCAAAGAATTACTGCCCGATACCACCTGTTACCATTAAATAAACAAGAAGTTGATCAATACCTTAAACATAGGCTATCGGTTGCGAAGTGTTTTCGTCGTATTTTTGATAAAAGTGCTGTTAAGGCAATTCATAAAACTTGTAAAGGTATTCCGCGTTTAATGAACTTGCTGGCAGAGCGAGCATTGATGAATGCTTACAACAGTAATAATGCCGTTGTTAATCGAAAAATTGTTTTACAAGCTGCATATGATGCCCTAGGTGATGAATATCAGGTACGGTCTTGGTGGCAGGGCCGTTGGTTTAAATATAGTAGTTTAGTAGCGTTATTGATTTTAGTTTCTTCTGCAGGTGTATGGTGGGGCACAAAGCAAACTTTAGAGACTGCCTCTTTACCTGATGGTTTAACTAGTAAAGCACAAGTCATCGATACAACCAATAAGATAAAAATGTTGCAGGCTGAACTTGATGAACAACGTGCATTGGTTAATCAGGCGGTTGATGAGCGCAATCAAGTAACAGCAAGTAATGACGATGGAGCCGGAAAGTTAATTAGTGAAAAAACTACCGATATTGATAAAAATAATGATACTTATCCGCCGTTTGAAAGTGAGCTACAGGACGCCAGTAATCTTACCGTTAGTAATCTTGTCGTCAGCAACGCCGATAATGCTGTTACCGCTGAGCCAGTAAAAGAAGTTGCCAAAAATAAAGATTATGTTGTCGAAGCAGCGGATGGTGTTTCTGATGAATTACTTGCCAGCTTCCAATCAGCAATAGCAGAAACGAAACAAGTTGATGAACCCGTAGCGCTAGTTGACGGAGGTTCTGATACCAGCTTAGTTTCATTGGCAAAAATGCCGGCTTGGGTGCAAGATGGCGTCGCATCATTACAGTTTGAAATGCATATTTACGCCAGTGATGGCCAAGGTTGGGTACGAGTTAATGGTCGAGATCGCTATGAAGGTGATTATATTGCTCGAGAACTATTACTAAGTGAAATAAGGCCTCAGGAAGTTGTGCTGAGTTTTCGAGGTGAAAAATTTACCATGCTGGCACTATCTTCATGGAATTAAACAACATGGGCTCAGCTAATTTTCATCGTGAAAATTAGCTGGAATTAGTTTGTTTATTCACCAAAAGCCATTTTGAAAAACGCTAGTAAATCAAGGTTGAAATCATCAGGCCGAATACAACAATCAATTTGGTCTTTATACTTAGAACGACTTAAATCAATTTCTTCAATGGCAACCGCTTGGCTTAGGCGGGCATTATAGAAAATTTTAACGTGAGGATGTAGCGGCTTTTTATTATTGATTTTACTGATGAGCCCGATCTTACCGCTATTAAGTTTGACTAGTGTTCCTACCGGATAAATGCCAATACTTTGAATAAATTTTTCGATGAGCTCTTCATCCAATTTATCAGGGGCTTCATTGACTAATGCTTTAAAAGCATTGATTGGAAACATAGGTTTCTTATTTGGTCGTCCAGAGACCATAGCATCGTAACGGTCAACAATTGCAATCATACGACTATATAAATCTAGCTGCTTTGCTTTTAAGCCTAATGGAAAGCCTGAGCCGTCAAGACGTTCATGATGCTCATTAACTATTTTTACTGCAATGTGAGAGATACTCGGCGTTGCTTCTAATACTTTCATCCCTAGCTTTACATGGCTATTAAGTAGCTTTTGCTCTGAATCGGCGATTAACTTTGTTGTCGTGAGTAATTCTGTTGGTAGTAAAATCTTGCCTATGTCATGTAAAAAAGCGCCCAACGCTAATTGTTCAATGATGGGTTTTGCTATGGCTAAGTGCTTAGCGAAAATAGTCATTAGAATAGCGACATTGGTAGAATGTCCCATTAAATAACTACCTTTGTCATTGATGCGCGATAAGCAGGATAAGGCATCTTGATTACGAAAAATGGACGTTACAATGGCATCAGTTGTTGGTATTATTTCGGCAACTTTTAATTGTTCTTTTTGTTTAATGCTAGCAATAATTCTTTCTTGTATGCTTTTAGTTGCTTGATACAATTTACTGGCTGTGCTTAATTCTTGCTCTAAGGTAATGTTGGAATTTTTATATTCAGCAGTATTACCTTCGCTCTTAGGCAGTGTGACAACGATATCATTAAATACTTTATCAACCTTTTCTACTTTTTTAGTTTTTTCTGGCACAATAATCAACTTATTTACGCCAGCACTGTGTAAATTATCAATGCTTTTAGGCGCTAAAATATAGCCTTCACTATTGATTTTTTCGCCATTACTTTTAAAGATGGCTTTGACATACATGCCGAGCTGTAATTGACTAATGCTAATCGTTTGTTCTGTTCTAATTTTCTTAGTCAGCATATCTTGCTCCTGAAAACTTAAGCGCGTATTGCTAACGTATGTACCATCAGCTTTGGCGCCAGATAGTACATGACAAACTAATTATTGCCAAGTAAGTATTTGAGCCTCTAAGGTGCTATTTTTATCTAGCGTTAAGTGACGTCAAAGTGAAATATGAAATGAACTGGGAATTTTTACCCCGCTCTATAGTGATATCGCTTGAAATAATTTGAGATTAATTAGCGAATGATGAGCTGATATAACTAGGCGTTTTATTGATTAATAAAAGCCATTTTGAAAAAGCCAAGCAAATTTAAATTAAAATCTTCTGGGCGTACACAAGATTCAATTTGATCTTGATATTTACTAACACTTAAATCAACTTCTTCAATGGGAATTGCTTGGTTTAAGCGAGCGTTGTAGAAAACTTTCACAAATGGATTTAGCGGTTTGTTATTATTTAATGCGCTAATAAGACCTAACTTTCCACTCGCAAGCTTGACTAGCGTACCAACGGGATATATTCCTAAGCATTGAATAAACTGCTCGACTAGTTCTTTATCGTAACCGGTGTTGTCTTCTGATCGTAAAATTTTAAAGGCTTTAATCGGCGCCATGCCTTTTTTATAAACTCTATTGGCGGTCATTGCATCATAACTATCAACAATAGCAATCATTCTTGCGTAGGGGCTAAGCTCTTCTGCAGGGACTTTATTTGGGTAGCCGTTACCATCAACTCGTTCATGATGCAATTTCACCACCGCAAGAGATATTGCTGATATATCGGTTTCTTGGCTAATGATTTCAACGCCATATTCAACGTGTTTTTTCATTTGCTGGTATTCGTCATCGGTAAACTTACCTGGCTTATGCAAAATGCTATCCGGCACTTTTATTTTCCCGATATCATGCAAAAAGGCACCGAGTGCAAGTTGTTCAATAATGCTCTTTTCAATTTTCAAATGTTTAGCAAAAATACTCATTAAAATGGCGACATTTAATGAATGTTCAATAAGGTATTCATCTTTAACGCGCAATCGAGATAAGCAGGCAAGGGCATCTTCATTTCTAAATACCGATTCTACTATGGCGTTAGTGGTATTATTAATGCTTTCCATATCTAATTGCTTGTCTTTAGATATGTCATGCAATAATTTTTTTTGTATTATTTTTGCATCATCATATAGTACTTTGGCCTTGTTCATTTCGGCGCTGAACGAGACTTTTTTGGCTTGTAGTTGAGCTGTTTTCTGTGCTTTTATCGCGGGGGCTAGAGCAGTCGTTGAATTAGCGTTTGTTTTGGTTTTCGAAGTATCAATAGTTAAATGTTTAATACCAGATTTTTTTAGTTTTTCAATGGTACTCTGACTAGAAATATAGCCTTCTGATTTAATATTGATATTTTTCTTCGGATTGACAATGCTCACAACGTACATACCTAACTTTAATTGTGGTAATGTGATTTTTGTGAGTTTTTCTGTCATGCCAAAGCCTATAATAATTTTATTTTTATAAAGTTATTATAGCGTTTAAATACAGAAAAAATAACAGTGGGTATAGAAATAATAACAGTGGCTAACGTTTAATTAGCGGATTTTAAATACAATTTAGCCAATAATCACCAGATGAGTTTTTTTTCGACGATGTTGATGTTGATACCTTGGAAATACAGGATTAAGTGACTTGTTATTTTGTGAGACAAACTCATTTTTATCCGTTTTTACCTAGCTCAACACACCTAGCCACCCTAGCTAAGTGTCCTGAGCCTATAATAGGTATATTATTGCCAAGCAGGCATTTGTGCTTCGTAACTTTCAATTTTAGTCAGTTTATCTAACGTCCAACCAACACTATCAACGCCATTTTCTAAACAATATTGATGAAATGGTGCAAGGGTAAACTGATATTGAGAGTTTTCAGTCCTAACGGTACATGCTGCTAAATCAACGGTGAATTGCTGTGAGCTATCTTTTGTATTTTGAAATAATGTTTCTATTATCTCTTCTGATAGCACGATTGGCACAATGCCAATGTTAATACAGTTAGCATAAAAAATATCAGCAAAGCTTGAGGCGATAATAACTTTAAAACCATATTCTTGTAGTGCCCAAGGTGCGTGCTCTCGACTTGAACCACAACCAAAGTTCTCACGGGTAAGTAAAATACTGGCCCCTTGATATTGCGGACTATTCAAAATGAATTCAGGGTTACTTTTCTCACCACTAGCATCTAAATAACGCCAGTCATGAAATAAATGTTGCCCAAAGCCGATTCTGGTGGTTTTTTGTAGAAATTGTTTTGGAATGATCTGGTCGGTATCAA
>PJEL010005077.1_pt1 | contig 10671 bp, 8 predicted proteins | sample 1853271 | NCBI WGS metagenome assembly PJEL01 (sample SAMN08108733, study PRJNA415343) | Invertebrate metagenome, whole genome shotgun sequencing project. | host: Globobulimina | place: Sweden: Gullmar Fjord | collected 2015-08 | reverse complement strand
GTTTTAATGATTTTACGTAAGTAACCCTTTTGGTTATTTTTTTACCATACGCTTTACATATTCAATTAAAATCCAATGAGAAGATCTCAATTAATGACAATATATTTTTTTATTGAATTACAGTCTTTTTATTCTAATCTTTATCTTAGTGTGATTATTTTTATGTTTACATAATTAAATAAAACTTTAAACCATAAATAATGACAATAAAAAAATCACTCATATTTATTACTTACTTCTACTATTTAGAAAGTACTTATGCAACAAACTCTACCAGTAGTAGTGATAGTAGGTTCAGCTTTGATACTAATACAATTAATGACTATGATGAACAAAAAATAAACAGTTTACAATTACAGCAATATCTTTTACAAAAATTACTACTACTGCTATTAAATCAACATCAAGCTCAACTCTTATTTGAAGAAGAGCAACAATGTCGTCTGATTATGTTTCAACAAGAAGCTAAAAAGCAAAATCAAGTAAAAAAACAGAAACAACTATATGATTTAATTATGCTAAAACAAGAAAAGTTACTTCTACAACAAATTCAACTAAAGCAGCGGAATCAATTATACTACTATAATTATAAATACTTACAATTTGTCCTTCAAATAAATCTACAAGATCAATTTCAACAACTACAACATCAAGAAGAGTTGAATCAATTACAACATAGACAGCTAGAGCATCTAAAACATTTAAGACATATAGAGAAAAAAATACCCTATAAACTTCAACTTAATCTTCAGATAATAAGAGATAATCTATTACAATCAATTGGCTATTTAAATAAAGTAAATTTTAACTCATTATTTTTCTCAACAACCCCAAAGTAGTTTAACTAACTAAATTATTCAGTAGATAGGAACCATTACGATGGTACTCTTTTGAGAAAGCTTCCCTGTAAAGATAGCGTTGTAGAAAAATACTTTAGATTAGTTAATTAACTTATATATGATTGTCTGTACTATACAAATAGAAAAATTGCAAACAGAGGCTATTTTTATAGAAAGTTATCAAAGTCAATATGCTCAAATGAATTTATTGCTACTTTTTTTGTGTTATTAGTTTGATTATTTAAAGGTTTACTTTTATAATTTATTTCATTTACAGATAAATGCTTTTTTCTATAAGAAGCTTCAGTGTTTTTGTTATTAAAATCATTGCTGTTAAACTTATTGTTATTAAGTTCATTATTTTCAGTTAGGTTAATAGAATTTTTGCTTAGGCTATTATTTAAGTTTATAGGTTGTTCTTTTTCTCTGCTATTATCTTCGCTTATATTGTTAAGTATTGATTTTGGATCAATATTAGAGATGAAAGTATTTTTACAAGCCTCAAAACATGTGAACAGTTCTTCCTTGCTCTCTTGTTCTTCATCGGTAACAACAGTTCTGTAAACCATTCTAAGAAGTTTAAAGAGTGATATATCTCCTCTAGCTGGTTTAAACCCGAATGTTTCAAAAAATATGTTATTATCTTTAAAGTTTATTACTTTAGTGCTTTTTAATATATGTTCTATTTTCTTCAAAATTTCTCCTTTGAGCTTCATCTTTTTTATTATTTTTTTTTTTGCGTTGTGTTTTCTATATAGTAATACTCCTGCTACTTGTTCGGAAAGCAATAAAAGATCTTCTTGGTTATATTTCGCTGCTACTTCTTTTTTACTAAGAGCTACTACCCACAACAATAAAGAAATTAATTTTTTATCATATTTACTAAGCTCTATATCTACATCGGTATCTATTGTGAGCCTTCCATCCATTAGATTAACAACATAGTTTACAAAATATTTTTCATTTTCTTGATTTTTATGTGCATATCTAAATTTCCTACATATAAGGTTACTACATTTTTTATACAACGAAGCATTTGTCAAGTTGACATTTTGATTAATTGTAGTTTTATTATTTCCTGAACTAAATATTGTAGAGTTTATTTTTGCTAAATTATGAAATGAAAGCAAAAGTAAAATTAGCCGCCTATAAAAAATTAGAGAAGTATTAGACATAGTAGTAAATGATTATAATTAGCATAATAAATGATTAAGGAGTATTATCACTAATACTATTATGTTTTAGCTTTACTAGAATCGTTATTTTCTTTTTTTTTAGAAGACTTTTTCTGAGTTCTATCGTTCCATACAAAAAGATTAGTCACAAAAGAACTTATAGAACCTATAGCAATTCCAATAAGTGATTCTATTAAATTAGAAGAATTGTGATTATTAGATGAGCTGTTTTTTTGTAGTTTTAGATTATCTTCTAATTTTGATGAACTTTCATTATTAGTATTGGTAATGTTATCCAACTTTTTATTGTTTTGTATTTTATTACTCTCTAAAATCAGTGGTGTGTTTTTTTTTGTTGTAAGTAAGTCATGTACTTCTTGGTATTCAGACTCTCTTTTATTTTCGTACTTTTCCAATAGGTCTATAGGTCTAAGCCCATCAGTATTTTTATATTCTCTATAATTATTAGAGCCACAAACTGCATCCATTTTTTTAATTACAATAGCAGCAACTTCTAAAAATCCTTTACTCTTGTATTTTAGTAATTTATGTAATGGTGTATTGTTACATTGTTTTTTTACCAATTTGTTTTTACCGTAGCACTTTGTAAGTAGTACTTTAGAGGTTGCATTTTTTATTATTTCTTTTAATAATTCTTTTCTCTGTTCTCCATATTCATTATTAGAGTTTTCATCATCCTCTACCTGCATTGCCCAATGAAGAGGATTAGCTCCATTTTCATCTATTGCTTCTAAATTCACACCCATTTCAATAAGTTTAATTCCAATTTTATCAAAATCAGAAATTATTGCTAGGTGAATAGGGGTATATCCTTCATTATCACCTATAGATAGCTTTTTAGCAAAAAAATCTTTTTTTAAATGTTTTTTGTTAATATATTTATTTAGTTTTATTAGTGCAGTAGTAATTATTTCGGGATTATTGTAATAGAAGGCGAGATGAAAAAAATTCTTTTCTTCTTTATTAGAGGCAAATAAATAATAAGGCTTTTTTATATCTTCTATTATATATACAAGTATATATTTTGCTAGTTTTTCTTTCTTCTCTATTATTGCTAAAAGTAATGGAGTATTACCATTTTTATCTTTTGACTCTAACTGCCTTTCTCTTTGAGTATTTGATAATTTTTTTATGTTTTCTGAAAACTCTGATAGATTGTCTTTCTTTGATTTTTCTACAATATTAATAAGTGTAGTACTTGCTATAATAAACTTATTGCAGTACAAAAAAAAAAGGATTTTTATTATGTGCTTGAACCTCATTACATATTTTTATATCTCACATTTTTAAGTTTACTCTTTTTAGATAATAAATAAATAATACAAAGATGGTATTCTAACATCTCATACTTATTCAAGATTTTCTTAATTTATAGAATCAAAATAATCAGCAAGAACATTTAATTAATCTTGACTTAGTATACCACTTAAATAGTAACCTATATACCTCCTTAAGTATAATTTTACTACACATGTAGATGTTTTTGCAAGTTACTAATATAACTCGCTTATTTCTCTTTGCGGAATCTCTTAAGATACGGTTTTAATCGATATCCTGGTAAAATTTATTTTTTTCTTTCCTTTAGCAACCTTTCTATAGCAACTAAATATGCATTCTCCCTTAAAGAAGCTTTATTTTTTTCTTGTTTTTCCCAAGCTTTTGCCAAACTAGTAATTAGTTTTTCTTGAAGTTCTTTTTTTATGCTAGCTGCACTAAGACTTTTTCCACTTATGTTTTGCTTCCACTCTAAGTAACTAACAATAACTCCGCCAGCATTAGCCAATACATCTGGTAATACTAATGTCCCATTTTTGTTCAAAATATCATCTGCTTCTTCTGTAATTGGACCGTTGGCCAACTCTAAAATAACCTTAGCTTTTACTTTTCCTACATTATGTTTGGTTACACTATCTGAGAGTGCTGCAAGAATAAGGATATCTGTAGGTAGGGTGAGTAACTCACTTTGATTAATTATTTTGATTTTTCTACTACTAAATTTAACAACACTGCCTTTCTCTTCTTTAACTTTAATAATATCATCTATTTTTATACCTGACTCCAAATAAACCCCTCCCTTAGAATCAGATAAAGCAACAATATTAAATCCTTCTTTTTCAAGAATCTCTGCCACATGTCTTCCAGCATTCCCAAATCCTTGAATAACAACATTCTTACCAATTTTTGGATGTTTTTTAAGAAACTCCCTAAGGACATAACTTCCTCCTAATGCAGTAGCTTCAACTCTAACATGAGAACCTCCATTCTTCAAAGGCTTTCCAGTAACAATTCCTGGTGTAGTTTTGCCAACTATTTTTTCATACTCATCTCTCATAAAAGCCATTACCTCTGGATTTGTTCCCACGTCAGGAGCTCCGATATCTTTTTGAGGCCCCAAGTATTTGTGAAAAGCACGCATATAAGCACGACTAACCTCTTCTAACTCTTCTTTTTTTAACCTTTTTGGGTCAATAGCAACTCCTCCCTTTGCCCCTCCTAGTGGAAGATCAACTAATGCTGTCTTTATCATCATCCAGAATGCTAAATTAGCAACCTCTTCTTCATTAACACCAGGATGAAACCTAATACCTCCTTTGTAAGGACCTAAGGTACTATTCCACTGAATACGATATGCTGGGTACCTCTGCTCATTAATATTAATAGTTGAATGACGACTGTTTTCTGGTGTCGTTAACCACTTTATATCCCTTGACTTTAAGCCTGCTAAAGAGGCGATCTTTTTTAAAAACCCCTCTCCATGGACATATATATTTTTTGTTTTTTTGTTAATCTGTTTTTTTTTCCATTTCTTAAAATAAACTACCGTTACTAAAGTAAGAGCAATTGAGATAGAAGTAATAATTGTAGCTGGTATTATAGGAAAATTGCTGAACATAGTTTTTGTTAAATTTATTAGTTTTTTTTTGACTTTAGAACCTTGTGTATTTATTATGGTGTTGCATAAGTATAGCTATAAATATAATAATTTCAAAGTAGTTTATTTAACTTAACCAACACACAAACATGTAATATTTTTATATTTGAACACATAACTATGAATTTTAGAAAATTTTATGTGTTTTTTAACCACATTATATCTCGCTTTTATTTTTATATTTGTGCAATTTTTTAACATATCAAACTCATATATCATTTATCAACAAATTTTTACATCTGCACGACAAACATCTTGATTGCAACAGAAAGAAATTAAAAAATGTTAGATAATCAAAAAACTGCACAATTGATTCCCGTGGACTTATTTAGCCCTTTATTATTAGCAAATCTTACTATTTAGTTTTGTCCATTTTAATAAGAGATCTCTCCATATTCGGTTTTGATGGCCTACCGATGCCTTTTTTACAACACTGACTCATACTTTTTTGCACAATGACATTGTTTTCTACATTTTTAAATGGATACTAAGTACACCTAAAGCTCTTAACAATAAGCCTTATTCTAAAAATAAACAATGCTTTACTATATTTAGTTATTATGAGTCACAAAAAAATAACTATTTTAGCATTTTCTTTACTATACTTATTTGCTAAAGAGTATGAACTCAAAGCTACGAATACAACAACCCAATCTACATTCACTATACCTCTAACAAAGAAGTATGAAGAGATTCTTGACAAGATAAATAAGTCAATACCAAAAGACCACTTAGCATTCAATACACAAAATCCCGATGTGAAATTCTCAAAACATAAAGTAAGTACTTTGATAGATGAAGCATTCAGTTTAGCTTTGAAAAATAACTACTTGTTTAATATCCCACAAAAAACCTCAATGAGAACATTATTAATGTATTGTATAGTAATAGATAGCAGAGTAATTATAGAATTAATATTAGGATTTTTATTAGACCAACAACTGTATAAAATATTAACCCAAAAAGATAAATATGAAAACACACCCATCGCATTGGCAGACAAACATAAAGATAAATACACAAGAGAACGCTTAAAAACCAAAAAAACTGAAGTAGAGGAAACCCTACAACTAAATTATGAATCATCTAGGGAGACTGAAGAGGAAGATGGACAAGTGGCAGTAGTAATGAATAATGATGCAGCAGAAGAAGAAAATAACGAAACCCCAGTAGTAACAAAAGCGGCTTCTAACCAATTCCCTATTATTAGTAAATACATTGCTTTAGTATATCCTATTAACGCAATATGCACAGAGAAAATATCAAAGTGGACAGTATGCCTTTTAGCAATAATGCTTTTTTGCTCTTTTACTTATTGGTGGTTATTTTCAGATATTACATAAAACAATGATTAATAATTGTTTTCATATAAATGGTAAAGATTCTAGACTCAGAGTTCATTGTTTAAAAACTCTTTAGAGAAGAATCTCTATCTAAACTAAATCCAAAGCTCGAAGAAATTAATTTAGATCCTATTATGAGGCTTATAAACTTTGAAATATCTTTATAAAGAACTTAAACAAAAAAACAAAATGGAAGAAAAGAAAATTTTTGCATTTTTATAATGTCAACTATAATCATTTTATTTCTTATATTAATTATAATACTAATTAATTTGGAAGCTCAACAACTAGATAATATTTATAGCCTTCTATAAGAAGATATAATCTATGATTGATAAAAGCCTTTATATAAAATCGTTAAAAAACCGTATTAACCAACACATTAAAAATGATATACTATTTATATATATATACACGATACTTATGAGGTTTTCTGCTAATTTAGTTGCAACTACTACTTTAATGTAGATCAAGGATCTTTATTTTGTAATTTTGAGGAGAAAGCTGACTATCGCTGTTTTGAATATGTTTCTTAGATGTTACATGGAGTTTGATAATAAACAGTTGTTTCTAACTTTATTAGAAAAGTACTTAAATAGTGATAAAACAGAAGAAGCTTCTTTAGAAGAGTTATTAAAAAAAGTAAATGCAAATAAAGAAATTCTTAATGAAAAAATCTCTTATAAAAGGTGATTAAAACCCCATTATAAACTTAGTAATAAGGACACTGATTGGTATGTCAAAAGAAAGGATTTTAAAGAAAATCCTCTTTAGTTACTTTTAAGTAAAACACTGACATTCTCCCATCACTAAAGTAATTGGGTTCGAGGTCCAACAAAGCCTCTGTTGAAAGCAAAAGCTTTCAAGTCTAAAGCCTGCCTTAGGAAACATTATAGTTGAGGTGCTCTGAGGCTAGCTTTTTCAAACCAAGGGAAGTATGCAAAGACCTATACTTGTATAGTTTAGTTTTTCTTTTTTTATGTGGTTCCCCTTGCGTAGTATCTCATTTACTAATCTCCCATGTTGGGTTTTGCGGTACGCGGCTTGTATCCTTGTTAGATCATTTTAATTAAATAAGTTTTATTCAAAGCCTTAGGGCGACTTACTAGCCTTTTACCTTTGATTGATTTGCCTTTTTTTCTTTTATATACCTTATCTTTTTTCACCATCTATCCTTCTGATAGCAAGATGGATTAGATGGCCGAAGTCCTCTTGATATTTTTTGTTGCAACCTCTTCGCTTTTTTTTTTGTTTTTGCTCATGGACAAGGAACTTCGCTCTGTGAGTCTGAAACCTTTCAGGTTTCAGCGAGCGAGAAAACCTATAGGGCAAGGTCGTTGGATGTGTATTTTCTTTTTATTGTTTTTTAACCTGTAGTCTACAGGTTTGAAGAAGCAACTCAAGAAGTGCTACCTTTTGGAAAGTAGAATTAAAAATTCCTTAGCTAACTACTAACCTAAATATTGCCTCTTTACTAAGATGAAGTGGTGTTGGGCAGCCCATCGAATTCACTCTGCGCTATTTTAAAGGTTTATTCTAAGGATATCTAATAATCAAAAATATCTTTAAGGTCGCTATACGCTTGATCTGACATCCTCCCATCACTAAAGCATAGGGTTACGAGATCTAACAAAGTATCTACAGAAAAGTAGAACTTTTAGTCCTCGGTATGATTTAATAACCATTATACACGAATAGGGACAAGAATCTGTCTTGATGGGGGGTTTCTACTATTAGAATTTGTTTTCTACAAAACTTTGCTAAAGTCAAGTATTAGTACCTTTGGATAGTGTTTTTTATCCACCCTTAGGCTCAAAGCAAATGATATACATCCACTCGGCATGCAACTACGTCGGTGGTTTTCAATCCCCTAAATAGCTAATAATAAATTTAACTTTTTTTAAATAAAATCTCGGATAAAGTAACCTTAAAAACCCATTTTGAAGAAAAGCAACATCTTGATGGGTATTAAAGCTCCGAATAAAATGCCGACAATAGCTAGTTTTTGTCGAGCTATAGAACTCTGAGTCTAATTCGATGGGTTTAGTTAACAAGCTAATTTGTAATTAAGAGCTCAGTTACTGCGCCTCTTTTTAAACCATTAGCATTGATACTTCGTTTTGCTTTAACTCTCTGTATATGGAAAGAACTTTGGAGATTGTCAAAGTAATTATTGTATAAGGAACTTATACTGTATGCTCATTATCAATCATTTCCAAAAAGTAAAGCTTTATCTAAATAAAACTATTAAGTAAATTACTATACTTGATATACACCCTACAAATATAAAGAAGATGTTGTCAGATAAGTTACTTTTTGGATTATTAGGGCTGAGCTCAGTAGATTGTCTTATTAAATTGGAGCTTTTAAGCTCTTTATGCTTGATCTTTAAATCTTTTGATATTTTTTGATTTAATTTTTCACTATTTTGAAGCTGAGTTCTTAGAGTGCTTACTTCATTTTCTAGATCCTTCATTCTGCTATTTTGCTGCTCTTGTATTAGATTTTGAGAATTATCTAGAAGTTTCGGGACTTTTTTTGCATGAATCTCAATTTGTTGTTTTTGATTATCATTGTTTTGTTGAGGTTTTTCTAATTTGTCTTTTCGAAGCTGAGTTTCTTTTAAAAAGCTATTCCCTGAATCTGATAATGTATCTTTTGTTAAGCTATTTTGCACTTTTTTGTATAAGAAGGATATAGATGTACCAAACAAAATTCCTAAGATTATTTTATACCATGATGTTAACTCTGCTTTTAATTGTCTTTCTTTAGCTTTTTTTAATTGTTTTTTTTGATTAATTATTCTATCGTTATTTTTTCTTTGTTGATTACTGTATTGTTGTTCTAGTTTCCATTTCGAATTCTTTAGATTATTAAAAGCATTTAAGACAAATCTATTTTTTGATAATGGGCTGCATAATGGTTCATATAATAGCAATTGTTCATTGCAATTAGTTTGTAGTAATGGTTGTTGCTTACTACTGATTAATCGCTGCGGTTTCCTGTAAAAATTAGTATTTGGATTGTTATAAGAAAAAAAATACCCCAAACCACAGCTAGTAGTGAATACTAAAATGCCTAAAAGACATGAAAAAAGATTTTTTTGCTGTAGTTCACTTTGTAGAGTGTTTATTTTACTTCTAAGATCAGTCATTTCTTCATAATTTCCATTTTTATATTTTAAGTTTTCTTTTTCTAGGAATGCTACTTTTTCTTTAAACTTAAAATTAAAATCAGTTATAGACGCGCTTATACATATAGGTAGATATATAAATAATATTGATTAATAAGTATTTAAAGGGGCGATAGTTAGAAAAAAGAATTTGCATTTTACACAAATATAACGATTTTTATTTAATTCTCAAAAAAACTAGAATCCTCTCACCACTAAATCATGGAATAAGAGATCCAACAAGGCATCTACTGAAAGCAGAACTTCTCTGTCCTAGATATGTTTTAGGAAGCGTTATACACGAACAAGGGCAAGGCCTGTCTTTTTGGGTTTTTCTACTACGAGATTTTTTTTTCTACAAAACTTGCTAAAGTTAAGTAATAAGTACCTCTAGTGGTATTTTTTCTCCACTCTTAGGCTCAAAGTAAGTGATATACATCCACTCGGCATGCAACTACATCGGCGGTTTTCAATCCCCTAAATAGCTAATAATAAGTTTAACTTTTTTTAAATAAAATCTCGGATAAAGTAACCCTAAAAAACATTTTGAGCAAGATGCGTACGCAACCTCTCGTGCTTTAGCTTAGAGTAGTTCACCATTGCAATCATACTTTGTTAAGAGCTTTGTAGTCTTTTTTCCGCATCACTCTTACTTATAAGACCAGCTTTTACAAGTTCCTCTAAGGTCTCTTTTTTACCTTCTGTTCTGCCTTCTACTCTTCCTTCTACTCTTCCTTTAGCCTCGCCCTCCTCTAAGCCTTCTGCCCTTCCTTCTACTCTTCCTTTAGCTCTTCCTTTAGCCTCTCCTTCTGCTCTTCCTTTATCTATTTCTGCTATGGTATCTAGTGTCCTTTTTTCCTCTCTTTCATAACTTCGTAGCTCTTCTTCGCTCCAATATATGCTATTGAGTTCTTCATAAGCTTTTTTCATTACTTTACTTCTTGCTGTTAGGACAGCTAGTTGCTCAGGGGTCACGTCATCTACATGCTTTAAAAAGTAATAAAACTTTTCCTCTTTTGAGAGTTTACTTATATCTAGGTTTCTTTGCCTATCAAACTTTTTTAGTTCTATGAATGTAAAGCTCAGCTTATCTAAATCCCTCTCTCCTGTCTTTTTGTCTACTGTTATATGCTCACTTTTATAAGCTCTTTTATTCTCAAAGACAGTATAGTTGCAAAATGCTAAGAAT
>PJEL010005075.1_pt1 | contig 10672 bp, 9 predicted proteins | sample 1853271 | NCBI WGS metagenome assembly PJEL01 (sample SAMN08108733, study PRJNA415343) | Invertebrate metagenome, whole genome shotgun sequencing project. | host: Globobulimina | place: Sweden: Gullmar Fjord | collected 2015-08 | reverse complement strand
CGAAGGGTGACGGTCGGTCGGTCGGTCGGTCAGAACTACAATTGCTTCCGCTTTCAGCCTCTAAATACCTCACGAAAATAAAACGTAAACCAAACCAAGCAGCAAGACATGTATACTAGGTTTGGTAAAAATATGATATACCTCTGCCATTTTCCTGGCATCCTGCGGGCTCGAACACAGGTGCACTCCCTGGTATTTCAGAGTTAAGAGTTAAATAGTGGGGGCTGCTCAGTTGCAGTTGCAGCACAAAGAAAAATTAGAGGCGGCTGGCTGGTAGGTATACTGCTGCTTCATGTGATGGTAGTAGACTGGCAGATGGAGGACACATGGGAAAAATGCAACGGTATTATTTGGGTTCATATTACCCCCTTAAATCCATTCTTGAATGTTCCCAGTCCTCTCCCACCGCTTAGGACCTACACGGGAAATAAGAAGAAGAAAAAAATCCAACCACCAGGCGCTTGGTATAACATTTTACTGGACAAATAGCAGGTATAGGAGATTGCAAGGTTGACCTGGGCCTTTAAAACAATCTCGTGGCCTTAAAGGAGATTAAGAATAGTCAGTATTTACAGACATTATTATCAAAGTGTAGTACGTTCGTTCTAAAAGGAGGAACACATACAGCGGCGGCGCTGGAGTGCATGCGTTTGGGCACAACCCTCAAAATCATGATAATGACTCCTACATACTCTGAGCCCACCTTTCGGTAAAGAGGCCATCATCTCAGCAGCTGATGCCTCCGCATCAGCTGCAGTTTCAGCCTGAAAACAGAGACAAATTACTAAAACATAAGAAAATCATCTACTCCCAAACCCTCGTATAGTGTAAAAGCAAAAGCTTCGTTCTGGCCATACGGGCTGTCTGAATAAGGGAATCAGACAGTACATACGCTGCATGCACCCACCATCTTGAATATAGGTGTTGTTATCCCGTGCTGAGAGGGAAGGAAACAGATCACATAGGAAAGGATGAGCATCACTTGGGTCAGATGAGTTAAAAAATGCCCCCCATCTATCGAGCGCCCTACCCAAACAATATCCCATCACTCACCGCTTTCATTAGTTCCAATGAGACATATTCGTGTACGTTCAGGCAACGGATCTGCTGCTGACAGCCAAACCCAACAGTGCGCAGTAGGGAAGGCTGAGGGTTCGAAACAAACATCAACACCAGAACAAATGTAGGGTTATAAAAACGGGTGCAACAACAATATGTACATCCAGGACAACAATTCCTGCTAATGTAGCAACCGTGGAAATCACAACCAAAGTGACAAGAGAATGACCTCAACACTATCACACCACCCCAGGGTGTGTTACTACTATCACCTAACACGAATCCCTCCAACCTAGTGCAGAACTCAACAAGCTTGATCCTTCAGTAATGACATAGCACACGCCATTGCCCAGCCCTAACCCAAACCCAGGTATGTTACTATCAACCTACATGGATCCCTTCAACCTAGCGCAGGACTCAAGAAGCTTGATCGTTTAGTAATGACACAGCACACACCATTGCCTAACCCTAATCTCTTAACCCTAACCCTAACCCCGCCCCAGGCGTGTATGTTGCTCTCAACCTAACACGAATTCTCCAACCTGGCGCAGAGCTCGTGAAGCTTGAGCCTTCAGTAATGACATAGTACACGCCATTGTCTACGGTTAGATATCTCTGTCCCTATCCTGGAAATGCCGAGATAAACCACAGGGGGATTCGTTTCACCCTACTTGGAATAGCTTACTGTAGCATTGTGGGGGACATGCTCTGTTAACGCACGAACAAAACGTCGGTGCAGTGCTGCAGCCACCATAGGAATGCAAATGAAGTGGGGTGAAGCGGCGGCAGAGGCGGACACAAGATGGAGGTAGATAAAAATAGGAAAGAGAGTAATTTTTTTTACAGAGGGAAAAGAAAGCAGCGGCCGTCGCGCCTCACGCTGTCACACCTCAGGTGGTTGCGCCGTCCATATAATGATTCGTTGTCGGGGTAGAATGTAACTTCCGCTAGGGTGTGCGCAAAACGAAATTTCTCCTTCCATTGTTCTGAGGTAAAAGTAGGCTATGGGTTGGGCGGCTCGTGAGAGTATTTCCATTCTTTCAGGGGTTATGGAGAATAAAAAACTGTTCCATTTCTAATGCACGTCGTAGAGGACGACTTGATTTGACCAAGTCCATCTCACTCTCTGTAACATCCGACAAAAGCGGATTATTGGTTCAAAGTAGCCGCTGCGACAGAACAGAATACCTGCGTGGACCACGTTTTGCGCGGTTGACAGTAGAGGGAGAGTAGTCCAATTCCATTCAGCTGCATTACTGTTACAATAATCGCTATAAAGCATGAATTTCTTTAGAAGAAATAAGGAAATCTACTGTTTTTTTATGTTTGTTTGGCTGGTTGTGTCTGTTTGAAGACAGCCAATAAAAACTTGTTGGCTGTGGCTGTCAAGTTTCTCACTGGCCGTTTACACCACTAGCAATAACCACAACTCCGACAGATTCGTGTGTATGTACACCTCTATGGCTGTAATTATATTTCAGCGTAGCTCTCTAAATAATCGAAGTCTAACCCTAACCCTAACCCTAACCCTAACCCTAACCCTAACCCCAACCCTAGCCCCTACCTTAACCCCAACCACAACCCTTACCCTAACCCTAACCCTAACCCTTAGCCGACAACGATGATGGTGGCATGGGAGAGTTATAATAAAGGGTAAAGTGGAGATGGGTCTACACTTGCCCCATTGACGAATTCACGAAGATTATATCGGTGAGTGGTTGGGTATTAGCTCTTGAGATTCTTTCACATCTGTTCTCAACTTAAGAATCGGCAATTATAGAGTCACATTGGTTAAAGAAAGGGTTCACATATAGGACATGCGCACCTCTCTCAGGAGTATACGTACGCCTCTTTCGGGAGCACGCAAAGAGAGAATCATCTATAGGGTTAGGTTATAGCTAGCTACATACACATAGAAGCAGCAGCGCTATATCCGCATGAAGGCATTAGGGAAGAAGGTTGCCGGAAGAAAGAAACCGCTTGATGAATATTGGATCCACTCACGTCACGAGTGGCCAGCCTCTCCAGTGCAGACATTAGGCGAAGAAAGAACTCGGAGAAGATGGAGGCAACTTCAGAATAATAGTGAGGAGGAAAAATGGGGAGAGTGGGGTAACAAGGACCTTGGAAATGGAATGATGTACAATGCCGAGGCAGTGGGGGGTATTAGAAAGCTTTTCACGAAGAAAAAAATTCAAGAACGGTAAGAGTAGTAGTATCTCTGTGTTTGGGGTTAGGGTTAGGTAAATATCCCGGGGTGCCGGCTGAACATGAGGTTGGTAGTGATTGAGGCAGCTGAGTTGGCAGGCATTGTGTGTTTGCCACCACCACTCAAAGAAGTTAGTTATCCACCATTTCTTCCCTGAATGGTTAGCTCCTGCAACCCTCTCCCATTTGCAGAGGATCTGCCTTTACAAATTACATGGATACTGTTGTAGTCTGCGGGACATTCAACGTAAATGGTAAAGAAGGAACGGGAGAGCTAAGCTAAGCAGCATTATCTCCACCACAACTCTAGTATAATATTATTTTTAGGCTCTAGTCGGCTCATATTATTACATTTCTCTTCCGTAGGATTGGGGTTAGGGTTCGAGTTTGATGTAGTTACATCAATTAAGGTGTATGTAGGTTAGGGTTAGAGTTAGGGATATTCCACTTGAACTTCATTGTTGCTATTCCAACATCATCCATAGTTCCACTACCTTCGTGCTCAGCTGCTTTTTGTCTCTTATCGTGAAGCACACTGTCATCACGAGTCGAGTTCTAGTATATATACTTATATATTGTTTCATGAACAAGGTTATCTTATGTCTAAAGTATGCTACGCTGTTAATACTCTCGGCACATGTAGGGCAAAAGGATACGTTAGCAAACCTCGCACCGTGGCTGGGATGGTCAATAGACCCTGATATTTTTGCAATAGGGTTCCAGGTCAATGAATGTACACTTTGCTCAATTTCGCACAAGTTCTCGCTTCTCCCCTAACCCCTACCAATAAAAATTATTGGGCCTCTCAGGAGATAGTTGAACTCAATGCCGTTCACGTTGTAGTGTCACAAAGCAAAAGTCAACAGCGGGCTGCCACATGGCGGAGGACATTGGAGAGGTGATTTTGTTGTAGTAGGCATATGTCGCTCTTCCTCTACCACCTCCTCGTTACCGAGCTGAATCCTCTTCATGTCGTACCGCGCTGGTTGCTGCATCTTCTTACCTTAGCCTAGCCCCGATGAAATTATATTCATGAACCTGGCCTGGCCTAACATGCAGTATGTGTGTACTATTGGATTTCAGGTACTTGACTGGACTGCACAGCAAGTACTGCTTTGTCATGCAACAACTACTCGTGGGTGTGGTACTCTTTGTCTTTGTAAAAGAGAAGCACCAAAATCATGTGAGAGGACAGGACGACTGACTTGTTGTTCTGCAATTCACCTTGATAATCATAGGGTTAGGGTTATGGGGTTACGGTTAGGGGGCACCTGAAGCTGCTGTTGTGAATAATAATATTTTGTCTTTGGTCCTGTAATACAGCCGCCTCGTACCGTCGCACCTCGGTTCAGGGGTGGTACAAGGCTCCATTCCTTACCTCTAAAACAATCAATTTCTTGTTATTATTCTAAACCTTTAACTACCCGAAATATTTCCCCCCTGACCACCACCACACTCATCATATTCCACTCACTCGCCTTGAGACTGAATAAATGTGACTTGAATTTTTTATTAGGTGCAAGATGTCCAGTCATGTATTGCAATGACTGGGTTTGGGGGTAACTTAGGGAACAAGGGTGGAGTTGGCATACGTATGAGATTTTATGATACCACTCTGTGCTTCGTTTGTTCTCATCTTGCAGCACAACGGCACAATGTGGCACAACGCGAGGCCGACTTTAGGTAGCGAGTTAGCTCATTGAAGTTTTTGGATCTGCACTTACGCCGTGGGAAGTAGCAACTATTTTGACTAACTAACTGTATTATCCAATCCACATTAGGTCAATCATTGAGAAGGCATCATTCAGAGGAGATCCGGAGACGGCCTTCAGCTGGGAGGTTGGTCGGTTCAGTCCTAGTACTACTACTTTGCATTGCTACCTCCTTAATAAGTATGGTCCTAATGAAAGTAGTATTATATAATACCACCAGATACGGGACTTTAAGGAAGAATTTATCAATAACTACAATAATGAATGCGAGATTGGGGTGTTGGACCATGACATCGTTTTTTGGCTTGGAGATCTTAACTATCGCATTGATCAATCGATACCAGTAGACGAGGTATGGATACGTACGCCACAAACTAGGAGTTGTACATGAGATTTGGTGGATGGATGGACGAACGGACGTGTGGGTGAATAGTTATAGGGTGACTATCTATCTATATTTTCCCTTAAAAGATGCGCTGAAGATTAACAACAATGCGGCATGGTCGGGTGTTGGTATCCATCCACTCACTGTCTTTTTGTAAGACTTCACCCCGGCCGGCCGATAAAGCCAGCTCTGAAGTGGCAGACTAGTTTTCTATTTGTTTTTTGACATATACACCTATGTATGCGTATATACACACATTGTTGTTGTGCTGCTTGTGCCATTAGGTGTTAAAGAGGGCCAAGACACACAGTAGACGAGAATTAGCGTACCTTCTAAATATGGATCAACTTATTCAAGAGAAGCAAACGAAAGGGGCAGCTTCAGCTTTTGGGGGCTTTACGGAGGGGAAGATAACGTTTCCACCTACTTACAAGTATCAGGTGGGGGTGGCAGAGAAGAAGAAACCCCTTTGATATTGAAGATAATACCAACCATCCAATTTGTGCATCACGCACGCATTTATATCTCAACTGTAAGGTCATTATCACCATTGTACGTACTGTCCCTCACGTGTACATCTTGTTTTCTCATGGTAGGTTGGTGCTGATCTATATGACGAGAGGCCCGACAAGAAAATTCGGGCCCCGGCATGGTGTGATCGTGTGCTATGGCGATCTATTGACTCGAAACATGTGAAGGTATATATGTTTTTGTTATCTTTTACAGGAAGCTGGTGCAGCTAGCTAGCTAGCTAATTTATGTTATGAACATTGCTTCAGCAGCTACCCCTCTAGCGGTGCATGTCTTTATACACTCATCACTCGCCCTCTGCTTTCCTTTATACTCTGAAATGCATAAACCTGCTGACTCTAACTTCTACGCCCCGCTTGATTGAATACTGGGGATTATTGCAGTTGGTATCATACCATCGTGCAGAGCTCAATGTCTCTGACCACAAACCTGTTGCGGCTGTTTTCTGTACAAGAGTAAGTGGTGGAAAACTGAAAGAACTGAAAGCCAGCCACGCCCCCCAATAGTAAAAAAGACACACACATATCTCTTATGATTTTACGTGCTTCTCAATCATTTGATTAGACTCGGAGAGTGCGCAAGAATGAACACAGGTAAGCCTAAGTAAGAATAGGCAGACATTGAAATTAGCAGCCTAGCAGGTTGTTGTTGCGATCCTAAAGTGTTGAGATTCACCACAGCGCCGTCATCGTATCCTGTGATTTTGTATTCAAAAGAATGAATAAAAGAAAATGGCTCTTCATTCCTTCATCTCAAATTTTAATCTCTTTCTTCTTCTCTCTCTCTTATTCAAATATTCAAACCGCCCAAACTTGGAACAGATCGGCCTTTCTTAATGTTATATCTAATATGAAGAAGTGGGATCTTCAGGGAGGATCCAGTAAACCAGAGGTTAGACTTGGGGCTCATAGTGTATCTCTTGGTACTGTTCGATGCATGGAACCTACTTTAAAGGTGCTTAGAGTAGCCAACGTTGGCCGTTCTTTGGCCCACTTGAGGTTCACATCCAAAGTACAGGGGCTGAAGGCGTCCCCTCAATGGCTAAGTGTATCCCCTTCATGTTGCCTTCTGGAGCCTGGATATACACAGAATTTTTCATTTACAGCTACAGTTGATAGTCGGTTGGCTACCAAGGTGTTAATTGGAGAGGTCAAATTGGAGCGATTGCTAGTTCTAAGGCTGGAAGACGGTCCTGAGTACTATATAGATGTGTTTGCAAGACTGGCGCGCTCTGCACTGGCAACTCCTTTGGCTACTCTTGTTTGTCAGCAAGGAAAGGCAAGAAGTATGCTGGGGGTTCCAATGGAGTTGTACTTACTGATAGATGGGATCGTATCGGCTGGTGTATTGGATGACCCTGCTCCTGCTGCTGCAAATGAGCTTTTCAATTCCAGTGGATGTCAGGAGGAGGTGGAGAAGATAGTGGAATGGCTGGATACTGAACGTGACTTTGACCCTCAGACTCATGCCGTGAAAACATGTCCGCCCCTTCCCAATGTATCTCCTTGTGCATTAGCAAACGGTATTCTGGAGCTCTTCAGGAGGTTGCCAGAGCCTATCGTTTCACCGATTTTGCTCCTTGGCTTAAATTTCTCAGAAGATTCTGGAGGAAACGTGTTCCCTCGAATGCTAAGGCAGTTTTACTTGTCACTGCCATCGATCAACCACAATGTATTCCTTTACTTCACATCTTTTCTCAGGTACTATTTATTCTATACTGCTGCTGCTAGCTATCCATCCTCTCCTGTTGTTATCATTATACCTCCTGAACCTTGAACTCTAACGGACCATAACTGGCAACCCTTAGGCACGTCCTACGGGCAACAACGAATCAGGTAGTAGTGTATATAGTAGGCCACCAAATACTACACTGTCAACTGTGCAGCTGTGCAGTAGTATACTACCGGTAGTGAAGTTGCTAAAGCTAAAAACACATCTCATTTGTTTAGGTGGGCAATGCTTCCAGCCTGGGTCGTCAGCAGCAGCTCGGTGCCAATAAACTTGCTGAAGCTTGCAGCGAACCGCTATGCTTCGGTGGAGAAGGGGAAAAGGAAGCACAGGAAATCATGAAGGACATCATCTTGTGGATCATCACAAGATGATGACCATTGTTGTAATAGTAGCATTGAAGAAGTACCAGGAAAATGAACGCATTCATTCCAAAATAGATCGATCGATTTAACATCTAGCTTAGTCTTTTGTAAAAAGGAGCGAGCACTTAAATGTCCAAATAGCGGAAGCAGTAGCAGCCATACACAGACATACGCATATATTGAAACTGCATTTAATAATCCACCCATAGAGACCACCAGAGCGGGGCGAGTGCTCTGCTTGCAATGAGACTCAAGACCTCACCCTTCAATAGCACTAGCACACCCACTGGAATGCTGCTGCCCCTCTGTGATGTGCGTGCTAGAGGATAGAAGGGAGGAGCCCAATGGAACCCAAGTTAATGACGATATGTTATGAATACCATTGCAGAAGGTTGAGGCATCCAGAGGCCGCCTAGAAACTCTCTGAAGCACCAGGATCCGCAGAATACTACCAAGTGGGATGGCTAACGGGTAAGACCAAGACCTTCCTATATAAATTGGGGTTACCACTACACAATCTCATTACAAGCTCCTTGCTCCCTCACCTTCCGTCTGCACAAGTGAGCTCGAGAGCATTCCTTGAGGAACAAAACCTAACGGAATTACGATTTCCATACACCATACTACTACCTTGCGGCAGGTCACCACCACCCCCCTCTCCGCCTACCTCTGTTGTTATAAGCTTTACCTGAATATTTATCAAAATCAGTCGCGGTGTGCTACAGTAAAATGACGTTCACATCAAACATGATGAATTTAAGGTGGGTGTACATACACAATAGGAGGTGTACAGTAAAACAAAATGTAAAATAGCCAGCCAGCGATAAAGCGGCAGATGAAAATTAAAACAGCATTGACATACTACACTAGGGCAAACCTTCTCGGGAGATCGACGATCATCCCAATAGAAATACGCCCAGGCTCTAGACAACAAATCATAAGCGCGGACCTAGAAACTGGGATTTTAGAAAACTGATACACCTCATTCACAATGTTGTGCAAAGCGAAACAGACCATGACCACCACCGATATCCCAAGATTATATATTCTTCTTCATCCTCGCAAAACTTTAACCAAACTGAACCCATAGGCGCTCAACCCAACCCAAACCCCACAACACACGACGTCTAGATGATGCATACTAAGACCTGACACATCAAATACTACCTACAAACGACCACAAAGTGTCACAACATTGTAATCCTACAAAACTACCTTACGATGAACCACTGAGGCGCTCTCTGACAAGAAACTTTGCATTTTTCAACAGGACGGCAGTTAGAATACACAATATATCAGGCGTGAGGATTATTATATCAGCCAAATGGAAGAAGCCGAGAGTGCTGCTGATGCTCCTATCCCACACTTTCCTTCCCAACCATCCGAGTACGTACGTGCTGCATGTCACGTGCATCGTCATCATATGCTACTACTACATGCTCTAAACAAATACAGTAGCTGTGGGCGTCAAGTGCCTATTCCCATTACATTAGTCCTCTTTTCAACTGTCTTACTTGCAAAATGAAACATCCGGGCCTAAAAATTTTCCCGCGTAGGATTTGCATTCTGTATTTTTCTGCTCCGAATATGTTGCTGACCCATCCCATACCCCTGGAAGGGCATTTATAAGATCGCACATCCCTGTCATCAATTTAGATGATTAGTAAAAAGGGTAAAGCGGGTTGTACAATAGAACAAGAGCAACAACTGACATAACCCAGAGTAGCAGCATCAGCTCATTTCACTTCACATGAAAGCCGATGCTTCAGAAAATCCTGCCTGAAGCTAACTATTATGTGTTACAACTTTCTTCGCCAACACATGAAAAATGATGGGGGTTGAAAGCCATACATATCAATAATAACACATCCCTATGTAAATCTGCATCATATGCTCTCTTGAGAGTATTTAAGTGTCGCCATAACCCAAAAGCTCTAACCCTAACCCTAACCCTAACCCAGGTAAAGCAGCAGCGTTGTATGATGTTCTCTTGAGAGTATTCAAACATCATTAAAACGGCTCTCCCTCAGAATGAGACTTTCGACCTGCTCTAATGTGCAATTGTATGTAGTGGGGGGGGGGTAACACATTTGTCATGCACACGCACCTTGCGATAAAAGCTGGGGAAGAAGTGTGGATGTCTTCTCACATCCCGTGAGTGCCCACTCCGACTTTTGTATGAATGAAAGAGCTAAGTGAGTAAGTGAGTTTGCTATGCTACAACCGTCAACATAAAGGTAGAAGATGATAGAAGATAATAATACTCTATTTTAAGTGTATAGCTGATAGCCAACCAATAGAGCCCCCGTGCATGCGTTGTGTGGCAAATAAATCAAAACCAACCAGCAACACATTTTCTGCAAAGCGACGGTCAACAACCACCACAAACTCTCAGCAAAAATATTCAACATGCACAAGCAAAGAATGAATGAACTGTGTAATGACACTTCTGGTTTGGTTGTTTTTCATCTGCTAAAGGCGACGATGAAGCAGTGCACCCAGCATGTTGGCAACAGTGATGATGGCACCCACCTGTGATAAAATAGGACCAGCATCAACTTCTTCAATAAGCTGTATAACTGACACGCCTACGATACATCATAAAAAATCGGGGTAAGTCACAGCAGCTATGGCACAAGCATTCCAAGGAAACTTCATCGCACCAGCAAAGAAGTTTTTTCACC
>PJEL010005074.1_pt1 | contig 10672 bp, 10 predicted proteins | sample 1853271 | NCBI WGS metagenome assembly PJEL01 (sample SAMN08108733, study PRJNA415343) | Invertebrate metagenome, whole genome shotgun sequencing project. | host: Globobulimina | place: Sweden: Gullmar Fjord | collected 2015-08 | reverse complement strand
ATTCATTCTTAAACCAATTATCTATTGGAACAAAGAAATCAATTGGTGGTTTGTAACCAGCTTTGAAATATGACACAAATATATTGGTGCATTTTTCAGTTATTTTATCCATTGCTCGTTCAACAGTTGTGTTTTCTCCCATCATGGTTTCTACCCTCCATGGAATGGGACATGGATAGATATCAAAAAATTTCATTATTTGACTGGGTTTAGTTTTACTGTTATTAACAATATGAAGTTTTTGTGGCTTAATTTTTCCTTTACTCAAAACCTTGGCTGTTTCTAGAATATCATTTAGTATCATAGAGTTATCAAAATAAATAACAACATCTGGACGAAGTGTTGCTTCTTGTCTAACACGAGACATAGCCAAGGCCATATCTTTTTCATTCCAACCATTCCAATTAACAGTGCGATTAAATGGACAGATACGACCACGGATAACTTGAAATTCACTTCCCGTTTCATCAATTCCGTCTTCTAATTCTTGTCCCATTTTTTGAAGTTTGTTCAAGACACCTAACTGACATCCATTGCGATATTGCAAGAATTGTAATTTATCTTTGTCTTGTTTTAACTCCCCTTTAGCAAATATACAACCCAAACAATGTGTGTCTATTATTCGTTGTAGGTCATTGTTTTGTAAGGAAACTTTATTATTATTAACTCCTGCTGAAAATGTCATGGTCTTTGTGCCTCAATTACGTAATTATATTCTTCTAGGTTTTGACGAACGATTGATAAACCAAATTCATTATGTAGAAAATTCACCATTCCGTGCATATTAAGTGTTGCCGATTTAATATCAGAAATACCATGTATAAGAACATTAAAATCTTCAATGGATATTTTATAAGAAACATAATCTTTGGCCACCATAAAAGCGTCAACACCAGTGATAATTAGTGTTCCGCCATGCCTTATTTTTTGAATCATGTGTTCTAAGAAGCCGGTTAAATCTGGTAGTGTAATAAATTCCAATATATTATGAGCCACCAATTCTGTTACTTCCGCATCATCTACCAAATCATCAAGGGCTTTATTTATATTATCAACCTCTTTAATGCAAATGTTAGTATAGCCATTCAGCGTATCTTCTGGGTCTTGATGTAGGTGTAATTTCATTTTCTTACCTCTGTAGCTGTTTGAAAGATTTCATTCCATTGTCTGATAAAACGGTCTTGAGAAAATTTTTCTTCAATTGTTTTACGACCTGCATCTCCAATTTGTTTTGCAAGAATTGGATTATTTAATAACTCATGAGTATATTTACGTAATTCGTCTGGAGTGTTTCCGACAAAACCATTAACTCCATGCTTGATTATAATCTTTGGAATTAAACAGGTGTCTGTACTCACGACTGGACAACCACATGCCATAGCTTCTAAAATTACAGTTGGTAAAGTAGACACCGTTGATGTGTTGAGATAGACGCCAGCATTTTGATAAAACTCTACTAATGTTGGAATGTCTGGTGCGACTTGTGATAATCCAGGAGTGTCTCCTAAGACTCTATATTGAATCATTGGAGAGGGACTTGGGAATCCAGTAACTTCACGCCAAAAAGAAAAGCCACAACACCAATCACGATTAATCCAATCATTAACGACTGACAAAGCCCATGGTTGACGTTGAAAGTCTTCTTTAGGTGGGGTAAAAACATTAGTATCAATACCTGTATGATTTACAAAACCAAAATCATTATCAAATCCCCAGGCTTCTTGTTGGTATTCTGACACAAATACATTTACGTCGCCCACCATATTTTGCGCCGAGCTTATTTCTTCTACAACATTATCGGGGTTTGGTAATCTATGTTCCATGCTAATAAGCGGCAAACACATTTGGTTCGCTATCTCATGAGCAATTTGGAACTGACCAGCTTTATGTTGGCTTAGTATCATATCAAAAGACAGCCAGGGTGGAACTACTAAAGAATCATTCGCCATAGGCAACATTGTATAATTATCAGGTATGGGAGCGTAACTTGTGTTCCATTCGCTTTTACTTAATCGTGACGTTCGTATTGAATAAAAGTTGTGGCCAGTTTTACACATTGAGCTTTCATAACGTTCGTGACTTGGAAATGTTAATATGTTCCATGGTCCTTTTGGGTTACGAGTGGCTCTGCGTAATATTGTTTGTATTGGTTTTGGCATTACTCTACTCTTTTCGTGTGTTCTGCTAATAATATTACATAATTTCTCATCAATTGTAGTTGTGAGCGTGTCATTTCATCATTCCATTAATATCGTGTTTTTGTTTTAGGTGTTCGTTTACTTTTGTTGTTGGAATGGTTCCCTCTAACAGCCCCTTCATTTTTTGTCCAATTGTTTCCAAAGAAAAATCATAAGCTCGGTCAATACCGTTTGAACTTAGGTTATCACGCAATTCTTTGTCTTCATATACTTCACGCATAAGTCGTCGTAAATGATGTAGGTCTGGAGAGTTCCATTTTTCATCACCAGACCAAACGCCAGGAACAGGAACTTCTTCTGGCTTTATAAAGCAATATTCTTGACGACTATCAATTAACAGTCCACTATGATAATCTTGAACATATTCCGCAGGACCACCTTCATTAGTTAATATAACTGGATTACCCATGGCCATAGCATCAAACCCAGGTATTCCCCACGCTTCTCCATATGAAGGTAACACGAAACAATCACCAGTTTTGTGAATGCGCATCATCTTCTCCGTGCTTACCCATTCTGTGATAATGATTTCATTATGATAATCTTCGGGCCTTGGATATAATCTTAGACTTTCTTTGACTTCTTTAACTATTGCTGAAATCCCCCTATTGGATTCCATTGGGGACGCACCAGGAATAGAACCTTTTATCATTAAACATACCGGTTCATTAGGAGTAAATTCTAAATGAAACGCTTGTAATAATCCTTTTAGATTTTTACGGTGCGTAATTGTTCCCGCTGTGTAAAAAGTAAAATTGCGTTGAGTATCTGCAATTGGGTAGGGCTCATATCTTTGGCTATATAAGGATACGTCAAAACAATGTGGAACTACAGCCAAGGGTTTGTAAACATTGCTATTAATCGAGGCCTTGACCATTGTGTCATTAAATACCCAGATTTGGTCCATGGTATTCAGGTGTTGTGCCCAATCGGTATTGCGAAAATGATTGCTTTCATACGCAAACATACCAACATTTATATCAAATTTACCATGTGGCTCCATCATGTCTGGAAGTAAATGTTGAATACAAACGTCACAGTTAGATTCGTTGTTTTCTTCTAGTTCAAGTATGCGAGCAGGGATATCGGTTTTGTCATTTTTGTTGAGAATAATGGCTCGTGGGACCACTTCTATTCCAGCTTTGTCCAAAGCCAGTATGTAGTTTTGTGCAGCATTTCCCCACCCAGTTCCATCCTTCCAAATTCCTACGTATAAAACTTTCATTTTGGTTTTCCTTGTTGATTTTCCAATTCTCTAACACGTTTAATATATAATGGTTCGGCTTCTTGAATCAATCCGGTTCTACGCTTCTCCCAATAATTACGAGTGCCACCAAGGATAACCAATGATTCCATGGCTTGATGTTTTCCAAATGTTTTAAATTTTGGTTTTTCTATAATCAAACTATCTTCACAATAATGAGGACCACCAAATCCCGCGATGGCCTCGCCGTAATTAAGGTCTCTAATCATACGCAAAGCAACGTATGAATCCATTTGACTTGGTTCTCCCCAAACGTTTACCACACACCATCGAACAAAATCCTCTATTGATAATCCATCTGGAACATTAATATTGGGTTGAATTATATTTGCTGGGCTGTCCCATGTTTTTTCTAGTGGTTGTAATTTTACACTATCTATAATATTTTCCCATACTTTGGATGTTCGTGACCAATCATAGCTTTTACGACATGCAAGATAAGTGTCTCGACCAGCTTTCATTTGTAGTGATTCTGGCTTGCTTAAAAATTTACCCAATTTATCAGCTAAATCTTTATTGTCTGGAAGCGCTCTATAAGAATGAGTTTCTGATTCTCGAAACATTCTTTGAACTTTTAAAGGGGTTCCTTTTATGTTTCGGACAACGGATGACATGGCAGAGTAATCAACAGACATAACTGGAACACCACACGCAGCAGCTTCAACCTGTGGCATACCAAACCCTTCGCAAATTGAATATTGTACAAATACATCAAAACAATTAATGATGGCGGCTAGGTCTTTTGTTGTGGCTCCTTTTTCACCTGATGGTAATTTAGCTGATGGCTTTCCACACTTAGGACAAGTCTGTACGGCGTCATGGAAAAATGATGGAAACACATGGCCGCAATCATGGCAGATATAAGTACATAAAATTTTATGCCCTATTCCAGACTCTCTAATCAAACGTGGAATATCCCATCCGATATCAGGATACGATGTATGTAGATACAAAAATGTGTCATGTCCAACATCTGGATACTTTTCAAGAAATTGTTTAAATCCATCTATGAGGTCTGGATATAATTTGCGTTTTTGATTTCGCATAATGGTGCCAACAATTTTTACGTTTGGCTCAAAACCCATTGCTTCTTTGTGTTTTATTTTATCTGGCACTGGTTTTAAATAATCATAATTAGCAGCAGGGGGTGCTAGTCCATGAAAATTAATTAGACCATTAGACTCAGCGTCCATCGTATCTCTACCAAACTCTGAGTATGCGCATACAGTATCAGCTTCCATATATGTGGCTAACCACTGTTCCATTTGTGGAGCGCTGTCAATAGTTGGCATGATTGCCCAATGGAAATTTTTACGGAAAGGAGACCTGGAAACATATTCGAGCATCCACCAATCTCGGATATCCATAACGATATCTGGTTTGAAGTCAAGGCAAATTTCTTCAAATCTCCACAGACCCCATTGATTAGCTATTTGCTCATCATATTTTGCATTATCTGCTTGGGTATCTGGTAAACAACCATAGTAAGTCCAAGGGATACTATTGGCTCGCTTGTCTGCAAAGTGTCCATACACTCCTACTTCGGCTATTTCATACTTACCAGTAGTATGTAAACGAGATAAAACTTCATTCCCATATACTCCGTATCCAGTATTAAGATAAGTCGCCTCACCCAGCCACAGAATCCTTGGTTTTCTTGTCATTTTTATTTCGTCCAAAAAGTGTGCTTTGAAAATTAAACTTATCTACTCGGAAATTAATTCTGTTTATCTTACTTCCATCATCAAGAGTTACCACATAACTACAAGCTGATGCTCTATCGATAATTAGAAGTTCTCCCTTTTTACAAAAATTTGCTATAGTTTCTCCCGCTGTATCCCAAGCTTCAAAATCTAAGAATTGTGTTTTTTCAGTAGGAGAACCGTCGCTTTTTTTAAACTGTCTGTTTACAGCTAATGTAAAACGACATAATGATGTTCCCATTTGTTTTACTAATACTGGTTCAGCAGCCATACGGCCCACAAAATGGCACTCATTCATTTGTAGAATTCTCCAGTTCTATCATAGCATGTAATTCGTCCATCATATTGTCAGGAACAAACAGTCTACGAATTGCTAGAAACCCATCAATAACGCCTTCCTGCTCAGCCAATTCTTCGTACTTAGGTAAAAACCCATCATTAAAACATGAAGATAATATATTGTGTAATATTCTTTCTCTGTTGGAATCAGCAACATCTAAAAAAGAGTCCGCATGAGGAGCAAAGAGTGCTTCCTCTGACACCTCTTTATTATTAAGAACGAATTTAACAAAAGAAACATCGTAACCAATTGACAAACAATAATACATAACGCTATATAAACTAAATAGTTTATGAGAGTAGGGTGGACACAATGTCTCTTGTTTATCTACTTCTATGCCTTCCTCGTTATAAAAACAGGTTAAAATACCCATTGGTTGAAATTCTTGGTATAAACGAACAAACCCGATAACAGGAAGTTCTTTCCTGCTGGGGAATGTTACAAGATAACCACCGTCTGTATTTTGCACTACGACACGATAGTCATGCTTATCTAATAACTTAGATATTTTTTGGGAGTTTGTTGATTTCATACTATATTGTACCGTCTAAACCTACCTATTGTCCATTAAATTTGCCAAACTTTTTTTACGGCAAAGGAATCGCCCTTTTTAGGCCCCTTTTCACCTTGCACCAGCACAGTATTACCTTCGTGTATTAGTCCATTGTATTCTCTCCAATTTTTAGGAAATATAACTACATCATCTATAGAACACGAACTATCAGACATGCCAATAAACGCCATTTTTTGACCTGGGTTTTTACCTCTTTTAGTTTTAACTTCTTTAACACGAGTAATCTCAACAGCCAAAACCGTATAACCAGTTAACCCTTGAATTACTTCACGACAGGTAGCATTAGCCTCAACAGCTTTTTCGCAACCATCTACCTTACTACATGTAAGGGCTGCGCCCAAATGCTTTTCTTCACACCAAGCTAAAAAGTCAGCCGTGTCATGTAGGGCGTGAGGAGGATTGGCTAACATGTTTGCAATATCACCAATAATTTTAACTCGTTTGACATTGTGACACCCACCACCCTCTTTCTTGATAACGCCACACACTGTTAGAGCAGACAACAGATTTGGGAATGGTTTCTCATCATTCTTAGTTAAACACCATTCCTTTTCTTTTTTGGTCAACTTACTCCATAAGTCAAGTTCATATAACATAGATGTTCGAGACTTTTGTAAATAATCAAGACCTCCACATGATATAATTGCCTCATTAACCGTACTTGGAACATCATTAGAAAATAAGAATAGATAATCAAGCCATGTCCATGTATCAACTGGTTTATTGGATTTATTTACTCCGGCTACAGATTTTTCTCTCACTTTTCGCAATGCTGCCGCACCAATATTTTTAACATCACCAATACCAAAGTAAATTTGGTTATCTCTTACATAAGGAACGTCACGCTGATGACGAAAGTCTGGCACTCTAACTATAATGTCTGATAGTTTAGCGTCATTGACAAGTTCATAGACTTCTTCCGCCGTGTCTTGTTTCCACTGAGCGCCATGCAGATATGAACAGTAGAATTGAGCAGGGAAGTGTGCCTTGAGATATGCTGTCCAATATCCACCTTCTCCATAGCTTATAGCATGACTCTTGTTAAAACTGTACCTTTGGGACTCTTGAATCCAACTAAAGATTTCTTCTGCCTGTTCCTTGCTCACCATTGCGACTTCCTCACAGCCCGTTAGGAAACCTTTTTTAACTTGGGCCATAATATCGGCTTTCTTTTTACCGATAGCTTTACGCAGAACGTCGGCCTCTTGTAAATTGAACCCAGCTAGTGTTATGGCGATTTTCATACTCTGTTCTTGAAAAACCAAAACCCCATAGGTGCTTCCTAGAATTGGTTCAAGAGATTTGTCAAGATACTCAACGTCTTCGAGACGATGTTTTCTATCCTTGTAATGTTGAGTCATAGACTTAGCAGGGAAGAGGGTTAGGTCTTCATCATCTACTGTAACGATTCCTTCTGGGAATGTTAGAATGGTTCCGCCACGCCGATTACTTTTATGGTGTAGAATTTCTTGTTTTTCATTAGCAAAAACATTTTTACGAACACCATTATCTTCACCTTCTTCATCACAGAACTCAAGCATGATGCCACGATTAAAACTAACATAAGGCTTTGACATGGCGCGAAGACAGTTGTGAACAACTACATTTCCAGCTATGAAGTTATGATTTGGGTCACCAACAGTTATATCATACGTGTCTGTAACACCAAGGCTTTTTTTACCTGCATATTCTGCCCACTGTATATGTTCGGTGTTATGTAATTTAAGAGTTCTCCGATTTGCAATTGCGTCGTTAATATCTATTTTATTTTCTGAGTATAGTCTGTGATGATTAGGACACATATAACATAGATTATCTGGGTGATTATTGATTTTACGATTACCCTCAAGATGATTTACATCCAGAGAACCCTCATCCCAATCACACATTACGCATTCATATTTATAGTTTTGAAAACACCTAGACCTAAAATGTTTTTCTCCTTTTGAATGTTTTGTATTACTACGGTCTTGTTTTATTGTTGTTATTACAGCAACTCTGTCTCCAACTTTAACGTCTTTTAACTCTTTCCACCCATCTGTCGTTAATAATGGGTGGTCGTTGGTGCATTCTAGGTTGTGGAATTTTCCATCTAATTTATATTTTCTATCAACACACCTAAACAAAGGTCTGAATACTTCTTTACGTCCACTATAAATAACGTCTGTTATTTCATTGTCTATAAGAGTATTTGTTTCTTCATCTAATGACATGATGTCATTTTTATATGAATGATGTTTTGCGTGAAACTGCTCATATAGTTCTCGCATAGTAACTTTCATAAAATTATTATTACGACCTTCTCTATTGGAACCCATACGTCTTGTGATTTTGGTATCACCAGACACACAACCGGGTCTTATCAATGCTACTAACGCAGACAATTCTTCAAGGTTTTCTGGTTGTACCTTCATGGCCCATGTTTTACCAAGATGTCCTTCTAACTGAAAGACCCCTTTGGTTCTACCATCAGATAACAAAGCCCATGTTTTTGGGCAGTCATGGGGAATGTTGTAAATATCTACATCAATTCCGGTAGGCAGTTGTCCTTGATGAGAATCGCCGTGGATTTCTTCATCGGTTCCTTCGATGTGGAATTCACATCCACAATCGAAAATTAGCTTTCCCATTTTAATCCTCTGCAATATAAACATCAACATACTGAACGGACGAACCCGTTATGCACCACGCAACTTTTATCACTGGCCAATATTCCATTTCAACAGCTATATGGTCTCCAACGCGAGGAATAGTAGAACATTGAAATCTTTCCACTTCAACATTTTTTTCTCCATCGTGCCACCAAACACGTATGGTTGGTGTGATATGATTATATATCTTACTCATTTTGAAAAACACCCTTTCATTTCCAGACGACGTTTACCATCATCATCATTCATACTGGTTAGGTGATTACTAACTTTAAGTAAACGAATGGCAATGTTGGCTGTTTGTTCAACATCCCACAGGGCGTCGTGTGCGCCAGCCTCAATTTCTTCTTTAGGTAACCCCATCCACTCAAGCACTGTGACTAATTTTAGGTTTTTTAATTCACTTTTACTTGTTGTTCGTGTCCAAAACCACATGTGCTTCATTACATCAAGTGTGAATATAGGATTCAATAGCGTTTGGTTTCCCCATTTCTTATCCCAGTACCCATATTTCTGACAATATCTTTGTAGAATAGGCATGTCAAAGTTGTCACCATTATATGTGACTGGTGTTGGGGCGCCGAAAGAGTTTTTGCTCTTATTGATATTGTGTTTTTGAATCCACTTGGCCCAAGTTGGAAACATTACAGATGCCTCTGGGGCGTCTTGCAACTGTTCCCGTGAGATACCATTGATTTGAAGAGCCTCGTCTTCCAGGGCATCAAAGTCCTCTGGTTTCATTAATGTCTCAAATTTGTCTTTGATTTTAAATGAATTTCTATCCAGTATAACGGCTCCAATTTGTATGATTTCTGCGATATTTTTATTTTTTTGACCCGTTTCAAAATCGAACACACAAAAATGTTTGTTATCCATTATCATTATCCTTTATTGTTTCCCATAGTTCTGTTTCTTTATGTGCCCTTTCCAAAATTGATTCAATATACTCTTCTCTATCTATGGGCTCGTCTAATCCCCAGGCTGGCTCCATAGTGTCTAAATATTGTATAGCATCTTTAATCAGTGGGCGAGCCGGTTCCCCGACTCGCTCCACTAGTTCTTCAACAGTTTTCATTGTTTACTTTTACTACCTCATTAAGGTGCTGTATAAGCCCTGTCTAATAAACCAATACAATAAGCATAAAAATAATCGTATTGTAAAAGACTGTCTCCAAATCCTGAGTTACCCGGAGGTGGATATATAATAGCCCCTTCACATAGTCTTCTCCACTCCCAGAAACGGTCGTCTCTGGTATTTATGTCTGCTGCCCACCAATCATTTACAAGTCTTCGTCCAGAAAAATACCAGATTTGTGGGGTTGGAGCAAAATCTTCACTTGCGAATTTAGCTGTCGTGCTTTCATCTCTATAATCACTTGCATACCCAGGCGCAACCCACACCATCCCTTCTAAAACATGGTGTAACTTAGCATAATCGGCAGTTTGTTCAACGCTAGATTCAGTATAATTATAAGGAGACACTTCTCTGTACATAGTAGAAGTCCATCCATCCCCAGGCGTAACTGAACAAGTATGAGGACTAACTTCCCATTTGCTTTTAATGGCTTCATCACCACTGGGTTGTTTTATATGATATTGATTATACCAGAACACCTTCATGCTTGGCCATCTACTTTTAATTTCATTAACCATCCAGCCTTGTAATGCTAACAAATCAACATTATTGGTGATTGCTTGAGCGCTCGTGTCTCCAGAAACATATTGAAGAACTTCTGAGTCAATTATAAAGGAGTCGTCTATTAAGTCGTCGTCAAAATTTGCTTTTGCATAATCTAAGTCTGACATAAATTTTATTTGTTCTGCTACGGAAGCCGCGTCTGTTCCATCAAAATTACCGTCTCCTAGATGAGACACAGCAGAATTAAAATGAGATGAATTCAATGTTATCTTAGCGGGTGCTGTTTCTGCAATATTTGTTACC